>Ga0116227_10003665_pt1 | contig 34037 bp, 13 predicted proteins | sample S1TSphgellanicum_FD_89693 | JGI IMG/M metagenome (GOLD analysis project Ga0116227, IMG submission 89693) | Host-associated microbial communities from peat moss isolated from Minnesota, USA - S1T2_Fb - Sphagnum magellanicum MG | ecosystem: Host-associated > Plants > Peat moss > Unclassified... | reverse complement strand
TTTTGTTTATGTTTGTATTTTTTATTTTTTATAATTTTTGTTTTTATATATTATTTTTTTTTTTTTTTTTTTTTAATGTACATTTTTAAATAAAACCCCTTATATGATAAGTTTTTTTTTTTTTTTATCGATGTACAAATATTGTGTGGTCAGTTAAGGGTTTGCCAAACAAACACACGGCACAATTTACAAAATCTGACAACTATGTATAGGAGAAGGGCCTGAGTACAAGCCCTTTCATGATTTGAGATCTCTGCCCAAGCCCGGTAGGCCGAGCAAACAGGTTGAAAATCATGAAAGGGCCCTGTACTTACTCAGGTCCTTTTCCTTTTCCTACTCAAAGCGGATTTGGGATTGTTTCACTTTTTAAAAATAGTGACAGGCTGGTCAGAAGATACCAGGAGAGCCTGGGTGGTACTTTCCACCGCAGAAGATCCCTCTTGCTGAAAACAGGTTTCTTCAGGCAGGTAAGCAAGGGAGCTGAAATTACAAAGGAGTTTTGAAAGTAAGTGCCCCCCCATTGGAGGTGTAGTTGAGAGGTGCTCACATCCAGAACTTCCCCACTCCAAGGGCGCTATCAAATGCAAAAACCAACATGATTTTTTCCCCCATGATACCTAACGGGTACCTTCCAGGTATCACAATGAAAGGGTGATAAAAGGGATGCAACCATCTTGGAAAATGTTGTGAGCTTGATCTCATGGCTCTCTCTATAAGCATACCTCCAAATACACTACGAAAAATTCTTGGAGGTTTTTTTAAAAAGGCAATGATATACCCTTCCACATGTAGGAGCTAGATTTGACCATCCATGCCCATTCTCTAGTAAATGCTACATAGACCACACATGACCTAATTTGCTTGTAGCACAGAGAAATGGCAAGATTAAATCAAATAAATGCAAACCTTCTGTTGAGTTTCTAACCCCCAAATATGCCAAATAAGAACACACAAGCACAAAATCTGACAATAATAGACAACCCCCTTTCTCCCACCCCCATGCCTTCCTTCATTATCTCCTTCTACTAGTGTAATGTCAGTTAAAAGTTAAATACCCCTATTTTTAGTTTAGATAAAAGTCTTTTTCTCTCGTATTTTTCTGTACATCAAAACCCTTTAACTCTTTTTTTCTTCTTTTCTTTTTCTTTTTTTTCCCCCTTTTTCTCCTTGCTCTTCTTCCTTTTTTTTCTTGTTTTTTTTTCTCTTTTTTAAAAAACTCCTCTTCCTTTTTCTTTCTTTGTTATTTTTTCTTCTCTTTCTCATTATTTATATTTTTTTTTTTTGTGTTTTTTTCTCTTTCTCCTTGCCCTTTTTCTTCTCTTTTTGCTTGTTTTTTTTTCCCCTCTTTTTCCTCATCCTTTTTTTTGTCTCATTATTTTGTCTTCTATTTTTTCTTATCTTTTTCCTTGCCCCTTCTTCATCTTTTTTCCTTGGGTTTTTTTCTTTTCATGTGTGTTGGGACTTTCAGTTTGAAGCACGAAAAGGGTTTGTGTGTGTTTGGAACTTTAATTTACATTTAAAAAATGGGTTTAGAGAATGAATGAACAAATGAATGAATGTGTGTGTGTGTGTTGGGAGCTTCAATTTGAAACAAGAAAGGGATTTGGAAAAAAATTATAGCTTGTTGCAGGGGATTGAGAGCTTTGGGTTGAAGTAAGATCACAATGCAAAGTGAATGTGAGTTTGAAACACCAAGATTTGTTAAAACAATGCAACAAAGTTTGGAAGCTTCTCATGTGAGTTTTTTTTTCTATTTTTTTCTATTTTTTATGTGTTTTTTTCTTTTTTTCTATATGTGTTTTTAAATTTCTTTTATCATTTTTATAAAAAATTCCAATTTTTAATTTTTACTTTTTTCTGTGTTTTTTTTAATAAACATAATTATTATAATTTGGTGCATTTTGCATACAACTTACATGTTAATAGAAGCTAAAGATTAGTTTATGTCATTTGGTATTCTAACAACCAATGAAATGTGAATGGTTTTCAAAAAATCTTACTAATTTCAAGTTTGTTTCAAAGTTTGCATTAATTTATGTAAATATTGCTTCTTTATAAATTCAAATTTTGTCGTGATAATTAAGCAAAATATATGAAATAATGATAATAAACATAACATTTATTTGGACATGCAATATTTGCATATGGGTATTTCATATTGTTTTTATAGTGTTTTTGCCTTGTAATACCCATATTAACCTCCCAAATTTTTTATTAATGTTTTTGGTCAACCATGCAATACTCACATCCATAATTGTTAAATTGCATTTTATAACATTGCCACCTTACAATACCCATATCGTACTCCCAAATTTTTCACTAGTTTTTTTGGTTAAATATGTAATACCCACATCTATAACCATTAAATTGCATTTTGCAACATTGCCACCTCATAACACCCACATTACGCATTAAATTTTTCATTGGATTTTTGGGTGACTAATTTTATACCTACATACCATTATTGTATTAACCAATTATGTAATACGTGCATACCTACATGTTTTCCCAATTCAGAATTCATTTATATGCAAATGTTACATGTGTCATGTCCAACATGCGATTTTAGCATAATATCATTGCAAATATTGCATTTTGGGGTTGAAGGTCCATTTAAGGAAAACTCAAACCAACAAATGTTAACTTCAACATCACCCCTTATGCAAGTATTAAATAAATTGGGTGATTAGTACGACTTGTAATACTTACTTAGTTTTCCAATTCATAATTGTTTTAAATGTCGATATTACTTATTTGGTAATTAGTACAACGTATTAATGGTAGATGAAGGTATTGCATTGTGGTTTAAGGTGGGTAATGAAATTTATCCATTTAGAATATGTATTGCAAAATTATTTTTAAAATGTGTTGAAGTTTCATTCAACCCTTAATGCATTGATTTTTGTATTATTTCCATTGATGATAATCATTACCTTCTATGGTACCTTTAGGATTCTCTTGTTTGTGAACAATACCAAAGAGGTAGTGATTTAACCAAAAAGTATAAAAGGTTTTGTTCAAAGGTAAAAGTTTAGTTAAAACAAATATTGGTTTTGCCAAAAAATGGAGGTTTAATTAGAAAATAAAAAGTTTTGCTAAGGGGTGAAAATTTAACCAAGAAAGGATATTAGTTTTGTCAAGATTTAGTTGTTTTGCCAAGAAAAAATATTGGTTTTGCTTTGCTAAGAGGTGGATGTTTAACCAAGAAATAAAAGGATTTTGTTAAGAGGTGAAAGTCTAGCCAAAAATATATATTAGTTTTGCCAAGAGATAAAGATTTATCTAAAAGAGTGTAATTAAAGATCTTGTCAAGAGGTAGTGATCTAACCAATGAGTAAAAATGTTTTCTCAAAAGGTGTAATTTTAGCTAAAAAAAGATATTAGTTTTGTAAAAAGATAGAGGTTTAGCCAAAAAGTAAAAAGGGTTTGCCAAGAGGTGGAAATTTAACCAAGTAAAGATATTAGTTTGCTGAGAGATAAGGGTTTAACCAAAAAAATGTAAAGGTTTTGTTGAAAAATAATGGTCTAACCAATAAGTAAAAAGGTTTTGTCGAAAGATAAAAGTTTAAGTAAGAAAAGATATTGGTTATGCCAAGAAGTAGAGGTTTAACTAATAAGTAAATAGGTTTTGTCGAAAGATAAAAATTTAACTAGGAAGTATAAAGGTTTTGCTAAAAATTAATATTTAGCTTGGAGGTAGAAAGATTTTGCTAAAAAATAGAAGTTTAGCCAAGAAAAAATAAAAATTTTGCCAAAAAGAAATAAATGTTTTGTCAAGAGGTAAAGAATAGATAGAATTTTAACTAAGAAATAAAAAGGTTTTGCTAGGAGATAAAAGTTTAGCCATAAAAAGATATAGGGTTTGCCAAGAAGCAAAAGTTTAGCCAAGAAGAAAGAAAGGTTTTTGCTTAGAGAGTAAAAGTTTAGAAAAAATAAAAGGTAGGTTTTAGGTAGGACCTTTCAGATGTAGGTTAATAAGGTAGCTAGGTCAATAAGATAGCTAAGTGGGAAGGTAGTATGTAGGTTAGGGTTAAAAAAACATAGCCCCAAGAAAAACACATATGTCAAAAAATTTAAAAAGTTGATTGATTGAGGTTGGATGAAAAAATGCAACCCATCCCATGGATAGAACAACCAACTAATGCATTGGTGAGTGTTAATTCATTCTAGTTGATCACAAGAGGGATCTAATATTAAATGGAAACAAGTTTGGAACTTGTCCAAAATGCAAAAAGTTGGGAAGAAACGCCCCCACTTTAAAATCCAAGTGGAAATGTGACAATTTTTTTTTTCAAAAAACAAGGAATATGTAACAAACTATTTGCTTTTCATTTTTATTTTTCACGCTCATGTGAAATTTTGCACATCAAATCTGTCACACAAGCTTGCAATTGGGTGATCAATCAAATGATATTATTATTAATAAACCTTATTCACATTAGATTGGGTTTGTAATTTTTTTTAAAACCTTATAAATTATTAAAATTTTCCATAAGAATTATTTTTATAGTTTAGGGGAAATTCACAATTTGCTACCAAAGAGACTTGACACATGAATTATCAAGAAATTGAAATTAATGTTGTGGAACAACAAGATTGAAAATTAGTTCAAATGCTAATCCAAAATGAATAAGGTTAAGTTAAATATTTGGAAATAATGTGTTTGAAAAAATTCAAATGTTTTGATAATTAAACTTTAATGGAAATATACATGGATTGTTGTTTTGAATATTTTGTCAATGGAGGTTTACCAGTATTTAAACAACACATTTTTAAATGAATAATATGTATATGTTGGTTTTTTTTGGGTCATGGAGTCAATTAAAGCATTGGCTAAAGCTCTCATTAACTAAGGTACAAAATTTCATAAGGAATTTTCATAAATGTGTGAGAAAACATTAATTGATCATTGCACAACTTCATGATTATATCTTGAAGCAAATGGTGTAAATGATGAAATGGAGTTTACAAAAAAATGGGCTCTAAAAAAACTATATTTGAAATTATGACATGTATTTACCATGGTTAGTTATGGGGTATAAGTTTAATTGGCAAGCCTTTTTTTCATCTTTTCACCATAAATTTTACTATTTGGTCATGAGCTTGAACTACCAACTTCAATCCAACAAGATGTGATGGTAGTAATAACTTGGATGATTCTAATGTGTGGATTAATACATGTGAGCAATGAGCCACCTTGTTTCAATGTGTTATGCCCATGACTATGGAAAATTTGGCAATTGCCCAACATCAATTTGTGGAGGTGGTTATGAGCCTTGAATTGTAAATTTGAACCAAGGGATTATGTGTACCTACAATTAGACAACATTGATTATTTTGGATGTGATTATGGGACATGTTATTTGACATGTGCAAAGGGTTCTACCTTTTAGAATGTTATTGTTGGAAGGCAAAGATGGTCATAGATGGAAGGATTATGTGTATAATTGTGCGCCACATGTCATCCTTCCAATGTGAATGGCCAAATTGATTCATCCTTAATGATAGTTCTTGTTAGCCTATGATGTATGTTATGTGAGCAATTTCAAGAGCCCCCATTATGTTGATTTGTGATTAGTGTTTTTGAAGTTGGCATATGGGATGTTTTACATTGCCATTGGAAGAAATGTCAATCAACAAATGGTTTTGCCCTTGATGCACCAAATAAACTTAGGTTCCTAAGGTTAAACAATATAATTAACTTAAGTTTCTCTTTCATGGTGATTCACATTTGGACAAAAATTTGAAGGATTATACATTGGCAATTACTAATGGAGCTCATAATTGCACTTGCCCCATTGGTCCTTTCACTTTAAAACCAAAATGTTCATCCATGGTGGATTTCCATTAGGTAGTTCTATATTGTTATATGGCTTAGGGGGACTTTAACCTTAGATAAAAGGGAAATTTGGATATGGTGTACCATTCATGATATTTTTATGTTATGTGTTGTATTTGTGGTAATAACATTGGTTAGAAATGACGACATAGGAGCATGCAACAACTATCAAATGTGTTAGATTACTTGTTTGATTAAGTCATAATTAATCATGGATAAACTAAGTGAGCTTAGTTATTTGGGTTTTATCTTGAACCAATTTAGGTGTGAATGTACTTTGTGATATTTTTGTTGATGCGATATAATCCTAAATTGTGTGATCCCAAATCACACAACTTGAAATTCTAGAACACATAGCTTTTATTGTTGAAGTTTTTTTATGTTATGCAAGTTTCTTTTGCATATTTTTTGTTGAGTTTTGTTTTGTGTTTTTTGGGCTTGGATTCTTGTTTGTTGCTTAGTGATTTGTATCTTTTGGGTTTGGATATGGTGTACCATTCAAAGTATTTTATGTTATGTGTTGTATGTGTGGTGACAATGATGGTTGTAGGCATCAACATATGAATGCATTACAAAAGGTCTACCAATTAAATGTTTCAAGTCTTGCTATATGCTTGAGTTATATGCATTGAATTGTGGAAGGGGCTAAGAATAATTAAAAGTCTTAAAAATTGTCACTAAGGTTATATTTTGTTTTTTTAATTGTGTAGATGCCCATTGAATGTGCATCTTTGACCACTCTTTTTCGTATATCCAACAGATTCAACTTGAAATCTGTTACAAATATACCAAGCTAGAATTTTAAAATTTTGACATTTCACATGACTATTGACTGGCTATATTGTTGTAGCTTCCTTTTCCTATTGGGGATTGTTTTGGTCAATTGTCAATTAAAGGTCAAAGGTTCATAAAAATTACATATACTTTTCCCTTTCTACTTGAAAAAAGTAATTACAAGTTAAAATGGCTCATTTTTGGACACATTAAATGTCCATTTAAACCAAATTTTAAGATTAAAAAATGTCCCATTTACATCACCCTCTTACCATCACATTGCATGAACTTAAGTTTATTATTTTCAATTTTTTAGAAAAACAAATCTCTTACATTACATAGGGTTTAATGACAAAGTTCCAAAATTTGTTAAAATTTATTCACCAATTTTTTTTTTTAATTAATAAATTTCAAGGCTTTTAAAAGTCCATTGTAGTTTTGGTTTTTTGGCCAATGACACCTTAAATCAAGTTTTAGCTAGGTAATTATCCACGTGAAGTTTTAAGAAGAAATTTAAACAATTAATGACAATGAAAATTATTAATCCACTTATGAATTTTATATGGATTATGATGTTTGATTTTTGAAATTTAAAAAATACTTCATTTAGTTTATACAAAAAATTTGATTATTATTCAATGTGGATCTATTGGAATAATAATTTACTTCATAAAAATGAGTAAAATTTTTAAATATTATAAATTAAATAATGTTGGGGATGTCATGCACTACAATATTGTTAAATGCATAAATACTAGACCTTTGGCTGGTTTTTACTATTTGTTGCAATACTATAGTAACCCAAAATTGCCAATGGTAGATAAGAATGGATAGGTAAACCCCCTACCAAATCCACTACTTTAGGAGTTTTGGTTGATTTTAAATCTCCACCATTTTAAGGTATGTGTTAGGTTGGAATTTGTTTTAGAACATGGAGGTTAGGTGGTTTAAGTTTAATGAAGGAAATACGATCTAAATTTACTTTGCTTACTTACCTTCCCCTTAATTTAAATGGAAATTGCTACAATAATGGTAGTTGGAAGGAAAAAATGGAAAGAATGTTGGATTTGAGTGATGGTAGCCACCACTAATTGTGGGAGTGGTAGTTCTTTAAGAAGGCAAAAAGGGCAATAATTCAAGGTAATACAATGTGTGTATGTGTGGAAATTAGACCTAAATAAGAGCTGCAACAATAGTAGTAAGTAATCATAGTGTTCAAATAGTGTTGTAAGGTGTGATTATGATGAAACAATTGGAAAAAATGGTGATTCCTTGTGCCAATAAAACATGTGACACCTAGGGACATATGTGTGTTGTTATTGTTCTTTATAGTAATGTTTTAATCCTAGTAAAAAGCCCCTAAACAATCATTACTATAGTTGTTATTTCATCAGATTTTTTCCTAAATACTTCAATAGTCACTTCCTGTCTTGAGAGCATAATTCCTTCGTAACACATTGAAACAAAGTGTTGTTTATTTCAATAGTTTCATGTTAATGTTAACTAATTATTTTAAGACTTGCCTTTCAAAGATCTACTTACATAATGTATTTTTTGTTTTTGTTTATAGACCTAATAGCTCTACAATTATTAGCTGATAACTTTGGCACTTGAGATCTCCTAAATAGTAGTTCCAAATATAGCGAGGTTTCTTGGGTTAAAATCTACAAGAGGTTAGCTAACTACTATAATCCATGTTTTAACAAGTTACAATTTTTAGTAAGATTGTTTTGTTGTTTTTGACTTGGATATTTTGTCTTACTAGGTCCTTAGAAAGAGAGATAATTTTCAAAGATTGGCACCCAACATAATTGAAACTAACAAAATCATACACATGAAAACATGCACACAATTTTTTTGGTGTTCAAAAACTCACTTACAAATCATAGGACTTGAAGTTCGAACACACACAAAACAATCACATGTTTTTCATGTGTGTTCTAGAATCCCAAAACATGAAAGACGAGACTTCACATCTTCATAGTGGGGATAAACTTGCCCCAAACACGAAAAACTAAAACTTCATTCAAATTGAATCGGGTTCCAACCACAAATAACAAACCACGGGAAACTAATGTTCTACAACAAATATTTGACATGGACCATTTTGATCTTCTACAATATTGCAAAAATGACAATGTGATGTACATATTTGCACACCCTAGTCTACAATTAACCCAGAATTCCAATGACAATGATAATTGGAACTAGTATAAGTGAAATTTGTATAGGGTTCAATAATAAGGTCATGAACTTGACAATTATGAAAACATTATATATGAAAACATTCCAACCCTAACCACTTCACTCCTTTCACCAATTCACATACATGGATATGAAAAGACAAATTCACATGTGTCATTTCAAAAAAAAGCATAATGCACCAATTTGCATCTTGTTTTTCTTCAATTGAGTTTAATTTAAGAATTTGAGCTTAGTTCAATTGAATCCAAGCTCAATTCAATTCAAGTTATTCAATGTTAATGCAATGCAATGTTATTCAATATTTTCAGTCAAATGAAAATTAATTTCCACAAAATCAACTCATTTTTTTCATAATTTCATTATCATCGATAGTGTGCAACAACATGAAGCCCAAGTGACTACATATGAAAAGTTACCAATCTTTCAAGCATAAAATAACATAGAACATGCTTAACCACAATTACATATCTTCAAGGACCATGTGCCTTTCACATCTTTCCATACAATATATATCTATTGTCCAACAATGTTGGGGCAAGCCCAACAAGTGATATCTATTTATGAAGCAAGGTAGTTTGTTGGCCTTGCTTACCAAGGCAAGGGACATCGTATTTAGATTCATTATAGAGTATAGTAGCTTAAGGGATTTTGCCCCTTAGGCAATAGGTCTATTTTTATATGAGGACTTTTGAAAGATGATATTTTGGCTTGTGTTGAAACTTGAGGTTAGTTATATCTAGTTATAATATCTTGAAGGATTATGGTCTCTTATAGAGGATTTTTTGAAGATTATTATATTTGCATGGTGAAATATTTGAATTTCCATAATTCTTCTTTTGCCTTAAGATACTTTTTAATGTAAGTGGCAAGGCCACAGTGTGACACACCCCTTGTTTTGATTTGTTTTGTCATGCTGAAATTGCCCAGACTAAGGTGCTTCATGTCAAGCTCTTGATATCTTTGTAAAGCTCTCAATGAAGAGTAGGGGTGCACTGACTTGGTTTGAGACTGTTTGGAGTTACGGTGTAGAAGCTATTGATTATTGAACCATTTTCTCAATGAAAATTAAATAAAATAGAAACTGAAAACTGCATTGAAATTTGGAAGCATTCTTGGTGTTGTTGGAGGAAAGCCCTCAGTGGGTCAAATTCAATAGAGTTTATTTCATAATTTTCAGAGCTAAGATGTGAAAGATATTGATTTTTGAGTGAATTTTGTTGCTGAAAATTCAGACAAATTGCCAAAAAATTGGGTTTGGAAGGAAAAATCAGTTGAGCCCACACTCTATTCACACTTGAACCAACAGCACTGGCAACACTAGTGCATACTAAAACACAAAGTGTATGGTGTATATTCTAGTTTAAAAGATCATCATCTTGTAATAGAATGCTTAGGGTGAACCAGCACCCACATTGGTTACCATGGTTAAAAAAAATCCCAAAATCCATTCAAATTAGCTCTAATATTGCAAATATCCCATGCTTAATTTAAATGATTTTTGGAGTTTAATTTTACATATTATTCATTCATTGTTTGATTTTTTGGGGATGAAATCATCAAACCCTAAATGGTATCCTATTGAACTTTGGTTGGTGAATTTGGACATCCACGACTCGGTGTAAATTTTTAGGACATCAAAAAACCACTCGTGGTAATTTTTGCTTTTGTTTCTTCATTGCACTTAAAATTGTGAAAATTTGCCTTGTCAGCGGGTCCCGAGGGACATCAAATATGTATATGACCTTGCCTTGTGTGGAACTGGCCCTTGTAGAACCCCTTAGGACTTATGAACCCACTTAAATAGACCACTCTTTAGCACTTATGAACCCACTTCAATAGACCATTCTTTAGGACTTATGAAGCCATTTCAATAAAACGCTTATTAGGACTCGTGAGGCCACTTCTATATACCACTTTAGGACTCTTCGAAAGACCACTTTTTGAGCCACTTCAATAGACCACGGTTTGGGACTTATGGAGTCCACTTCAACATACCACTTTAGGACTTATGAAACCCACTTCAGTATAGGCCACTTTTGTATAGGCCACTTTTTAGGACTTATAAAGCCACTTCAATAGACCCCTTTAGGACTTATGAACTCACTTCAAGAGGAAAAAATTGAGACTCATGGGGACATTATAACTTGGGGGTTTCAAAAGTGTAGGTAATGCCCGAGGGCAAGGGGGCGTTCCCAAAATAATGGACCTTAAATAAAGGCCAAGGGCCCTGTTATTACAGGAATGCCAGCCATTGCAAGGGCGTTGCATGGCATAAAGCCCACCCAATTAATCTATGAAGGAAGGTAGTTTGTTTTGTTTTGTAGTTATGAGATCTGCTGAACTGGGATGCTTTGATCGTGTTCTTGGTGTCTTTGGAAAGCTCTTGACAAGGAGGGGTGCATGGGCTTGGTTTCATGATGTTTGGACTTGCGGTGCAAAAGTTCTTGAATATTGAATGATTTTTTTTTCACTAGCTGAAAATTTTGGAGGAATTGGAACGTGCCTTTGGTGTTCTTGGAAAGATCTTGATGGGCAGGATTTAATGGAATTTATTTGGTAAGATTTGGATTCAGAATGTGGGAGATATTGATTTTTTTTAGTGATTTCTGCTACGGAAAATTCAAATAAATTCCAAAAAACCAAGGTTTTGGAAGGAAAAATCACTTGAGGATGCGGTAACACACTTGGGCCAATGGCACGGGCCACACTAGTGTATTCATGAAATTCACAATTGAGATGGCCATTGAAGTCACAAAATTTGTGATGAAATCGTGAAATTCTCGAATTAAATGTTTTTAATAAAAGCCCAAATTGCCCGATGAATTTTTTTAAAAAATCCACTATGTGAAAGCTCGCTCTCCATAGTGTAAATTTTTTTTTGGCTGAGGACTTTACTAAATTTGTGACAAAAATTTGCCAGCTTATGCCAGAGCTTCCTTACCTTAAATTAGATTAATTTCAAATTGGGAAGTGTCAATTGAGGATTCCTAGGGACAAAATTATGGCACAAAATGCGAGGTACAATTGGCCAAAAAAAAATCTGAACTAATCCATAAGTACCTTATATTAGGGGGGGTGGGGTGGCATCATCATTTTTTAGCCTTGTTGGGGGGTGGTATTGGTGCCTAGGTAGGTACTAGGGATGGTCTAGGGAAAGGTAGATTCAGATCAGGTAGCTAATAGATGCTAGAAGGCCAATTTATGGGGTCAAAAGAGCTATTTTGAGTGCTTGAAATTTAAGGGATTAAAAAAAATAAAAAATCCCATATCTAATTAAGTGCACCCATTGTTAAAGGGATTTTTTTTCTAAATTCATGAGTATTTATTTTTCCTTTTTTTAATTTTTACTTCTCGAAAGTGGTGATCAAACATATTTTAAACTGAGGAAACACATTCTTCATAGTTTTTTTTCTTTTTTAAATCCTCAAAATAATAGTGAAAATTTGACACCCAAAAAATCACTCCCTACACTAAAGTGAAGTAAGTGTATTTGTTTTTAGATCCATATTGAGTTGAAGTGCATAGTAGAGCTTGGATTTTGAGGGACTCTTTTAATTCATACTAAATTAAGTGCACAACTGAGCCCATTTGAGGCAAATTGGTGAACTTACTTCCCAAATCCCTCTTCCAACTTCACCTTTCATGTGTCCACAATGATGTCAGTTAATGATTTTATGGCAGATTCTGTCCATTTTCAGGAGGATGATTTGGGGTATAATCCTGTGGATTTTTTGTTCCCCCTTCTCGTTGGTACCTGAATTATGCCAAAATTTCAAAGATTATATATATATATATATATATATATATATATATATATATATATATATAGAGGGTAGCTGAAAGTATTTTTCAAATCCACATATTGTGAAAGAATTTGATTAAAAAGGATTAGATTTTCAAAAATTAATGAATACACTATGTTTTTAGAAAATCAAAACATTGCTATTTTGTTAAACACCAACTTAAAGAGACAAATGAGAACATATTAGAGTTCTCCCTAAAGTCACACGATTAGGGGGGCAAGAACGGTCAGTTTCGACATAATAGGCCATCGGCGCATAACTGTGGGAATGGAAATTTTGCAAAACGAAATAACTGGGATCCAAACTAGTTTTTCCACCAATTTTGGTGGTAAACTGAGTTTCATCCTGTCTTTCCTTTTTCCTGAGCGCCTCTACATATATTTTCACTGCTCCTACTTGTACAACTACTATAGTTACTCTCGAACCTTGTGCACTAAATGCGGAGTTTCAACATTTCATACTGAGATTTAGTAAAATTTCCTTACTTTGCGGATGTGGATGTCACTGGAAGAGAGGGGATAGGAGGGAAAGCAGGGTGGAAACAGGGTGACTTTATGGATAACTCTATTGTCATGTAATGCAAATCGCTCACAAGCTCCTAATATGTGATATTATGGCCAACCACCACCCAATGTTTTCTTTTCCTTTTTCAATTTGTTCATCTCTTAAAATGGAGAATTCTTGTCCAACACATTTTTGTGACACTAAACTATTATAAAAAATAAATTGATGCAACTTAAGTCTTAATGGAATGCAAAAGATTTAAGGGTATTTAAACTTGGAGCCACAAACCAAAGCAACCAAGAGCTCCATAAATGTTCCCATGTTCAAGGTCCAAGCCCTTGTTATGATCAATGTTAAATGCATTCTAAGATGTGATTCTAAAATTGTAAAGTTCCCCAATAAAACCACTAAAGTATTGCAACATGAACACAAGGGGTGTGTCACACTGTGGCCTAGCCATTTACATTTAAAAGTATCTTAAGGCAAAAGAAGAATTATGGAAACTCAAATATTTCACCCTGCCAAAAAATAATCTTCAAAAAATCCTCTAAAAGAAACTAAAAATCCTTCAAGATATTATAACTCTATAACTAATCCCAAGTTTCAACACAAGCCAAAATATAATCATTTGAAAATCCTCATATAAAAATAGACCTTTTATTATTATTACATAGGGGCCTATAAAAATCCCTTAAGCTACTATACTCTATAATGAATCTCAACACAACAATATCCTTTCCTTTTGGTAGGCAAGGCCAATAAAACCAAGTTCCAGTTTTGAAAATCAGACCTATTCCAATTTGGCTCTTACTACCTTATGGAAACCAGAATCAATGATTTATACCTGTCAAAGCAAGTACCTGCCAGGCTTTTTTCTGGCTAAATTTAGTGATTTGGCTAAAGAAAATCTCAAAATGGCTAAAGATATGTGTTTTTCTTGTTTTCTGGTCACCATGTTTCTACAGTTTCTTTTTTAAAAGTATTCTCTATTGGATTTTAGCATTTACCAAAATAATAATAATTTAAAGGAATCTTGATCTTTTGTTCCTTCATATCCTGTTTATAGCCAAACTTGGCTAAACTGTATAATGCATGGTAGCCAGTTTAGCTACATCACAAATATGGGGAAAAAAACCCCTTGTACCTGCCCAACATTAATCTCAATCTCTTACAAAATTATGGGAGCTTGACCCAAAATCAACCTCATACTTACTAAAACCCTAAACCCTAAAACTAAACCCTAAACCCATATTTCCCATGTAAATCAATAGGAAACACGAGGAATTGGCATATCCATTTGCTTGCAATTTGCAAAAATATTGAAGCTGCATCACATCAGATACAACCAAAACCTTCAAAGCCAAAGCTACAAGCATTGGAATTGCAAAGGCAGAAAAGTTGGATCACTAGATGCACTCATAACCATGCAATAAGAAGCATCTTCAATCAATGGGCTTATATATATTGTGGAACACCATCTTTGACAAATGAGCATGCAAATCTCGAAGACCTTGCAACAAACAAAAAGGCAAGGCAACCCATATTGCCCACAACTAGAACCAGCTCAAAATTGGAATTGGACAACATCGGTCATTACCAATGCTGAGCAATTCTTTGCTTTTTGTTTAAAACCTTTGGATCCACATTTTTTTTTGAGATTTTAGAAATCATAGAACCTTATGTTCTAATATTATATTATTTTCAAATTTTAAAAAAAAAACCTTCAGTTCTTGGTTTTTCAAAGTTTTCAAAGAACTAGCGATCTTCGGGAAACAACTAGTGGTTTTCATGAAAGAATAGGCAAAGTATCAGAGGTTTAAGATGAAGTTCCTTGACTCAATTGTTTGAGATTTTAGAGTCCTGGTAAGGGTCGATCTAGATGCATGGTTTTGGTGCTGAACTTTTCTTTGTTTTATTTTGGCGGGTTGTTTTTTTTCCCAACTTTGAGATCACTTGCCTAGCTACATACTACCTACCGACTAAGAATCAACTCCCCCCTTCTCACCTACCTACCTACCTACCCAACATCTACATAATGTCAATGACAACCAATGAAAATAATTCAAATGCACGTATTGCATTTGGTCAGTTAGCAATAAATTAAACATATTTAAGCCTCATGTGCGAGTATTGCACTTGCAAACTCTTCCTCCCGGTAATGTACCCATGAGCCTCCACTTTGCATCATTTATTGCATATTGTACACAAACATTGTTAAATAATATAATGCCTTGAATTAAGAGAAAAAAAATTACATTTTATAACATAAAATGAATCAAAGGAGGATTTAGGGGTAGCTAGATGTCCCAAACATTTATGACCTTTGCAAAAGCATCATTTTTTATATTAATTAAATTCAAGGTTAGGTTAATTTAGGAAAAAAGAATCATGAAATATATATTGAACAAATTAAACTCAATTCTTCTCTTTTGAAAGGGATTGGAAACCACCTTTCAAGTTGGAGAGATTGAAATTAGAAGATAAGAAATAAATATTTTCCTTCACTTGTTAAAAATTTTAATTTTTTGAGCTTTAATTTTTAATTCATAATTAGCTCATTTAAAATTATTTTTGTATCGTTGTCAAGGTTATGTGTAAGGTTTTGTATTTGGGGTTGAAGCTCTTTTGAATGTGATCAATGTGTGAATATAACTTACATTTTCTTGATTATGGGAAAAGACTATTAAGTTAGCTAATGTTTGATTATATATCTAGTTATTAGTCCTAAATATGGGTATTATATGAATGGGTCCCAAGTCTAGTGTGTGTTTTAGATTGAAGTGTAAATATTACATTTGGTTGGAACCCAAGTCGAATGTGTGTTCTTATTTGGAATGTAGATATTGCAAGGTTGGATCCTATGTCCAATGTGTATTTTAGTATTGAAATGCAAATATTGCAAGGTTGGATCCCATGTTTAGTGTGTGTTTCGGTTTTGGAATGCAAATGTTGCAAGGTTGGGTCCCAAATCCAGTCTATGTTTAAGGTTGGTATGCGGGCATTGTAAGGTTGGGTCCCATGTCCATTATGAATTTAAGTAATTGACATATAAATATTGCAAGTGGAACATTTACATTCTTAGTGTTGCTATTAGATTGACATGTAAGTTTTTCCAACCTAGGTTCCATGCATAATGTATTGACTATGCAAGTATCGATTAGTTGTTATTCCACTAATAATCATGGTTTAATGGGAAAAATGGGTATTGCAAGTGCATATTTTTATGAGTTTATAAACATGGGTCAAATTCCCAAATCACAATCAATTCAAATCCAAAGCCCAATAAAATCCCCTTTTTCAAATGTGGATTTGGTGTGGACTCCTAGGGTGAGGCATGGGGGCACAAACAAAGTGTCGATCGAAATTGCATACATAGCACATGCACGTGTTTGTGAGTTCTTGGAAGGTGATCGAAGTGATGTGGAAACCCTAGTGGAATGGAACACACACAAAAATTTGCCTCCACAAAAGGATATAAAAACCCCATCAATAAAAAAACACCTTGGCTATAATTGGTATAGTGTGATGTTCCATGTATTTTCTTTTGTGTTTCAAATGTCCTTCACAAATGTACACACAACCCAATGTGGTGGAATTATGTTTTTACCATTGAACACACACCCAAACAAATGGTGAACCAACACAATGCCAACGAAATCCCCAAGCATCAATTCGCATGTCCTAGTATGCACCTTGAATTTCACAATCTTTGAAAGATCACATTTGGACTCAATGAATTTAAGGCACACTGTTAAACAAATTTATGACAAGCATAAAACAATTAGGTGGGAACATGTGAATGTCAAAGAAGCCATGACAAAAGATGACTTCATCCAACAACAAAACATTGCATATTTGGATCAAAAACATAAAAAAAAGAGTTGACAACTACACAAAAACCCAACCATTTCAGTTTGGTCTTGGGTTTTGCATCATTTAAATTACGTATTTTATCTTGAAAAAATCAACAAAATTAATGGAATTAAGTCCCGTTCATTCTAAGCATCCAAACACCAATGCAATGTCAATCCATGTTTGTGTATGCCCATAATGGATCAATTTCCATGGATGCCACATTTGGCACAAATGATGTGAAATATCATTTGTTCACCTTGATGGGCTTTGATGTTCATCACATTGGAGTGCCTCTAGCATGGATCATTACAAATCAACAAACTATGGATGATTTGATTGAATGGCTCCAACCTTTGAGAGCAAAGATGTTGTTAATCATCTCTAATTAGAAACCAAGTAGTTTTATTAATGATGACACCCCTCAAGAGTTATGAGCATTACAATGAATATAAATCCTACCTTATTTCTTTCTTCTAATTATGTTAAACGAAGATCAAAAGTTTTCTTTGTCCAAGGTTTTTTCATTTTTATGAAGCTTACAATGTATTTACATATGCAACTAATGTTACAAGTTGGTGTGATTTGGGGTGAAAGTACACTATAGTGACCCCTTTTGGGATGTCACATTATACTACTTTAGAAATGTATCCCACCTCAAACTTTTGAAAGAATTTCACAATATTTTTGCATATTATGTTATAATATATCCTAGGCAAAATATTAGAAAAAAATTGTTTTATTTCATTTTATAAAGTGAGGAATTGGAGTATATTTGTGGAAATATATGTTGTGTATATGTGTACTCAAAAACACAAATCTCCTCTAAAAAAAATTTAAATGATTTTAAATCTTTATGAAAGTTGAAGGTATATTGAACCATATATTCAAGTTTGGATCAACAAGCCAATGCAAGTGGATGCTACAATAGTTGGTTCATGCACCCATTGATTTTAATGGACGTGAACTAACTTAACACCTCTAAAGATGATCTAATGAAATCATTAATTCATCCCGAGGTCACCCACATGTTTAATAGCTAACATACTAAATACAAGATGCTAGTCATGTGCATTCTACCATGACAACATACCACATTTGGTTTTGGTCAATAAGGTTGGACTTCCATGATCAACCTTTTTGACATTTTTGAATTTTTCCTAATTTCATGCGTTTTGAAATGTGGGATTAGGCATGATTTGGGATGTTTAGTCATGTCACATGGAGGAGCCCAATGCAAATGTGGAGTAGGCCCTGGATTTTCCCACTAACACGTCCATAACCATGTTTACTTTTTCTAAAAGAGCCCATAAGCAAAATTTTAATCAAGTCATGGACCTTTTATTGCTTCATATGGATTTTCAATTTGGCATTGGTTAAAGAAATACATTTTACCTAATCAAACCCACTTGCCCCACCCCATCCTTCACATGTTGCACCCTTTATTAACACAACCATGTTGATGCAAAAGGGTGATGTTACGGCAAGTCAAATTGTACATTTTGGCAATTATGGGATTGGGAATGCTAGGAATATTTTTGAGTGTTGGATAAAAAGTTTGTGATGTAGGGGTGCCAAGTCAATTAAACATTTCCCCATATTCCACACTTCAACCTTGGGAATTGGGGATATTTTGTCACCCTAGCCCAAAGTATCAATTACCACAAAAACATGGGAACTAGACATTGGTATGGTGATTACATGAGGTGAGTTATGGGAAATATGAAAACTGTTGCAAAGTTATATTTGATGTTTTGCATTTAATTTGAAAGAATTAGGCCATTTGAAACGATAATAGGTTTACATCATTTTTGACAATGATGATCCGATTTTTAGGCAACCTTATAGGTTTAGTGAGGTGGAGAGGGCCTTGGTTCAAGTTTGGACAACATAATTGTTGTAGGTTGGTTTGGTAAAAATATTTAGGGGTGAAAATGTTTCAACAATAATGATGCCAACTAAGAACATTTTTGGCAATTGGACAAAATGTTGCATGTTTGGAGATTATAGGCTAGTGAATAAGTACATGTAGAAGTCATGGACCTTAATTGCTTCATATGACATACATATGCCATGCCCCTACTAAAGGATATTATTATTGTCCTTGGGCATGCCAAGGTTTTTAGCAAGTTAGACTTGCATTTTGGTTAACATGAGTTGCCATTTAAGGAAGGTGACAAGGCTAAGATGACATTTTAGGGGATTGATATTAATGGGAAGGATTGTTTATACCAATGGTGATTCCTTTCATTTGGTTTAAATAATACCCTTGTAAAATTTCAAAGAGTTATGGATCGGATTTTGGCCAACTTTATTTTTGCCAAGTGTTAGATTGATGATATCATCATCTTTAGATTAACTTTAGGAAATCACATGCATCATTCGTAGGAGGTGTTTGATTGATTTAAGGGACATAACTTTAAGTTGCATCTTGACAAATGTCATTTCTTTTGGATTGAGGTGGAATACATGGGTTACATGATTAATTTTAATGGATTAGGGGTTCAAAAGGCCAAGTTTGAAGCCATTTCACAAGTGCCCCAACCATCAGATATTAAGTAGTTGTGAACCTTCTTAGGCTTATGTAATTACTATTAGAAATTCATCAAAGGATCATGGGGAAGTCACTTCCATTTATTCCAAACAACATGCATAAAAATATTGGTTGCAACTTCTTTATATATATATAGGGTGTTTATAACTCATTCTAATAATATGTTTAAAATATACCTAAAATATGCCATTATTTCATAACAAAATTTAAAGATACCTTTTTTATTACATGTTTTTATTAAAGTATACATAGAGTGACCTCCATGAACAAAGGATTCAACAACATTACTAAACATTTTCCCCCGATAACAAAGATTAACCAAGAGTACATATGGGGTGAAACACATGAGCAAGCCTTTGAAGAGTTGAAGGTTGGGTCATATCAACTCCCATTTTGTCAAATACTTATCAACCGAAGTACAAAATTCCATGAGGAGTTCCAAAAGTTGTGTGAGAAAACATTGATGAATCATCATACAACTTCATAAGACCATCCTAAAGCAAACTGGTTAATTGAACAAATTATGTAAACAATGAAACAAGGATTGTGAAAATATGGGCTTCAAAAGGGTCATATTAGAAATTAGGATCATCAACTACCATGGTTAACTTTTGGGTGTAACTTCAATCATTAGGTTTTTCTTGTGTTGTTTTCAAGATATTTTTTCCTTTTTGGCCATGAGCCCAAGCTACTAGCTTTAATGTGATGAATCACATTTTGCAAATGTGTCGTTTTAAGCATGTGAACATTGAACAATTTTATTTTGATGAATAATGCCAATGGCTACGAAAAATCTAACTATTGTTTAACGTTGGGGTATGTTGCATTATGACATTATTTGAAATGGTGGTTGTTGACCTTGAGTCTGTAGATTGAAGTAGGAAATTATGTGTACTTATAACAAACAACATCAACTAAGTTGGATGTGACTATTGGGACATGTTATTTTGTGCATGTAGGAAGTGCCATCTTTTGGAACATTATTGTTGGAAGGGTCATGTGCATAATAACTGTGTGCCATGTCATCTTGCACATGTTGATGGCCAAGTTTATTCATCTTTGGTGGTTGTTTTCATTGGATTATGTTGTATGTTGTAGGTAGTTTACAAAGGTTGCCACTATGTTAATTTGTGATTGGTGTTCCAAAGGTTGGCATATGGGATGTTTTATTCCACCATTGGAAGCAGTGTCAATCGCAACATGGTTTTACCCTTGGTGCTTTAAATAGAATTATATACATATTCATGTAGTTAAATAGTAAGAATATTTAAAAAATTTCCCCATGATGATTCACCTTTGGCTAAAGATTTGGGGGGATTGCAATTAAGCAACTAATGACGGGGACATGGTTTAAATTCGCACCTAGCCTACTAGTCCTTTCACCTTAAAACAAAGTGTTTTCTTGATGGATTTACATAAGGAATTTCCTATATGACTATTCGGCTTAGGGAAACATTAGCCCTAGATAGGGGGGTGGTTTGGAGGTGAGATGCCATTTAGGGTGATTTATGTTATTTGGTTTACGTGTGTGGATAATGATAGTTATAGATGCCAATATGGTAGCACATGACAATTATCATGAATGTTAATTTAGTTGCCAAGTTAAGTTTTAATTATGTTAGTGTTGAGTTGGGTTAATGTAATTAATTATGTTTTATGTTCAAGTGTGATCTAGGTTTGGGATATTTTGCGTTTAGGATATAATATAAAGTTATGTGTATTCCAAAACACACAAGGTTTGTTGTTGCAAGCTTTTTGTGTTTTTATACAAGTTTTGTTTGTGCACATTGTTGTGCGGATTTTGTTTGTGTGTTTTAGGATTGGATTCATATTGCTTGTAGGTGAGTTGTGTTTTGGCTTTGGGGGTGAACCACCACCACTTAGGGTGATTTATGTTATTTAGTTTTTGTTTACATGTGGATAATGATAGTTGTAAATGTTAATATGGTAGTGTATGACATCCTATTAATTATTGGATACATGATATGCAATGGTGGACTAGCCTAAAGTAATAATCTCTTGGGTTTCCATTAATTTTAATATTTTTCCTTGCCTTAATGTTGTTGTGCATGCATCACCTTCTTGTTCTTGTTTAACCGTTCTTTCAATGTTGGACCAATTTTCATTCAAGGTTACCTATTTTCTTCACCTTTGTTTCAAAAAAGACTTAAATTTTTTGCACTTGAAAAACTTTCATTTCCAAGTTTTTCTTTTTTTGGTTTTCACCTCCAAAATTTTCTTTTCATTTGCTTTGCCTCTAATAACACATAAGTTATAACCCTTTTATGTCACTTCCTTTTAGAGGTCCTCTTCCTCAACTCTACCCATACCTACCTCATCTAAAACATCACACTTACAACCCCTAAACCCTAATGACTTGAAAAAAAATTAGGTGATACAATTGAAAACTTAAATGCTACAAAAAAAACTAACCCAATTCCCAAAATTCCAACACACAAGAACCAAGGTAGTAATTTAAAAAAACTTTGACACCCATAAACATGAAATTGTGATCAATATCAAGTGAGAGACCATTTAAATATCAACATTGGGCCAATTATCATGACTTGCCAATAACAAATAGTCATTTCTTTTATTAACTTTCTTGGAAGGCATTATATCATAAGAAAAATGTAAAGGTTTAAACTAATTTCACACTATTTGAAGGTTTTTTTTCATCCAAAATAACGTGTATAGGTAATTTGATTGATGTGAATGGAAATGTTTTTTATGTAAAATCTAATTTAATGTTTGCTTTTGTATTTAAAAAAAATTCACACAACAAAATTTTCCTCCAACCCTCACCTAATGGAACTATGACACCAAGATGGGTTACAAAAGGTAAGATTTGCAAATAATAATATTAATATGGCCTAGGGGTAGAATGATGAGTAAGTATGGGAATAAATAATTCAACTTATAGGCCTTATTTTGAGAATCTTTGATTAGGGACATAGACTTGGACTCATGAATTATTTTGGATTAGACATAATTAGAGGTGAATTATGTGAATTTAATTAAATTTAGGAAAGAATATTTCAAATAAAATAATGACTTTGTTCATACCATTGATGATAATTTAGAAGGCTAATATGTAGCATAGTATTATTGGCTTGTAATTGATGAATGGCAATGTTTGGTAGATGTAGATGAATAAGGATAATAATTCATCCATTCCCTCTTTCAAGAATATAAGATGTTGGAGGAGAAACTTTAGGTTCATATTTTTCTATTCATGATTTCATGTTGTTATTTTGTGTTAAACTTTGGGATAAGGCATTTGTGTAATGGACCTATGTTATAATAAACTTAATGTGTTATGTTCATTATGGAAATGTTCACAAAAGCAAATGTACATGTTGATGATCAATTTTTATAAAACAAAATCCTTAGATATGTGTGTGATGAGCTCCCTCATTGGATGTAGCCCACATAAGGATCAAGCTTTACGCACATAGGTGATCCTAGCTCAAAAATAGGTACGTTTAATTTAAGTTTAATTTCTTGTTATTGTTCAAGTGTTATGTGAGAATTTAGTACCCATGTGATAGAATGGATTCAAAATTGGCCCTCATCATAAGTTTGAAACCTTCTTAGATTATTGAACAACATTTCAATCTATGAACCTTGTTGCATTCCTTGGTGGAAAATTTGACTCACATGTTACTAGGCTTGCGCAAATTCCTTAATTATAGGCACCTCACTCGGCACAATGATGTATACCCAACATGTTCCATAATATATATAGTTGGTAAATACATATTGTGCCTAACCCTAATTATGGACTTATTTTGTTGAAATATTTATTTTTTTTCAAAAATAAAAAAAGGGTTTAGTAGCCCCAACTTGAATATTTTAAGATTTTGAGAGTCAATTTTTAAACTTTGCCCGAGCTTCTTTTATATTTTGAATAAAATGTGGTAACTTAATATTTTAGACTGCTCCAAATATACTATATAATAGGTCGGGTTGTGCAAACCCTAAACCCTAAACATTTTCATGAACATTATAGAGTGCAAAAATCGATCATCATTGTCAAATATTTCTATTTCGACATAATAATATCGGGCCAAAAATTTCTTATATCATCATTTTTCTGGTGTTGAATAATTATTTTATTTTTTTCAAAATTAAACTTGTTCACAGGTTTCTTTGGGAGCCCCATAAGCATGGTTAATAGGATGGTCAAGAAGAAACCCGGTGAAGCTCCGGGCGTGGGTTTCATACCCGGAGGTCGCCCATGTAGGGTCGGAAGAAGTTCAGGGTTTGAGGGAGGGACGTCTTTCTTTCTTTTCTTTCTTTCTTTCTTTTAGGGTTTGAAGCTTCAAACCTTAAGTTATGGAGTTTCTTTAATCTTCCTCTTCTTCGTCTCCGCCACCCATCGAGGCCTTTTTGGGGTTGTTGCGAGCAGCGGACTGATTCTCTGACCTTGGGGGTGTTCTCTGTTTGTTGGCGATGGCGCATGGCATGGCGGTAAACAGCACGACGGCCAAGAAGGTGTTGGCCTTGTGCATCATGATGCCAGTTGTGGCTCTTGGGGCTCGGCTGTACTCCGACCCCTTGCATCATCGGTCCGTCTCTTCTCGTCAGGAGCTTAGTGATGAGAATAGCATGCCACCACCGCATGTGCCTCCTCCGTTACCAGCTTCCGTTCTTGAGCATCGTCAGCAACGAGCGCAATCCAGCTGAGAGAATTTTTTCCCATTTTTCGAGGTATAGATCGCTAGTTACAGTCTCTCTCTAATTAGAAATTCATATCAGTGTGTATGAATGAATGAGATAGGCAAAAGAAAAAAACCAGCATGAAATGATTATGCATTCACAAATCAGAAATCCAGACACTTCTTATAAATCCAAAAATCTCTTCAGTCAGTGATGTCACGACTTTTTGAGTCGAAGCTATGTCTCTTTAGTGCTAGCTGACGATGTCATGAACTGGAAATAATACCACATCGCTTCTAGGAATGTGACAGAAACAATGTGCAGTTGTCATTCTTGTCTCGCTAGAGTGTTTTGGTTTTGCTGCAATTGACACAGAATGGTTACCTTGGAAATTGTTACTGTGCAGTTTCGTTGCCATTGCAGAGAGAGAGAGACACACACACACACACACATATGCTACAGCTAGTATAATTAGGGTTGGGCAATTTTGAGTCTTTTCTTTTGAGTAATGGAATTTTGCTTTAGCTATGACATTATTAAACTTCTGATTATATGCACACTTGTGCAAATCATGAGCTCAAATCAATATCTAGAACAGTTTTCTCAGCAATCTTGGAGAGAGATACTACTACTGGACCACACCTAGTTTTAGGGTTGACAATTGTGAGTCTTTTCTTTCTATAATCCAAATTGTGTTCAGTTTTAGTGCTATTATACGTCCAATGACTACTGTGGACACTTGTGTGCAAATGGAAGGCTCAAGTTGATATGGAGTAGGATACCACCATATTTAATAGGTCAATCACCAGTAGCATCTGTGAATTAGTGTGTTTTTCATCAGTGTACGTTAGCTGTCTGTAGCATGAATAGAAGCTAAGTTGATCCTGTAATTGAATAAGAGTATAGATGTTTTTAATCTTTTCATTTTGTGTGTGCAGGTGTTCAGAAGGAAATGTAGAACAAGGCAACCTACAAGCTCTGCTTGAAGAACTCGGCTATGGGGTGGAAGATAGCTTTGTTAGCATACTCTGCCCCTTTAATTCCAGTTGGCAAGGCACTAATTCATCTGCAGTTTATGTGTTGAAGCCATCATTGAGCAATTTCAGAGTAGACTGATTATCAGTTTGATGATTTCAAATCATTTCTTTTATTTGGGTGTTTTTACTAATTGTTCTGTGTAAATAAATGTGGATGTAAAATACAAAATCATATGTTGAACTTCAGATCAAGTTACATCATACATCTTCTGATATGCCTCCTCTTTGCCTGTAGGATATTGAGATGTTTTGCTGCATGGAATTTTCTCACACTGAAGTAAATGCCTGATAATGATGAAATGAAAACCACAACCAAATTCCAAAGTGGGAGACTACAGTTCTCCTCTGCACTTAATTCCTCTTGTGAGCAGCCACTGCAAATGCAACATTTTCAAATGCCACAAACAATTTTCAACAATGTCGTCTTTTGTGACCCATGTCTTCTTCAGTTACAACATAATCCATCCTGAAATTCCTCGTGGTGCAGGTTGGTTACCAGATTAGAATCTAGTGAAGGTTCAAGGGCAGGGAATACTGGGTGCTCCTACTTGATCTGAGCTGTAGGAAGCATTGATTTGAGTTGTGTGAGTCCAGTTCTGGCATTTTATAACTTGAGGTTATCTGCAAGTCTCTTAAAGAATTGACAATCTTGCCCCAGTTGCCTTATTTCTCTAGCAAACCACCTCAACATTAGGTTTAAAAGACAATCAGAATTATGAAGCAAACACAATTAGCACAATTTAGCAGGTCATAACATGAGGAGGTCAGCTTAGCCAGCTGAAGCTTGTTGAATACTCAGCTAGCTCTACACTCAGACTCCTGGAAATTTGCTGCAATTAGAAAAAATCCCAAAAGTTGTTCATTTTTCTCTCTGAAGTGCCTTTGATCTTCTCTGTTTGCTCATGAAGTTTCTCCAGGTGGGTAATAGAATCCAGTTCAGGATCAGGCCGGTTTCCAGGCTGGTCTTTGCCAGAAAACTGATGGTTTTCAGTCAATGTAAGAACTGCTGGCTGAAAGAACCAAGGATGGAAGAGCTGGTGCAGCATGAACTGCAGACCCTAGCATGAACCTAGACAATTATAGCCAGGGCAAAAACAGTTTTAATTCAATTAGGGCATTGTAAAGAAAGCTGATGAAGTTTAGGACATGAAAGCTGAAATCTGTCACAAAACTGCAACCTGAAACAAATCAACCAAAGCAAGTAAAACTGAGATTCGAGCTGTGGCTTGCCCGATTGAGAACCTTTTCCTTGTTCTATATATAAATTCTGTGGGCTCTTTATGTCCTTGCAGTACTGCTATCTTGGGAGGACACCCATCCCAGCAACCTTGAACAAAAGCTCCATGTCATATATGAGGATCAATTGTGCTCAGACTGAGTAGCCAGTGTGCTGGTATATGAGATCTCCACCCAGTAAGGAGGCATAAACTGGACATGGAGGGTGCCCAAGGGCTCAGTGCAGAGTGTACATAAAAAAATTTCAGCGTGTTTTCCTACTGACAGTTCTCAGTTCATAAGGGGGTAGATAGACACTCACATGCAACCAATCAAGCATAAGATCACTTAGAGTAGAGAGGAGAGACCCAAGCTCCACAATCCAAATGGATCAAACCAACCATGACTTCAAAAAAAAACAAGACACACTCTGCTATGGCTATGGATTCCACTTAAAACTTTGGTAATACAAAGTGGATTTCCAAGCTCAATGCCAATACTAAACAAAATCAAGGGGGTGCAAGACATTTCTAAGTCTCCATGGTGGAATTACCTATGCACCTTGTCCAACTTCAGTACAGAACCTTCCAACAGCTAGGGCAAAAGGCCATTAGAGACTGGACAACGTCAGTACAATGAGGTGATCTTGCACAATGTTCTTTGTAAGATCTCACCAATGGGTTAGCAATCCTTGCTAGATCACCCTGGCTGGGAGAAAAACATTCATAAATTGCACAACCTTGTCACAGGTGGGTGGCTTTTTGTTGGAGACATCATACAGGCAGAGGAGTGAGTTTTACTGAAAAGCTTATACCACCACAGTGCTTGCCAAGGACAAGGGAAGGTGAAAATTGATTTACATCTTGAAACTAGCCGCTAGAATTTTTCAACTGTTTTGAGATAACATTTGGGAGATTTCACTTAATATATTGACTGCTTTCTTGCATTTAGCTCCTCCAGTTTTTAACCCAGAACAGCCTTTGCTCTCAAGGTCTCTTTCTCCTGGACAGCACAGAACAAAGGGAAGAAAAACAGTGAAGGGGGAGTCCAGGAAAAAGTATTTACTCATTGTATAAGACTTGTTGTAGCCTTGTTTACATGGATCCCACATTGAATTAAGAGAACATGACATTACAAATGTTTCCAGTTTACATAAGAACAGAGGCCTGATCTTATTGCATTGAGGAAAATTATGTGCAGTGGACAAAGAAACAGTGCATTGAACAGAATTTCCATTGAGGGTCTTTGCACAAACCTATGACATGAGAGATGGATTTTGCAAAACATGCTGTTTAAGCACACCAATGAACAAGAAAATAGCTGCTACAAGGATTGCCAGAATGAGCTGTGAAAGCTCGAAAATTCTGCTTTCAAGGCCGTGGTGATATAATAGCCTCTCACATACAGGTGGGTAATTGGCGAATAAAATGAAAGCTCAATCAGCATGTCCAAGATGAGGCAGCAAGGAGGGGTCTGCCTTGCCAACAAAGAAGCAAACAACCATTATCCCTTGCAACTTGAAAACCACGTCTTGTAGATAAATCATTCACAAGCTTATCAGCCTGGAACTGGGAAGCATCACTCAGAGGGCGATTTTGGAATCCTGATTTGCACAGATGGATTCGCCATTGCTCCAATTGTTCATGCCTCTCCACTCTCGAAGCACCCTCACATGCGACAATGTTCAGGATCTCAGGTGCCAGCAAGTAGTTCTCAATATTCACCGAAGAATCTGAACCTGGTTCAAGCGAGCTTGTCAAAGAGTCAAATAAGAATGAATAATATTGAAAAGCTTCAGAGAATCTTTCGTGAAAATTGGACCCACTGTGATTGGCTTCTTGCTCCACGACAGTTATTACTTTTGGCTGAGTGTCCCGCACAGTTTTGAGGACAGCATTCAATCTGTTTGAGAATGTCCCATCCAAGAGGCGGTGAAGACTGAACACAAAGTTCACAGCAACTGCTTCGTGGTCTCGGAGATTGAGCATGGAGAGCTCCAAGAGTTCGGGTGATGTTGCAACAGCTTGAAATTCGAGAGAGACATTCAGCAACAGTGCAAAAGCACGGAGGCTTGCTCCAGTTGCATGCATTTCATCAGTGTTCAACCCAATTGCAGTCAAGCGAACTCTGGGGGTTGATTTTCCACATGCTTGTGTACTAGCTATGTCTTGGATAAAGGAAGCCCATTGGGCACCCGCACCCAATCGGAAATCTATGACATGGACAGAATTTTCTCCCTCAAATGCCTCCATGATCGCCTGGTTTGCAGTAAAGTGGGCAAATCTGGGGAAGGGAGAAACCTCACAAAAGCGAACATATGCATTGATCTTGCGGTACTCTTCAAGAGGGGGAAGAATTCGATCTGGCAACAGTTGTTCCATGAAGTTTTCAGCTCCCATGATGCGGGTGACCAGGGCCTGTGTGAAGTAATGTGCTAACCGATGAAATGGTTTACCCCTGGTTGGGGAGATGTGCTGATTGAGCCGCGCCAATATCGCTTGAGCCATCTCTGTGTTCCCTACTTCCACAGCTTTGGCTGCACTAAGTAGGCAAGTTTTCATAGGGAGACCTCCTTCAGGAATCACTCCACCTTCTTGCTGCTGCCCTGTGTCCAGGTTGACCAACCCTTCCTTCCTTTCTCCACTTTTGAAGTTCTCAAGCTTTGGGCTGCTGCTGAGAGTGAAGCCAGGGACTGATGATGATAGAGGAGAAAGAGCACCCCCTGTTCGAATTCGTGACTCCCCGTGCACCTTGTTGTGATTGCGAGGGTGGTCAGAGCCAAAGTGTCGGGGAGGACTCCGGCCCAGCTGCCAAGATCTCTGCCTTTGTAACAGGTAATCCTGATGTGCTGTTCCTATTCCCTGGAGCTTCATTGGCTGATCCATTGATGTTAATGCAGGCAGGGAAGAGAATGATCTTTGCAAGCTTTGATGGGGAGTAGTAAAATCTTGAGAGTCCTGGGTGTAAAAGCTTCCCTGGACAAGAGATGGTGGTGGGTTCAAGTGAAAGCCTTGATTGGATGATGAAGGCATTTGGCCCCCATGGATGGGGGAACGAGGAACCTCCTTCATAGCCATGCTGGCTTGAAGTGCTGCTACAAAGCTGCTCTCTCGGGGAGGTTGCAAGGGAGAGAATCCACTGGAGTTGGAGTGAAGAGATTGGCGGAACAAATCACCTGGTGCTGGAGGAGAAGATTCAGGAGAATCTGAATATGCAGCAGTCGCAGCCATGGAGGGACTCGGAACTGTAAATGGATAACCCCCACTTGGTCCATTGATACCCGCCCTGACCAAAGCTTCCGAGTTTGGGTGGTGTTCACGGGAAGAATTGATGGTGATGTTTCGCATGTGAGAGGGAAGAGAAAGAGCACGAGGCAGTGAAGAAAAAGAAGGGGTTAAGAAGGAGGTGGGTTGTTCAGATATTGCGGTGATGCTGCGAGGTGAAGGAGACACAGAGAAAGCAGCAGCATCTCCAGTTCCTCCCAGTAGACGAGAAATCTCACTCTGGGCTGACTGCTGCTGCTCATGATGGCTTGAGCTCCAAGAGTCTGACTCCATCATCACAGCATCTGTGTTGTTGTACTGCTGCTGTATTATTCTCTGACCTCCCCCTCCTCCTACACCTTGCTGCTGAAGAGCTTGCAAGCCTTGGTGCTGCACGTGTTGTGACTCTCCCATAAGGCACTTCATCACATTCTGATCAGGGTCAGGGCCAGGCAAAGTGAACAACATGCTGTCGAAGTCTTCGTAATTGCCATAGCCACTGTTATGGGGGGGCTTGAAACTTCCACCAAACTCAGGAGCAGCAGAAGAAGTCACCAGATTATGTTCAAGGGCAGCAACTTGAGGAGGAGGTGCAATGGTGGTAGTTGCCCAACTTTCCACCCACCAGTCATCTGCACAGCGGGGCGCTGCTGCCTTGTTGTTGTTACCCTTGTCTACTGTCTCGGAACCACCACTTCCCCCGGAGCTTCCGTTGCTGATCAAAACACTGCTCTCCGTTAGGCCCCCTCCATTCCTATGATGATTAGCTTGATGAGCAGCAGTTTGTTGGGCTTGTTGTTGTTGTGCTACTCTCAGATTGTGGATAGATGCGAATGAACCAGACTCATAAACTGCAGAACACAACCGTGCCGTGTTGCCCGTTGCAGCAGAAGGCCTAGACTCTACTACCTTGAGATTACTGGAGAAGGGAGAAAGCAAATGCCCATGACCATGACCACCATTATTGTTGTCATCAACAACTCCTCCCTTTACTACTGCAACAACATTCCCTGCACTACTCCCCATTTCGCCATTCCTCGCTAAGAGATCATAGCACATGCTCGGAATCACGGAAGCCGCCGCACAAGAGCCTCCCATCCCACCACCACCGCTACTACTGTTGTAAGCCCTTTTCAGGTCTCTTGCCATCGACTTCTAGAGGCTCTCATCAGTCGCCTGCGCCTCCTCACAGCTTGCTAGCTCGCTTAGCTTAGCTTAGCTGCTGCTCCTGACCTCCTCATGCGGCAGAGGACACATCGAAGATCCAGCCACCGATCCCAATACTCCCCCTCTCCTTCTCCTTCTTCTTCTTCTCACCGCCACTCTCTCGCGCTTCCTTCTCCGCGATCCCGCTCCCGCAATTCTACTCTCCCAACCTGAACCCCAAAAAACAACAAAACAAAACAAAACCAGCAAAACAATCCTATTATTTTATACTAGCTAATGGTTTGCACCTCCCGTTTGGTTCAAAGATCCTCGTCACATTGTCTTCTTCCTCCAGGTTGCCATCTCCCCCTCTTCTTCTCTAGAAGAAACCGTGTATAAATGTACCGACTCTCTAGTCTTCTCACAACTGATGATTCCTTTCTACACTTCCTCCTCTTCTCTCACTCTCTCAAACTCTTTCCAGTTGCTGCTACAAACCACCCTTACACGCCACACATATACACATACAAGTACACACAAAGAGCAGGTGCGCGGGCGAGAGACATAGAGAGAGGGAGGACGATCTATCGATCGAGCGAGCAGTCGCGCGAGGCAGCGATCGAGGAAGCCAAGAGCGCGCGCGCGCGAGAGACGAGGAAGGGGCGAAAGAGACAAAGAGCAGGGGCGAGTGGTCGCGGGCGGGCCCGTGCGCCCGCGAAACCCGGGCGACTCTCCAGTGTTCCGGGACCAGCTTACCCACCGTCCGATCGCCTACCACCCGTGCTGCGATCCCGGGCACGTGGGACCGCAGCAGTAGCTTAGGGCTAGCGTCTGTCTGTCTGTCTGTGATAGGCTTTGGGGATGTGGATCCAGCCAGGTCTTGAAATTCAAGGTCGGCAAGTTCTTTGGGTGGCCGGGTGTGTGGCTGGGTGAGTGGAGAGGGGTGTATAATTTTTAAAAAATTGTGATATCGAGGATTTGGCAAAAATTTCCAAAAATTTGGCAAATTTAGTCGAATTTACAACTTCAGGAATTCAAATTTTTTTCTCAACAAACATTTAATTTTTAAAAATAATTTCCTAAAAAAACATTGTCAGGCAATAATACATTTACTCAGCAATAACGTTTTTTTAAAAATTCCTTAAAAAAATATTGTCAGGCAATGCATTTACTCAGCAATAACAATTTTTAAAAACATTTCCTGAAAATAACATTGTCAGGCAATGCATTTACTCAGCAATAACCTTTTTAAAAAAATTGGGTGGATTTTCGCCCTATGGGAGCAAAACAATTGGGAACTTTTGGTTTTTTTGGGTGTAAATTCAAAAAAACATTGCAAATTTTTTGGAAAAATTCGTCAAATTTTCAAAACCAAAAAATTGGAAAAAAGAAAAAGAAAAGAGAGAGAGAGAGAGAGAGAGAGAAAAAAAAAACCCCTGCTCAGCAACAAAAAAAAAACAAACACAAGTTGCAGATTTTTTATAATTGGGAATTTTAATATCTTTTCACATTTGAAGAAAATTTCCATAAATTTTTTTTTTTTTGTTGTTGTTTATAGTTTTTACACCCATATATGTGGAGTTTTTGAGGTCGGTTGTATACATTTTATTTTATTTTATTTTTAGCATGACTTTTGCACCACCCTACCCTACTTAGTTGATGGAACTACTTGGAATTATTTTTTTAATTTAAATATTTTAAGGTGATAAACCTAGGACAAGTTGCTTCACACTTTTGCATTTACAAGGGCAATTTGCTAAGGATTGACAACATGAGGATCGAGCAATTGAAAAGGCAAAGTGTACACCTTCTAAGTGTGAAAATCCAATTTTCATTAAATTTCGCACTTGTAGTTTTAATTGAATTTCAATGACAAAACTTATTCAAATTCAATATCTCTCACAACTTAGGTCTAAAAGTGAAGTAATCACCTCCATAGAATTTTTATTTGTGGAAGGCTTTCCAAATAACATCAAGAGCACATTGCCAAAAAGCTTAGTCTTTGATTTTATCAAATTTTCAATGACAAAATTGTTCAACATTCAATAGCTCTTGCAATGTCTCAACATTATGAAACTACCTCAGACCACCTCTACCCATTGAGGGCTTTTGAATTGTGTCAAGTGCGTGAAGGGGGGCGCACTTTCATTTGGGAGATCTTAAGGTGACAAAAAAATCAAACAAACAACCTTCTTTAATAGATATTTGTTTGGCTAATCCAATGAGGTTTAAAAGTGGAGCTTAAAAATGAGAAAACTATAATTGTGATCAAAACATCTTTGAGTTAGTTTTGCACCATTGATGGTTAGATGGATAGATGGATGGAAAGAAGCAATTTACGGATTGATGCATAAAATTGCTTTCTTTTTCATTCATCCTTGTTGTTTTCATTGATGTTGTTAAATGATATCGTGTAATGATTTTTGCATTATTGGTTGGTTATATATGAACACATATATGTTTCATCAATGGAACTTGGCATATAAGTATACTCCAATTTTCATAATCAATACCCATATGGAACTTAAGAGTGACACACCCTTTGCTCATCTCATTAGGTCATGGCAATCTATGAGGCATCAAACCAAGGAGTCATTCATCTCTTCTTCTTCTAGGCATGAATATCTTAAGAGCCTAATTAGATACGATTTTGTCGAATTTCAAAACTTGATACATGAAAATATCAAGACAAAAAGGAAAAAGGAGGGCGGGCAAGGATAGTTTATTTCCCAATAAATCCACCTAGTGAAAAAAGTATTCAAGTTGCTAAAAAGTAGACTCAATTCATAGCATCGCAAGGTAGGGTACCCACAATAGTAAACCCATTGCATCATTTTGTTTGTGGGCACTACCTATAATGGTTGCACGTAGGAAACTTGAGGGGGGGCGGGGGGGAGCTGAGTGAGACGAGAAGAAGAAAAATGCAAGTATCACCTTTGGGAAAGGAAAAAGTAGAAGGCCAAGAACTAGTATTAGATGTAACCGAAAGGGTGGCCAAAGAGACAAAATCATGTTACAATTTGTGTTGCCCACCACCCGATGCACCATAGTCGTACAAAAACTACCTCATTTTGCACGAGGATTGGGGGGGGGGGGGAAGTTTTTTTATCGCCTTTTTTTCTTTAAAAAAGGAAAAAAAAAAAAAAAATCTTTCCCCCCCATACTTTGTTAAAAAAGGGCCCC
>Ga0116227_10003664_pt1 | contig 34039 bp, 30 predicted proteins | sample S1TSphgellanicum_FD_89693 | JGI IMG/M metagenome (GOLD analysis project Ga0116227, IMG submission 89693) | Host-associated microbial communities from peat moss isolated from Minnesota, USA - S1T2_Fb - Sphagnum magellanicum MG | ecosystem: Host-associated > Plants > Peat moss > Unclassified... | reverse complement strand
TCGGGTCAACCCCAGCGAAGGGTTCATCCAGTAAAATAAATTTAGGGTCGGCAGCTAATGCGCGGGCTATTTCGGTACGACGGCGTTCACCACCCGATAGTAAGTCGCCACGGTTTTTACGCACCTTATGCAAGCTAAACTCATCAATCAGTTCTTCAAGCTTATCTTTCTGATCAGCCTTGGGTAGCTTGCTCATTTCCAAGATGGCCTTAATATTATCTTCAACAGTCAGCTTCCTAAAAACCGATGCTTCCTGCGCCAGATAACCTATTCCCTTCTGTGCTCGGCGGTACATGGCATCGCCGGTAATTTCTTCGTCATCTAAAAAAATATGCCCCTCATTAGGTTTGATCAACCCTACAATCATATAGAACGATGTAGTTTTACCTGCCCCATTCGGCCCAAGCAAACCAACAATCTCCCCCTGGGCCACATTAAACGACACATCATTAACCACAGTGCGTTTTTTATAGCGCTTTATTAAATTATCGGCACGTAAAATCATTAATCCTATTTCGGTTTATATCTACTCAACAATCATGGCATCATATGTTTTGATGCCTTTTATATTTAACTGAATGCTGCGTTTATCGCGCCAAACATTCTCTTCTATGGTATAACAAATATCAAACGGAATGCCCTTTGCCATCTTAGCCAAATGCTCGCCCTGGTTAAAAGCAATGCAATCAAAACTTGCCGATCCTTCTTGTATCACCGTCATTTTGATATGGTTAGCACCAACCAAACTTGCACTACCACTAACATACACATTTTTTGTAATGAATACCGGCGACATATTCTCCGGCCCGAACGGCGCAAACTGGTTCAATATCCTGAAAAATTTGGCATCGATCTGCTTCAACTTCAACTCCGCGTCAATCCTGATCTCCTGTACCAGCATATCATCGGTAATGGTAGCGTTCACCACTTCCTCAAAACGCGCGCTAAAAGCCTCCACATTTTCAGGCGGCATGGTCAAACCGGCAGCGTACTTGTGCCCACCAAATTGAGTCAGCAGATCACTGCAACCACACAAAGCCTCATACAAGTCAAACCCGTAAACCGATCGCGCCGAACCCGCCACATACCCGTTACTCCTCGTCAATACAATCGTAGGCCTATAATATTTTTCCGTTAACCGGGATGCTACAATACCGATCACCCCTTTATGCCAATCCGCGTTAAAAACCACGGTCGATTTCCTTGCGATCATCGCCGGATCACGATCGATCATATCCAAAGCAGCATCTGTAATATTCAGATCATGCTCCTTACGCTCGATGTTTTTAAGATTAATGATCAATCCTTTCTCCTCCGCAACAGCTTCGCTGCAAGCTATCAAAAGCTCAACAGCATGCTTGGCATCATCAATACGCCCGGCAGCATTGATCCGCGGACCAATCGAAAACACAATATCACTAATACTGTAATGCTCATTACGTCCCGCCGCCAGCATCAAAGTTTTCACTCCAATACAAGGGTCACTGTTTATTTTCAGCAAACCAAAGTAAGCCAGGACCCGGTTCTCACCGGTAATGTGCACAATATCGCAGGCAATACTAATAGCTACCAGTTCAAGGTAACTCAATATACTTTCAAACGGAATATCATTCTTCTGCGCATAAGCCTGTATCAGCTTAAAACCGATGCCGCATCCCGAAAGTTCCTTGTAAGGATACTCACAATCTTTCTGTTTAGGGTCTAAAACTGCCACAGCATCTGGCACTTGGTCACCAGGCATGTGGTGATCACAGATAATAAAATCGACACCCAAACTATTGGCATATTCAATCTTATCAACCGATTTGATCCCGCAATCCAACGCGATGATCAGGCTAAAACCATTGGCTTTTGCAAAATCAATTCCTTGTGTAGATATGCCGTAACCTTCCTTATAACGATCGGGTATATAATAATCTAAGTTGGGATAATATTTTTTAAAGAAACTGTAGGTAAGCGCTACCGATGTAGTACCATCCACATCATAATCACCGTATATCATGATCTTTTCACCTGCCTCAAAAGCCGCTTCTATCCTTAGAATGGCTTTTTCCATATCTTTCATCAAAAACGGATCGTGCAGGTAATTCAGGTCGGGCCTAAAGAAATACTTGGCCTCATCCAGCGTAGCAATGCCCCTGTGCAACAGCAAAGTGCTTAAAACTTCATCAATATTCAGTTCGGCCGATAGTTTTTTGACATCCACATCACCGGGTTTCCCCTTTATCGACCACCTTTTTTGCATATCTTAGCTGTTGAAACAGTAAATATAGTTATTGAGTTATTAATTGGATAGCATTCATTATTTAATTACTCACAATCCGTTGTTATACAATGCAAATATTTCCACTCGAAGAAGGCTCATACTCTGTTGATGCCACCAAAAAGTTCATCCCTTTCGATCCTCTTGTCAACAAAGCTTCCGAGCGTCCGGGCTCCTTATTCATCCACGTCAATCCATTCCTCGTTAAAACGGATAAACACCTCATTTTATTTGATGCCGGCTTAGGTTTTAAAAACAATCAGGACGATTTAACACTTCACCAGAATATCCGCAACGTCGGCTTCGACCCGGATGATGTTTCTTTGATACTCATGTCGCACTTGCATTACGATCACAGCGGCGGTTTGGTAGTTGAGCGCAATGGCAAATGGGAACCAGCCTTCCCCGCAGCCGAGCACGTAGTACAACGCGGCGAGTGGGAATTCGCTTTCCAGGGAAAATCATCATCCTACCATACCGAAATATTTAACATTCTACAGCGTTCAGCCAATTTCACTTTCGTGGAAGGTGACGGCGAATTTTTACCCGGCATAAGCTACCAGCTTTCCGGCGGACATTGCCCATACCATCACGTATGGTTATTAGAAGAAAACGGCGAAAAGATCTTTTTCGGAGGTGATGAACTACCCGAACCAGAGCAACTGCTCCGCAAGTTTATGGCAAAATACGATTTTGATGCACGTAAAGCGATGGAACTGCGCGAAATCTACGGCAAAAAAGCAGCCGAAGAAAACTGGACTTGCCTATTCTATCACGCAAAGAAAAACCCGGTAGGCCGGGTTGAATATCAAAACGAAAGTTTTAGGGTTATTCCCGTTAGCTAAATGTCAATAAATTTGAGTAACCCGCTATGTCATTTCGACTGAGCGGTGCTGGGATAAGAAGTGAGGGCGATGGAGAAATCTTCTGCGCCAGATAAATCTTAGTACTTAAGTGTGCAAAGAATTAACTACTCAAACTCTCTATTCACTACTTACCTCTTAATTCACATCAACCAAATTAAGCACTTCCTTAATTTTATCAACGCTTAACGGCTTGGATATAAAATCTTTAACCAGCGAATAAGATTTTGCTTTATTAATATCGTTATTGAAAACAGATGATGAAATAATGAAGATCTTGCTTTTACCCTTAGGGTCAATACCTAATCTTTTATATTCTTCCAAAAACTCCCAGCCGTTCATTATCGGCATGTTAATATCAAGCAGAATATAATCGGGTAATTTATCAGGGTTGGTTTCTTGTATGGCTACTAATTGCTCAATGGCGTATTTGCCATTCAAACAAGTGCTGATCTCGGTATTGAGCAGGGTTTTCTTTATCAGTTTTACCGAAATAAAGTTATTGATCTCGTCATCATCAACCAGAAGAATACTTACAGCTTTAGCATTTATCGTCATATCAACAGTATACGGAATCCGTATTTAAAAGGTTCTAATCTAAGTTACTATTATTTAGGCAAATTATTAAGTATTCAACTATATTTTTTATGGCGCTTTTAGTAGCCCAAAACACCATTTTATCGTTTAAACATAGTAAAATTTAAACAAAATAAACATAACCGAGGTTATACAACAAAAATTATACCGTTATGTTTAAGCGATACGTGTATTTATTGTTATTATTCATCAGTTATGGCACACAAGCGCAATATCAATCACCGCGCCAGTTATTTCCGGGATTGTTTGAGCAAGTCCAAATATCTCAATTATTTACAGACGGCAAAACATTTGTTGATGCTATCCCCAGGCAAAGTCCGCAATCGATTGAGCGCGAATATCTAAAACACAAAAACGATGCTAATTTTAACCTCAAAACCTTTGTAAATACCCATTTCGAACTACCCAACGCCAGCAGCAAAACCTACAAAAGCAACATTAAAGCCGGGGTAGCTAAACATATTGATACGCTTTGGAATGTTCTGAGCCGCAGTTCCGATGCTGACAATCACTCCTCACTCATTCCTTTGCCACATGCTTATGTAGTTCCCGGAGGTCGTTTTCGCGAGGTGTATTACTGGGATTCTTACTTTACCATACTGGGATTACAACAAGCCGGTAAAACACAAACTATCAATGATATCGTCGAAAACTTTGCCTACCTGATCAATAAAATCGGGCACATTCCCAACGGTAACCGCACCTATTATGTAAGCCGCTCACAACCGCCATTCTTTTGTATGATGGTTGAATTGTTGGCACAAGATAAAGGCAAGTCTACTCTAAAAAAATACTTACCCGAAATGCTCGCCGAGTATAATTATTGGATGAAAGGCGCATCAACCTTAAAACCTGGACAAACCGTCAATCACTCAGTAAAGTTATTAGACGGAAGTATATTGAACCGCTATTGGGATGCCAGCAACCAGCCTCGCGAAGAATCATACCGCGAGGATGTCATCGCATCAAAAGAGACCAAACAAAAGCTCGCCGATTTCTACCGTAACATCCGCGCCGCCGCCGAATCCGGCTGGGATTTCAGTAGCCGCTGGTTTTCCGATGGTAAAAACTTAACGCAGATCAATACCACCGATATTATCCCAGTTGATTTAAACTCATTAATGTATCACATGGAAACCGTGATAGCAAGCGCTTACCAGATCAAAGGCGTAAAAGATTCCGCTCAAATTTTTAACGTCAAAGCTGATAAACGCAAGCAAGCCATCATCAAATATTGTTGGAACCAGCAACAAGGCTGGTTTATGGATTATACTTTTGTTTACAGAAAGCAAACCACCATTAAATCCTTAGCGGGAACAGCACCTTTATTCTTCAGGATAGCTACCCAGACACAAGCAGACAAAGCAGCTCAAACCATTCAATCCCAATTTCTCAAACCCGGTGGCTTGGTAACCACCCTGACCCAAACCGGCCAGCAATGGGACGCACCCAACGCCTGGGCACCACTCCAATACATGGCCATCGAGGGCCTCGAAAAATACAACAAACACATACTCGCCCGCATCATTGCCGAGCGCTGGATAACCATCAACACCTCAGTATTCAATCAAACCGGCAAACTCATGGAAAAATACAACGTAACCGATACCCACACCAAAGCCGGCGGCGGCGAATACCATTTACAGGATGGTTTCGGCTGGACCAATGGGGTGTTGCTGAAATTGATGAGCCAGTATAAGTGAGCCGTAAGCTACAAGCTTTGAAAAAGCCCCAGGCAGAATATCAATTCTACGTGGGGCTTAAATTTGAAATCTATTGCTTAAATTTTCGCTTGAAGCTTGTGGCTTGCAGCTTAAAGCTCTTACTCTATCGCGCTTTCCTCAAACTCATACTCCTCAATCGGTGGACAAGTACAGATCAGCGTCCTATCTCCATAAGTATCATTTACTCTGCCCACAGAAGGCCAGAATTTGTGAGCCGCCACATAAGCCAGCGGGAATGCAGCTTTTTGACGTGTGTATGAATGTTCCCACTCGTTAGCTGTAATAACAGCCGCCGTATGTGGAGCATTTTTTAAAGGATTATCTAATTTGTCGATCTTACCATCGGCAACATCAGCAATCTCGTGGCGTATCGCGATCATCGCGTTACAAAACCTATCCAACTCATGTTTAGGCTCCGATTCCGTAGGCTCAACCATAACCGTTCCCGCAACCGGGAAAGATACAGTTGGGGCGTGGAAACCATAATCCATTAAACGTTTGGCAATATCGGTAACCTCAATACCAGCGGCTTTAAAAGCACGGCAATCCAGTATCATCTCGTGCGCGCAACGGCCATTAGCTCCCGAATACAATACCGGATAATGTTTCTCTAAACGGGCCTTAATATAATTAGCATTTAGAATAGCGTATTTGGTAGCATTAGTCAACCCATCCGGTCCCATCATAGCGATGTAAGCATGCGAGATCAACAAAATAGAAGCCGAACCCCAAGGTGCTGCCGAAACCGCCGGGATAGATTTACCCTGGTCAATATCAACAACTGCGTGTCCCGGAAGATAAGGCACTAAGTGCTTGGCCACACCAATAGGACCCATACCAGGGCCACCTCCACCGTGTGGAATACAGAAGGTTTTATGCAAATTCAAGTGACAAACATCCGCGCCAATATTAGCCGGACTGGTCAGCCCAACCTGCGCGTTCATATTCGCGCCATCCATATAAACCTGGCCACCATTTTCATGGATGATCTGGCAGATCTCGATGATCGATTCCTCGAACACACCGTGTGTGGATGGATAAGTCACCATCAAACACGATAATTCATTTTTATATTGCTCGGCCTTAGCGCGCATATCGGCAACATCTATATTACCGTTATCGTCGCACTTAACCACTACAATTTTCATCCCCGCCATAGCTGCCGAAGCAGGATTAGTACCATGTGCAGATGAAGGTATCAAAGCGATATTACGGTGGTGATCGCCTCTATCCTGATGATAAGCGCGGATCACCATTAAACCCGCATACTCGCCCTGTGCACCTGCGTTAGGCTGCAAACTCATCGCGGCAAAGCCGGTGATCTCGCTTAACCATTTGTTCAATTCATCAAATATCTCCATATAACCACCAACCTGGTCGGCCGGTGCAAATGGGTGCATCTTGCTAAACTCGGCCCAGGTTACGGGAACCATTTCGGTAGTCGCGTTCAGCTTCATAGTACATGAGCCTAAAGCGATCATCGAATGGCAAAGCGAAAGATCTTTAGCTTCTAACGATTTAATATAACGCAGCATCTCATGCTCCGAGTGATGTGAGTTAAACACCGAGTGTGTTAAATATGCCGAAGTACGTTGTAATTCAGTCGGGATAACCGTTTCAACATTAGCTTTCAGATCATCAAAACCTACATCACTAAAATTGATACCTTTTACCTTGGCGAAGAAACGGATGATCGTCTTCACATCCTCAACCGAAGTAGTTTCGTCCAAACTAATCGTAACCGCTGTACCTGTATAATGCAGATTCATTTCGTTATTAATAGCCTGTCCCTGTATCGGCGAAGCCTGTTCAGCTAATTCAAATTTTAAGGTATCAAAGTACGCGCTGTTTAACTGCTCGTAACCTAAAGCACCTAAGCCTTTCGCTAACAAAACAGATAAACCATGGATCCTTTCGGCGATCAGTTTTAACCCCTGCGGACCATGATATGCCGCGTACATTCCGGCCATAATAGCCAGCAAAGCCTGCGCAGTGCAAATGTTAGAAGTAGCCTTATCCCTACGGATATGCTGTTCCCTGGTTTGCAAAGCCATACGCAAAGCATAGTTACCGGCACTATCAATAGTTACACCAATAATGCGTCCCGGCATCGAGCGTTTGTATTCATCTTTAGTCGCAAAATACGCAGCATGCGGACCACCAAAGCCCATCGGCACACCAAAACGTTGCGATGTACCTACAACAATATCAGCACCCCATTCACCCGGAGGCGTTAACAACACCAAACTCATCAAATCGGCCACAACGGTTAACTTGATGTTTTTCTCGTGAGCCTTAGCGGCGAAATCAGTATAATTATAAACCGAACCGCTGCCGGCAGGATACTGCACAATAGCCCCAAACATTTGCTCGGTCAGCTCAACCGTACGGTGATCGCCAATTTGCAGCTCAATTCCATAAGGCTCGGAGCGGGTTTTTAAAATATCGATAGTTTGAGGAAAAACCTCTTCAGAAACAAAGAAAATATTAGCCGCGGTATTTTTGCGTAAGCTATATTGCATAAACATCGCTTCAGCAGCGGCGGTACCTTCGTCCAATAACGATGCATTGGCAATTTCCATCCCGGTCAAATCCAAAACCATCGTCTGGAAGTTCAACAAAGCTTGTAAACGTCCTTGTGCAATTTCCGCCTGGTATGGGGTGTATTGGGTGTACCATCCGGGATTTTCCAATATGTTCCGCTGTATCACACCCGGAACAATTACATCATAATAACCTTGACCGATATAGCTTTTGAAAACCTTATTTTTTGATGCGGTTTGTTTCAAACCATTCAAGTAATCAAACTCGCTTTTAGCAGTCGGCAAATTTAAAGGAGACTTCAAACGTATCTTTTCCGGAACGGTCTGATCTATTAATTCGTCAACCGTTTTTACACCAACAGTTTGTAGCATTTCAGCTGTATCTGTCTCGTTTGGAGCGATGTGTCGTTGCTGAAATTTTTCCCGGTAATCGATATTTAATTTCATGAAATGAGGTGAGAGTATTTTCACCGCAAAGGTATAAAATTCCCTATTCTATACCAACCAGTAACCAAATACTGACAATGCTTTTACCCAACATTAAGTAATTCAGAATGAAGCCAAAACACTACTTTTTCTATAGATATTTTACCTTACCGGATACAGCTAAGCTAACTGCCTCAAATACATTTGAATAGTATTCTCCAAACCATAATATAAAGCATCGCTCACCAAAGCATGCCCTATACTTACCTCCAGCAAGCCTGGAATATTTTGAGCAAAATATTTCAAGTTATGCAAATCAAGATCATGTCCCGCATTTAAACCTAAGCCTAATTTCTGCGCAAGTTTAGCCGCTTCAATATATGGCGCAATCGCATCCTCCTTATTGACATGATAACCGCTGGCGTACGCTTCAGTATATAACTCAATGCGATTAGTACCGGTAGTAGCTGCAGCTTCAACCATTTCAGCAATCGGGTCAACAAATATCGAAACTCGTATTCCTGCCAATTGAAATTCAGATATTACCTCTTTTAAGTAAGATTGATGTTTAATGGTATCCCAGCCATGATTTGATGTGATCTGTCCCAAAGCATCGGGCACCAGAGTAACCTGTGCCGGGCGGTTATTCAGCACCAGTTTCATAAACGAATCTTCAACCGGGTTACCCTCAATGTTAAACTCCGTTTTGATCACCTTTTTCAAATCATCAACATCCTGGTAACGGATATGGCGCTCATCCGGTCGTGGGTGAACCGTGATGCCTTCGGCGCCAAAACGTTCACAGTCTAAAGCAACTTTAATCAGGTCGGGATTATTTCCCCCGCGCGAATTCCGCAAAGTGGCAATTTTGTTGATATTGACAGATAAGTGGGTCATGCTGGCAAAGATAAATTATTTACCCTTGCTAAACATAATTATCAACCCAATGGTTTTAAAGCTTTATTTGTAATATAATTTATAGCTAATCATTTATGTTCCGCAAGGTTTTTATTCTTCTCTTATTATTAACTCTACCATTAAAATTATCCGCGCAAGCCATTTATCGCGATATTAAAAACTACAAAGTATTTTATGCATCCGCCAAACGCAACACTCAAGATTGGCTAACCCTGCGCAAATTTGATTGTAACGGAAAAACCTACCTGCTCTTAGCCGATCCGCACGAGCTAACCACCAAAATAGACGAAGCCAGATTTTACAGCCTAACACCTATGAAAATAGACGAATGGCGTAAATACTATCAATCAACACCATACGTAAAAGCCTTAAACAAAGCCGAAAAAAACTCAATCTCAATACAAGATGCAGGCATCCAAAGTGGCATGCCCAAAGAAACCGGCATTACACTTACTGCGGATCTCTGCCCCTCGCACCGGCCTTTAGATAAGCGCATTTTCACCGATATCTTCCAGCAGTTTCAAAAAGTAGAACGACCCGTACCCATAGCCCTATCGGTAACCGGCATCTGGATGAAACAACACCAACAAGACTTGGCCTGGCTTAAACAAATGCAACTCAAAAACGAGATCTACATCACTTGGATCAACCACTCATACAATCATCGCGTAAGCAAAACCCTGCCGCTTAAAGAAAACTTCCTGTTAGAATCAGGCACAGATATCTACTACGAAGTTACCGAAACCGAAAAAGCCATGTTACACAATGGCTTGCTCCCTTCGGTATTTTTCCGTTTTCCTGGATTGATATCCGATGAGCAACTCGTTACCGCCATCACCAATTTCGGATTGATTCCTATTGGTACCGATGCCTGGTTAGCTAAGGGCCAGCAGCCACAAGCGGGAAGCATCGTGCTTATCCATGGTAACGGAAACGAACCTGTAGGGGTTGACAATTTTATCAATCTCATCAAAAGCAAAAGCCGACTCATTACCAACAAGGAATGGCTGCTTTACGATCTGCGCGAAAGTGTTGAAACCGAATTTGAAAAGTAACCCATCATGTCCAAAACAGCTTTCAAACCGATAATTGACAACCAAACTGAGATACTGATCTTAGGCTCAATGCCTGGCGAGCAATCCCTTATCCAGCAACAATACTACGCCAACCAGCGCAACGCTTTTTGGAAAATCATGTTCGATGTTTTTAATTCGGGTACAGCATTAACTAATTATCAGGATAAGATCAGCTTGTTGCAACAAAACCATATCGGCCTTTGGGATGCCTTCGAAAGCTGTGAACGCGAGGGCAGCCTCGATTCCAATATCAAAAACGGCGTACTTAATGATTTTGAAAAGCTATTTAAAACTTATCCAAACATTAAACTGGTTTTATTTAATGGCGGTACCAGTTACAGTTCCTTAAAAAAGCAGATCCATGTTTTGGGCAACATCCCTTACATGGTTATGCCCTCAACAAGCCCTGCCCATACCATGGCTTATCAAACTAAACTGAATGCCTGGCAAAAGCCCTTAACCGATTTTCTTTTGTAACATCATGCGGCGGCTAAAACAATTTTAGTCTTAATTACTTTTATCAAATACTTTCAATTCCAATTAAATGAGGCCTATTGTTTACAAGCATTCCATACTTTTATTTTTTTTGCTGATTCTCTCACTTTCAACAAAGGCCTACTCCATATTAAGCCACGAAGCCCTGATTGATGCCAGTTGGGAAAAACATATCAAACCATTATTACTGGCTAAATACCCAAACACTACATCCGATGAAATGCACATGGCACATGCCTACGCTTATGGCGGTTGTTTAATGCCCGATATTGGCTATGCCCCTTTCGGGAGTGAATATTATACCAATCTGGCACATTACGTTCGCAGTGGCGATTTTGTAGAGAACCTGATAGACGAAGCACAAAATGTGAATGAATACGCCTTTGCACTGGGTAACCTGTGCCATTACATGGCTGATAAATATGGCCATTCGTTAGGAACCAACAGAATTGTGCCGCTGGAATATCCCAAACTCAAAAAGAAATACGGCAAGGTGGTTACTTACGAAGAAAGCCACGAAACACACAGTAAGGTCGAGATCTCATTCGACGTTTTACAGCTCGCCCGTAGTAATTATGCATCCGAAGCCTATCACGATTTTATCGGTTTTGAAATATCTATCCCCGTTTTAGAAAGAGCATTTTTAAAAACCTATGGTAACGATTTACATGATATTTTTGGCAACCTTCCTTTCGCTATATCCACTTTCAGGTGGACAGTTAGAGATCTGATGCCAACCGTAACCCGGGCGGCATGGAAAACGAAAAAAGATGATATCAAAAAACTTCGCCCGGGGATAGACAGTCACAAGTTTCATTACCGGATGAGCAAGAAAAAGTATTACAGTGAATTTGGTTCAGACCATCAAAAACCCGGATTTACTGCCGGTATAATGGCCTTCCTGATCAAAATATTACCAAAAGTAGGCCCCCTAAAGGCATTGCAGTTTAAAGTGATGAGCCCGCAAGGAGAAAAATTGTTTATTGCCAGTTTTGATACCGTTTTGGTACATTACAGTAGTGCTTTAGCCAGATTGCATTACGAAAAAGTTGAACTGCAAGATGTAAATTATGACACGGGTCATCCAACCACTTTAGGAGAATATGAATTAGCCGACAAAACCTATTTTGAGCTGTTGGATAATTTAGATAAATCTAAGTTGACAAATCTTACCGCTCCATTAAAACAAAACATCCTCAAATTTTACAGCAAAGCAGATACAATAGAACTGGCCAAAAAATATCCGGATGATTGGAAAAAAGCAGGACAGGCGTTAAGTCATGTAAAGATAGCGACTACAATACCTATAGACAGTTTAAAAAATGCCAAAGGCCTGAATTACAAGTTAAATGAGCCAGTTGCAAATAAGAGCGGAACTAATTAGTCAACAATAAAAGGCAGTTTAACATCCCTATATTCCTTCTTTTGCAATTGTACTTTCAAGCCCTCAAAAGTTTCCATTGGCCCTTGTGTGGCGAAAAGATTAACCAGCCATGCCGGTACAGAGCCAGCCGGGTCAACTTCTAATTCATAACTTACTTTAATCACGCCATTCTCCATTGGGTTAATGGTCCATTTACCAATAGAATGAGTGATCCTGACAATGTGCGGCCTTGCTGGTACCATACCCAATATACAAGGCGCATCAACAGTTATAACTTTAGTCTTAGGGTTTTGGGTGGTAATAATGTGCGCTACATATTCACGGTTCTCACAAGGCCAGGGCACAACAACTTCCGAATAGTAATATAATTCCGATGGTGATACCCGTTTCAATATCCGGGCATCCTTACCATGATAAACCCATTCGCTGCCATGGTCAATATCCATAATTACATAAACTAATTGCGATGGGCGCACCGGTAAACTGCATTCTACTTTAATAGCCTTTATCTTAGAATTAGCAACAGGTCGCGTATATATCCGGATGTCGTTTTTTGTATTACTCAACTTCCAGCCATCCTGGGCAAAACTCAAATCAGCAGGCAATAACAGCAGGCACAACAACAATAATCTTCTCCACATAAAAACAAAACAACAAAAAAAGGCACAATGTTTATCGCGCCTTTTATACTTATGACTTTGCCGTTATCAATTCAGCAACTCATCCAAACTATAATATACCGGTATTCCAAGTTCCGTAGCCAACCTAACATCCTCATCCGCGCCTTTGGATGCACCCTCTAATCGCAATATAGCATCGCATTTAGTGATAATCCTGCCCGCTATCGGATACAATATCTCCTCATAAATCTCATCTCCTAAATATCTCGATCCGGCAACATCTAAAAGCGGTAAAGCAAACCACTCACCTATCACCGGGATATATCCAGCCCTAAAAATGGGCAAAGCGGCAGTTTCCAGTTTCCTTAAATTTTGTTGCATCAATTGCGGATCATCATCAGTACCCGAGCGGTACGGGCCCGCTATCAGTATCATGGCATTCTTTTTCATATGGTAATTAATTGGTTAAGGTTTGCGTATTGTAATAACATAATGGTTTTGGCATCACGTATCTCCCCGGTTTTAATCATGGCCAAAGCTTGGGCAAAAGGCAGTTCCATTACTTCTATGTTTTCACCTTCTTCATCCAGGCCGCCGCCATCGTTCACCTTCATATCCTTATCGTACTCGGCCATAAAAAAATGTAAGATCTCGGTTACCGAGCCCGGCGACATGTAAGCCTCAAACACTTTCTCAACATGATTCAGCCGGAATCCTGTTTCCTCTTCGGCTTCACGTTTGATGCAATCTTCCGGGTTATCATTATCCAGCAATCCGGCGCAGGCCTCAATTAAATAACCTGTGGCATTACCATTAATATAAGTAGGCATTCTAAATTGCCGGGTTAATACTACCGTTTTATTCGTTTTGTTGTATAGCAAAATAGCAGCACCATTACCTCTGTCATAAGCTTCGCGCTCTTGTTTATGTTTAATACCGTTACGCTCTATCTCAAAAGTTACTTTCTTAAGTGTGTACCAATTATCTGATAAGATCTCGGTATCCAGAATATTTATATTGTTCACAAATGATATATTTTGATTAATTATGATTATTTTTGATCAAATAACGAAATAGTAAATGACATTCCCAAAAAGAAAGCAATTAATATTACAGATACTGGATAAAAATGGTGATGCCGATATACATCAATTGGCCATCGAACTGGGCACGTCCGAGATCACCGTTCGCCGGGATCTGAACCGCATGGCCGATGATGGGATGCTTTACCGCACCCACGGAGGTGCCTCAAAAATAGACCCGCTAATGGGTGCTAAAACTTTTGATAACAAGGCCGCGGTTAACATTAAAGCTAAAGATGCCATTTGCTGCCGTGCCGCGGATGAGATTGTTGATGGCGACATTATTTTTATGGATTGCGGCAGTACAGTATTCAGGTTATGTCAATTCATCAAAAACAAAAAGATCAAAGTGATCACCAACTCGCTCCCGGTAGTTTACGAATTACACAACAGCCAGGCCACCGTAAATATGATAGGCGGCGAAGTTGACCGCGATCGCCAGGCCATCCACGGCAAAATTGCCGAAGAGCATATCGCACGATACCGTGCCACAAAAGCATTTTTAGGCATTGATGGCATCTCGGCAAACGGCCTGTTCGCCCAAAGCGAAAAGGAAGCATCAATAACTTTAGCCCTGGCAACACACAGCAAACAGACTTTCATTCTATGCGATGTTGCCAAGATTGGTAAAGAAACTTACCTTAAATTCGGAGAGTTGGATTTGATCAACACCATTATAACCGATATCGAAAACCCTGAATTGGAACTGATAAGAAAGAAAGGTGTACAAGTTTTATTTGGAAAAAGTTAATCTAAAGCATCAAAACTTACATCCTGAATTCCATTCCTCCAAATACTATCGCCTAATGCTTTTAAAGCATCGGCATCCTCGTCAAATACACGGGCAAAAATATTGCAGCAATCCAGTCCTTTACCTTCGCCGTAATAAATACCCATGCAGTTTGAAGTTTTTGAACGCTTGGGTTTTAACGGGCCAAATACCACTTCGCCCGGCTCTGTAAAAACGGAAGCATTTTCCTGGATAATATCCAGCTTAGGCGCGTTATCTATCCAAATCTCCTGCCCGGAAACTCTCGCGTGGAAAAACGTCCGTGTAAAGGGTAGTAATTTTGCAAATGCCACACAGGTAACCGGCGCATCATCATTATAAAATTTAAACCGGATGGTTTTTCCATCCACAGTTTTCAATACAAATCCTGTCATAATCTATTCAAAAATCCGATAAATATCCACAAAAAAAGGGATATGGTTAAACCACATCCCTTTTAGTATCTCAATACTCAGATCTAATATCTCAAATCTTAGTAACGGTAAGCATCCGATTTAAACGGACCAGCAACCGGAACACCGATATAATCAGCTTGCTCCTGATCTAACACTTCTAACTCAACACCAATTTTGGCTAAGTGTAAACGTGCTACTTTTTCGTCCAAATGTTTAGGTAAAACGTAAACCTTGTTTTCGTAAGCGCCATTGTTTGTCCAAAGCTCTAATTGAGCTAAGGTTTGGTTAGTGAACGAGTTGCTCATCACAAATGATGGGTGACCGGTTGCACAACCTAAGTTTACCAAACGACCTTCAGCTAAAACGATAACATCGTTACCATCAATGGTATATTTATCAACCTGTGGTTTAATTTCAATTTTGGTATTGCCATAAGCACCATTTAACCAGGCCATATCAATCTCATTATCAAAGTGACCGATGTTACAAACGATAGCCTTATCCTTTAAAGCACGGAAGTGTTTTTCTTTAACGATGTTGCAGTTACCGGTAGCAGTTACCAAAATATCAGCTTCTTTTATAGCAGTGTCTAATTTTTTAACTTCAAAACCTTCCATAGCAGCTTGTAAAGCACAGATCGGGTCGATCTCGGTAACGATAACACGAACGCCAGCATTACGTAATGAATCGGCAGAACCTTTACCTACATCGCCATAACCACAAACAACACCAACTTTACCAGCCATCATCACATCTGTTGCACGACGAATAGCGTCAACCAACGACTCGCGGCAACCGTATTTGTTATCAAATTTAGATTTGGTAACCGAGTCGTTAATGTTAATGGCAGGCATCAATAAAGTACCATTTTTAACACGCTCGTATAAACGGTGAACACCGGTAGTAGTTTCTTCTGATAAACCTTTAATAGCAGCAACCAGTTCAGGATATTGATCTAAAACCATGTTGGTTAAATCGCCACCATCATCTAAAATCATGTTCAATGGTTTGCGGTCTTCGCCAAAATGTAAAGTTTGCTCAATACACCAGTCAAATTCTTCGGCATTCATACCTTTCCAGGCATAAACAGAAATACCTGCGGCAGCAATAGCGGCAGCGGCATGATCTTGTGTCGAGAAGATATTACAAGAGCTCCAGGTAACTTCGGCACCTAATTCAATCAATGTTTCTATCAAAACAGCTGTTTGGATAGTCATGTGCAAACAACCTGCAATACGTGCGCCTGCTAAAGGTTTTGATGCACCAAATTCGGCACGCAAGGCCATAAGGCCAGGCATTTCGGCTTCTGCAAGCCCAATTTCTTTACGTCCCCATTCGGCTAACGTAATGTCTTTTACTTTGTACTTAACAAATTCGGTCTCTACTGATGACATAGTTTTTTGTTTTTAATTTAATAGTGCAAAAATAGGAATAATAAATATCAATCGGAATTACACTATTAACGAACTTTCAACAACCACAGTTTTTGCCTTTATTTTTGATTAAAGTAACTTATGAGTTTAAAGTTAAATACTTTACAGGATTAATCGCCTTACCATTCTTTCTGATCTCGTAATGCAAATGCGTACCTGTAGACCGACCAGTTGAGCCTACCAAACCTATCTTATCGCCAACGCTAACCTTTTGGCCAACTTTTACTAAGATGCGCGATAGGTGACCGAATACCGTTTCGATACCGTTAACATGTTTAATGCGGATACAATTACCATAACCACCAGCCCTGCCTGCAAAAACAATTTGCCCTTGAGCGGTACATTTTACCGGATCGCCTTGCTTGCCGCGAAAATCAATACCTGGATGGAATTCGCCACCGGCAGATTGATCAAACGGATTACTACGGCCGCCAAAGCTTGATGTTTGCACATCAACACGCGGGAATCCCATCGGCATTACTGCCATATTTGAAACCAGATGGGTTAAAAACTCATCATACATTGAATAAACCTCGGTATCCGATAATTTAGGAGCTGCGGTCTTTTTATCGCCAACAATGCTTTTGATAGAATAAGTTTTTAAACCACGTTTACCTAAATAGTCGTTAATTTTTTGGAGTTTGGTTTGTATGGCAATAACATAGCTCTGAGCTTTACTTAGCTCAGCTGTTTTTGGTGGCGGAGGGATTTGATCTTTTAGTTGGGCTATCTGGTTTTCTAATTGCTGTTTTTCAATTTCGTTAGCCTTTTTTTGGATGCGAAGCTGATAAACCGAAAACCCTAAGAAAATAATGATACAGGTTGTTGTTGCAGCGTAGTGTTTAACTCTTTTTAAACGTTTGGTACGTTTTTCTAATAAGTGGAGCAGTTGTTTACTAGTGTGTTCAATAGCGCTTGGGCTAAAATCTGCAGCTTTTAAATTCATCTTTTAGTTCAAAAATTAAGGGTACACACGCCGAATTAAAATTTGGCGAATGGTAAAAATAATGAACGTCAACTAATTATCCAAATTGCATGGGCGCTTAGTTTTAGTTTCGGAAGGCTTATACGGCGATAGTCAGCAAAATGTTATTATTCAAAATGATAACATTTTTAACCGCAATCATTGTTACTTTTGTGTAGTTAAGAAAAAAAGAAATTATGTATCCGGAATATTTAGTAGCCCCTATGCGGGAAGATTTAACCAAAGTTGGTTTCCAGGAATTAAAAGATGCTGATGCTGTAAAGCAAGCTATTGAATCAGAAGGTACGGTATTCGTTATGGTAAATTCTGTTTGCGGTTGCGCCGCGGCTAATGCCCGCCCTGCTGCAAAAATGGCTACCCAAAGCGATAAGCACCCCGATAAATTTGTTACCGTATTTGCCGGTATGGAAAAAGACGCTGTTGACGCGGCACGTAACTATATGTTGCCTTATCCTCCATCTTCACCATCAATGGCTTTATTTAAAGATGGTAAATTGGTTCACATCATCGAGCGTCATCAAATTGAAGGTCGCCCGGCACAAATGATCGCTGATAACCTGATCGGCGCTTTCGAACAATATTGCTAAGCTCATCTCAAGCTTTGTAAAAAGTCTGGTACTTAAGTGCCAGACTTTTTTTATGCATTTGTTTTTATGCGAGTTAACTTTAACTTCGCACCCTACATTTTTTAAATAAACTGATCCTCAATGAACAAAACCAGGTTACTCACCCTGCTTTTTACTCCGGCTATTGCCATTTTTGCAACGGATTCACTATTAGCGCAAAGACCACAAGCCCGTCCGGAAGATCCTGCTGCATTAAAAATATACCGTGCAACAGCTACCAAAGTAAACGATCTGATCCACACCAAACTTGATGTACGTTTCGATTACAAAAAGCACTACCTGTATGGTAAAGAATGGGTTACCATTAAACCACACGCTTACCCTACCGATTCGTTACGTTTAGACGCAAAAGGCATGGACATCAAAACCATAGCTGTAGTTAAAGGCACTAAATTGGTACCGTTAAAATTTACTTATGATAGCTTAACGCTGGCCATTACGCTCGATAAAAAGTATCTAAGTACCGAAAGCTATACCGTTTTCATTGATTACACCTCAAAGCCCGATGAATTAAAGCAAAAAGGCAGTGCTGCCATTACCAGCGCTAAAGGTTTATATTTTATCAATTCGGATGGCGCGGTTAAAGATAAACCTATCCAGATCTGGACACAAGGTGAAACTGAAAGCTCATCAGCTTGGTTCCCTACTATTGACAGGACCAACCAAAAAACTACCGAAGAAATAGCCATGACGGTTCCGGCTAAATACGTTACCTTGAGTAATGGTCGCCTGGCATCCCAAAAGGTAAATGCCGATGGTACCCGAACCGATACCTGGAAAATGGAATTGCCACACTCGCCCTATTTATTTATGATGGCCGTTGGCGATTTCAAGATCTATAAAGACAAATGGCACAACAAAGAGGTAAGCTATTACCTTGAGCCTAAATACGCGCCGTATGCTAAAGATATCTTCGGCTTTACGCCAGAGGTAATGGAGTTTTACTCACAAAAACTGGGTGTAGAATATCCATGGAACAAATACGCGCAAATTGTAGTTCGCGATTATGTGAGCGGCGCGATGGAAAACACCACCGCGACTTTACATGGCGCACAAGTACAAGCTACCCGCCGCGAACTGGTTGATGGTAAAATTGAAAGCGAAATAGATATTGTTCACGAATTGTTTCACCAATGGTTTGGTGACTATGTTACCGCTGAAAGCTGGAGCAATATCACCGTGAACGAATCCTTCGCCAACTTTAGCGAAACCTTATGGTTTGAGCACAAACATGGTAAAGATGCCGGCGACGAGCAAAATTACCTGGCCATGCGCAAATATATGGATAGGCCACGCAACGCTACCAAAAACCTGGTAAGGTTTAACTACGTTGATAAGGAAGATGTTTTTGACGCCGTATCTTACGAAAAAGGTGGCCGCATATTAAACATGTTGCGCAATTATTTAGGCGAAGATGTATTTTTTAAAGGCTTACATATTTACTTAACTCAAAATGCCTTTAAAAATGGCGAGGCGCAGCAATTACGTTTGGCTTTTGAAGAAGCAAGCGGTAAAGATCTGAACTGGTATTTTAACCAGTGGTATTACGCTCCCGGTCACCCCGAGTTAAAGATTGATTACAAATGGGACGAAGTCAATAAAATCGAAACAGTTTATTTAACCCAAACCCAAAAAGGCGACAACTTTATATTGCCAATGGCCATTGATATTTACGCCGGCGGCAAAAAAGAACGCCACAATGTTTGGATGCGCAATAAAGCTGATACATTAACCTTTAAAGTAGCTTCGGCTCCTGATCTGGTGAATGTTGATGGTGATAAAATTTTACTGGCCAGCAAAACCGATAGCAAAACGTTTGATCAGTTAGTGTTCCAGTACTTTAACGCCCCACTATATTTAGACAGGTTTGAAACTATTGACGCTGCCGCTAAACAGCAGGATAATAAAGCTGCCCAAAAACTATTACTTGCCGCTTTAAAAGACAAATATTATAACCTACGTATCAAAGCCATCAGAACATTCGATTTAAGCAATGCTGATGTTAGAGCCGCCGCGGTACCTGTATTATTAGATATCGCTAAAAACGACGAAAGAACCTTAGTAAGAGCCGCCGCCTTAAACTCCTTAGCTAAGCTGAATGATGCAAGTAACCTGGCTTTATTTAAACAAAGCATTAACAGTCAATCATACTCGGTACAAGCCGCATCATTAAATGGTATGGTGGGTATTGCGCCTGCCGATGCTTTAAAAATAGCGAAAAGCTTAGAGCACGATACATCTGGCCCGTTAACCGATGCCATTACCAAAGTTTATGGTGCAGCCGGTGGCGATGCTGAATGGGCATTTGTAAGTACTGCCTTTAAAAACGCTCCGGGCCAGGCTAAATTTGGTATGCTGGCCGGTTACATTAAACTGTTGGGCCGTGTTAACGATACCAAATCTTTCAAAGCTTCAATTGATGATATCAAAGCCATTGGTAAACGATCAAGGCAATTCGGTTCTTCTGCCATTTTCATTAAACCATTAGAAGAGCTTAAAACCCAAAAGGAAGCTGCAAAACAAACAGAGCAAGCTCAATATGTAGCAGCTGCTATTGATGAGTTAAAATAAATTTGCTACAAAACAGTTCGATCATAAAACAAAAAAGCTCTCGTATCATTTACGGGAGCTTTTTTTGTAAGCACATAATACCAAAAATGAACTTAACAAAGCAGATCAACAGAAACATTGGCTACATTTCGTGTTGACCTGCATTGTGATTTGATCAAAACAAATCAACAGAAACATTGGCTATATTTCGATTGACCTGATCATGATCTGAATAAGATTTAGGTTATGCAAATTAGCTATAAGTAGGTTACAATTTGTGTATGATGGACTGTGGAATCCCATTATTACGCGAACGCCGCTTTTCACATGGTGAACAAAAATAAATAAAGGTTAAATATCAAAAATCCTTATTCAGCAATTTTTCCAGTTCAGCGAAGCCGATGTTCATTTTAACACGACCGTGTTTGGCGTAAGATAGCTCGCCCGTTTCTTCGGATATGATGATCGCTGTAGCATCGTTAGCTTCGGATACACCTATACCTGCACGGTGGCGTAAACCAAATTGCGGTGGCAGATCGGTATTATCCGTTAAAGGCAAAATACAGCTGGCGGCTTTAATTTTATTTTCGGCAATAACCACGGCTCCATCATGCAGGGGGCTTGTTTTTTGGAAGATACTTTCTAATAATCGCTTTGATATTTTAGCATCAACAACCTCGCAACTGTTCTGAAAAAACTGCTCATCGTAATACTTCGCAAAAACGATCAACGCCCCTGTATGGGTTTGCTTTAGGCTTTTACAGGCATCAATAATAGGTTTTATCCGGGCAAGGTTGTTCTTTTCAACTTCGTTCTTACCAAAAAAATACCGCCACCAGGCTTTATTCCGTTGCAGTGAAGCATTTTTACCAACCAGTAATAAAAACCGACGTATCTCTTGCTGAAAAACTACGATCAATGCCAGCAAACCAACATTCATAAAATTCTCCAGTATTTTGGTGAGCAGGTGCATATGCAAGGCCTGTACCGCAAAATACATGAGGCAAATGATAGCCAAACCAATAAAAATATTAGCGGCTATGGTACCTCTTATTAAATTATAAAGCTGGTATATAATGATAGCCACTATCACTATATCAAGCACATCAAAAAAGGTAAAATTAAATGAGCTGAGATCGTGCAATTGCATTGAACGAAGTTAATAAGTTTACTGAGAAATGGTAACAGGCGGATGTAATAATCCTTAGTGCGCTGATTTAGTTTCTTCTTTAGGGAAGATCAGTGATGCTATTACGCTAATAAACAGGATCAGCAATATCACGATTAAGGATGTTGTAGTGGTTAAACCGATCTCTTCGGCATAATGCCCTGCAAGCATTTTTGCACCAATAAAGGCCAGCAGAACAGCTAGACCTATCTTCAGGAAATGGAACTTATCCAAAATATTGATCAGTAAAAAGAACATGGACCGTAAACCCAATATGGCGAAGATGTTTGAAAAAAACACCAAATACGGATCTTTAGTAACGGAAAATACCGCCGGAATAGAATCTACAGCAAAAATTAAATCGGTAAACTCGATGATCAGCAATACCAAAAACAAAGGGGTTACGTAATTTTTTTTATTTTGTTTGATAAAAAATTTATCTCCTTCAAATTTACGGTGAACAGCAAAATACTTTGAAGCCACTTTAACCACAGGATGATTTTCGGTATCGATCTCATCTTCCTTATTGCGGTTAACAAACATCATAATGCCGGTATAAACCAAAAATGCACCGAAGATGTAAAGAATCCACTCAAACCGGGTAATAAGCGCAGCTCCAACAAAAATGAAAGCAAAACGCATAATAACAGCGCCAATAATGCCCCAGAACAGCACTTTATGATAATGCTTTGGGCTTACCTTAAAAGCGGTAAATATCAACACAATAACAAATATATTATCAACTGAGAGGGCATATTCAACCACGTAACCGGTTATAAATTCAAGCGCCATGTTACTGCGGTACAAGGCAAGGCTGCCAGCAAAATCGGCAGGGTTTAGGGTTAGATTATGAAAATGGGCGGTGTTAATAGCTTTCAGATCTGCAAAAGTATTGATCGAATGCAGGCTATCACCAAACTTTAGCAGTATCCCGTAAAATATCAGCGCGAAGCTTACCCATATCGCGCTCATAATGGCGGCGCGCTTTACGGTTACAGCTTCGTCTTTTTTAGAGAACAAACCAAGATCAATAGCCAGCATAGCTATCACAAATACAATAAAGCCGATTATAAATTCAAGCTCGTGTGTCATGCTATTTGTTTCTTTCGGTTGTATATCTCACCAACTGCTCTAACGATCGTCTGGACTCATTATCCGGAAAGGTATGCAATATCGCGAATGCCTCGTCCTGATAAATTTTCATCTGGCTCTCGGCATACTGCAAACCACCGGCATCTTTTACAAAGCGGATAATCTCGGCAATTTTAGCTGTATCATCGTTATGATTTTTCACAAGGTTAATGATGCGTTTCTTTTCGGAAGAAGTAGTGTTGGCCAACGCGTAAATTAAAGGTAGCGTTACTTTCTTCTCTTTAATGTCAATACCTAATGGTTTACCTACATCATCGGTACCAAAATCAAACATATCATCCTTGATCTGGAAAGCGATACCTATCTTCTCTCCAAACAACCGCATTTTTTCTACCGTAACATCATCAGCACCCGACGACGAGGCACCACAAGCGCAACATGATGCGATAAGCGATGCCGTTTTCTGGCGGATCACATCATAATAAACCGGCTCATCTATATCCATCCGGCGTACCTTTTCTATCTGCAGCAACTCACCCTCGCTCATTTGCCTCACCGCTTCGGATACGATCTTCAATAAATTAAAATCGTTGTTTTCGATAGATAGCAGTAAACCTTTGCTCAGCAAAAAATCGCCTACCAAGACGGCAATCTTATTTTTCCATAAAGCATTGATCGAGAAAAAACCACGACGCTGGTACGAATTATCAACCACATCATCGTGCACCAAAGTAGCTGTATGCAACAGTTCAACCAATGCCGCGCCACGGTGAGTAGATTCGTTAATCCCACCACACAAACTTGCCGATAAAAACACGAACATAGGCCGTATTTGCTTGCCCTTGCGTTTTACAATATAATGTGTGATACGATCAAGCAGCGGAACGGTGCTATGCATTGATTTTTTGAATTTTTGTTCAAAAACATCAATTTCGGCAGCAATAGGTTTCTTGATCTCGTCGATGCTCAGCATTTAAAACGCAACAGTTCTGGTTAAAAGTAGACGTTATCCCAAACGGGAATACGGGGCAAACATAAGTTAAAAAACAATAACCCTATAGCCACAGGGCACAATATTGCATTTTTTATACACCTAACAAAACACAACATACACAAAGCCAAAAATGAATTGCTTTTTGGTACAATATAACCACGAAATATCTTACTTTTGCAGTCCTCAAAACACGGAGAAATGTCTGAGTGGTCGAAAGAGCACGCCTGGAAAGTGTGTATACGCCAAAAGTGTATCGAGAGTTCGAATCTCTCTTTCTCCGCACCGCCTCATTGCCTGGCATAAGCCGGGCAATTTTGTTAAATACGATTACTGATCGTCAGGTGATGATGTAATTATCTTTTGCACATCGCCTATCCATTTACGGCCTGCCCTATCGTAAATTTTAAAATCGCCTCCATCATCCCAAGCAAAAGAGCCAAAACCATGCGAACGGATATTTTCAACATAAGTTTTATAAAATAACGAACGCAACTCCGGCGATTTTACTGCAATACAACCATATTCGTTTACCATAACTGGTATGTGCCTTGGGGCGAAAAACATATATACCCAATCAAATATTGCCTTGATCTCGTCTTTTTCGGCTGGTGTGCCCCAAGGGACATTTTTATCCTTTCCCGACAACCAGGTCCATGGCGTATAGCAATGAAAATTCGCTATCATATATTTATCATTCGGAATATCAGCTTTTAATAATTCCAAGTCATTACTATAAGCCGCACCTGCATAAACAATGATACGTGTAGGATTGCTTTTCCGGATAACTTTAAAAATGCGCTTATTCAGATCATTAAGATTTGCTAAACTCAAAGGCTGTGGTTCATTCAATATTTCAAATAATAAATGGTTTGATTTATCTTTAAAACGGGCAGCAATCTGGTTCCATATTGCTTCAAAACGGGCAACGTTTTTAGGTGAGTAATCCTTTTTAATAAGATCTTCGTGATGGCAGTTTAGTATAATATAAAAGCCCCGGCTCAAACCCCAGTCAACCACCTGTTCTACGCGCGAGATAAATTCAGGGTTGATTTTATATGGAGCAATCGTATCAACATGCCTTTCCCAGGTAACCGGAATACGAACTGCTGTAAACCCGGCAGCCTTATAATCATCAAAATAATAAGATTGAATTGGAGATTGGCCCCAACTGGTTTCGCCACGGGGAGCATCTAAAGTATTGCCAATATTGATACCCTTTTGCAAGTGAGCAATAGCCTGTTGTGGTGTTATTTGAGCATTAGATTGCCCGATATGAAAGCAGGCTAAAAGTATGACTAGCGCCTTTAGAAATTCTCTTTTCATTCTTTGAAATTACTAATATTAATAAGAAAAGAATATTAGTAATTTCAAAAAAACAGTGATTCAAAATACTATTGTACGTGAGAAAAGATTACTCATTATTCTTCTTTAAATTTTGAATTCTCCACGTTGTTATAATGACTCCCTTTATCTGCATTCAAATAAAAAAATATGCTATTACCCAGGTTTTTAATTAAAACAGCATAAAATTTCAATTTTCACTTTGCAATAACAACAGCAATTGATCTATAAAAACACAAAACACAATAAAATTTAACAATTCACGATAAATTATTGCATAAAATAGAAAATTCTATCCAAATTTTATATTTCTTATCCTTAATATTGCACAGGATATACTAATAACCACTGACCCTTTACCATAAATGAAAAAAAGCAAACACGATTGTGATCTGCAAAGCTGTTTTTTGTGCAAATTATGTGTAAAAGAATGGCTTCCGGCGGTTGCGCTTAACCGAAAAAATTTTGATCTTAAAAAAGGTGAGGTTATTTTTAAAGAAGGCGATCCGGTTACCGGAGTTGGTTTTGTGTACTCTGGCAATGTTAAAGTTCACAAAAAATGGGGTAACGATAAGGAGCTAATTCTAAGGTTTGCCAATAGTGGTGCCATTTTTGGCCATCGCGGTTTAAGCACCGAGCTATACCCTATTTCGGCTACAGCTTTGGAGCCTACCAAGGTTTGTTATTTTGATCTGGATTTCTTTTTGGCAAGCCTGAAAGTAAACCATGAGTTTGCCTATAACCTGATCATGTTTTTAGCCGAGGATTTGCAGGAATCCGAAAAAAGAATGCGTAACCTGGCGCACATGTCGGTTAAAGGGCGTTTGGCGCAATCCCTGTTATCTTTAAAAGATCAATTCGGTTTAACCGAAGAAGGCGCACTCAAAGTTGAATTAACCCGGCAGGATCTGGCCTCGTTTGCAGGTGCCACTTACGAAACTGTTTTCCGGATATTGAACGAATTAGCCGCCAACAACCTGATTACATCAAACGGAAAAAGCCTCACCCTGCTTGATACCGATAAATTACTTGCCTTAACCACCGATACCAGCGCCGATTAAATCTGGTCTGAACTTCAATAAACCTCAGGTTTAAACCCTGTCTTTCTCCACTCTTCTCAGCAATGATAATATCCTACAAAAGCCGGATAAACTATCATCACAAACAGCCGATATAATACAATAGTTTTGAAACAGCATCCAATATAACAGCCTTGTTCTGTTGGATATTTATAGCGATAGCAATATTGCTGTAATGTGCTCAGAATAGCAACCATTATACTATTCTGCTACAAACCAATTGATAATAAATTATTACTATATAAAATGAGTACTAAAGCAACCTTAGGTGTAATTATTGGCAATCGTGATTTTTTTCCGGACAGACTGGTTTCCGAAGCAAGGGCTGATATCATCGCCTTATTTGATCAACTGAACATTAACCCCATCATGCTGGGCGATACCGAATCGAAACTGGGCGGTGTAGAAACTTTTAAAGATGCCCAAAAATGTGCCGAGTTGTTCAAAAAGCATCGTGAAGAAATTACCGGCATCATGGTATTCCTGCCAAATTTTGGTGATGAAAAAGGTGTTGCAGATACCATAAAACTATCGGGACTGGATGTTCCGGTACTGATCCAGGCTTACCCCGATGATCTGAATAAGTTGGATGTAGCGCGTCGCCGTGATTCGTGGTGTGGTAAGATCTCGGTTTGTAATAATCTGTATCAATACGGCATCAAATACACGCTGACTGATGATCATGTGATCCATCCAAGTGATCCAAAATTCATAGCCAACCTGAAAGACTTTGTGGCCATTTGCCGCGTGGTTAAAGGCTTGCGCAGTGTCCGCATTGGCGCCATTGGTGCAAGGCCGGGCGCGTTTAACACCGTTCGCTACAGCGAGAAAATACTACAACGCAACGGCATTACCGTAACCACCGCCGACCTAAGCGAAATTTTAGGCAAAGCCGATAAATTAACGGCAGAGCATCCCCAGGTACAGGCTCATTTAAATAAGATAAACGCTTACGCTCCCAAAGGCCTTACACCCGATGAAGCTATGATACAAATAGCCAAACTGGATGTGGTGCTTAATCAATTTATGGAAGAGCATGCGCTGGATGCCACAGCCATACAATGCTGGACATCGCTACAGCAAAACTATGGTTGTAACGTGTGTACCAGTATGAGCATCATGAGCGAAAACATGCTGCCAAGCGCCTGCGAGGTTGACGTTACCGGAACACTCACCATGTATGCCATGCAACTGGCATCGGGCTCACCGAGTGCATTGGTAGATTGGAATAATAACTATGCCGATGATCCTAATAAATGTGTACTATTCCACTGCGGTAACTGGGCAAAGTCTTTCCTGCCGGATATCCAGATCAGTACCGCTCCTATTTTGGGTACTACTGTTGGCGTAGAAAACACTTATGGCGCTTTGGACGGCCGCACCCCTGCTTCGCCGCTAACCTACGGCCGTATCAGCACCGATGATCCTAAAGGTATCATCAAAGTTTACCTCGGCGAAGGTGAATTGACCGACGATGCGCTAAACACTTTCGGCAACCGCGCCGTAGCGCAAATTCCAGATCTGCAAGGTTTGATGCAATACGTTTGCCGCAACGGTTTTGAACACCACGTGGTAATGAATGCATCAAAAACAGCCGGCATCTTAAAAGAAGCTTTAGGCAATTACATGGGCTGGGAAATTTACGAACACAAGTAAAAATGACGGACAAAGAATTAAAAGAAAAATCAGTTGAGTATCGTAAAAAGATACTCAAATATATTGTAGGTGCTAATGCCGGGCATACGGGCGGCAGCCTATCCTGTACCGATATTTTGAATGTGCTGTACAACGATGTGCTTAATGTGAGTCCGGATGATTTTGGTTCTCCCGATCGTGATAGATACATCCAAAGCAAGGGCCATTGTGTGGAAGCGCTGTTTGTGGTACTGGCTGATAAAGGCTTTTTCCCGGAAACGGACTTGGAAACGTTGTGCAAATACAAATCGCACTACATTGGCCATCCTACCAAAAAAGTACATGGTGTTGAGCAAAATACAGGTGCCTTAGGGCATGGTTTGCCTATTGCAGCCGGTGTTGCGCTTGCCGCGAAGATGGATAAAAAAGCCTACCGTGTTTTTACGATGCTGGGCGATGGTGAATTGCCTGAAGGATCAAACTGGGAAGCCGCTTTAACGGCATCGCACTATAAACTGGATAACCTGTGTGCCATGATCGATAACAACAAGTTGCAAATTACCGGCACCAACGCCGAGGTTTGCAATACCGACCCATTGGATGCCAAGTTTGAAAGCTTTGGCTGGGCCGTAAAACAGGTTGACGGGCACGATATAAAAGCTTTACGCGAAGCCTTTGCCAGTATGCCTTTTGAGCCGGGCAAACCCAACCTCATCATTGCCCACACCATTAAAGGTAAAGGCATTAGCTTTATGGAAAACTCGGTTAAATGGCATCACGGTGTGCCTAATCACGAACAATACGAAACCGCCATAACCGAATTGGAAGTGGCTATGGCTAATATTTAACAACAAATATTTTGGGAGCAGTTACAGAAAATACTTCGGCTAACGCCAAACCAAACCAGGACGTGTTCGCGGCCACTTTATTGAAGCTTGCCGAAGCCGATAAAAACATCATTGCCGTAACCAGTGATTCACGGGGCTCGGGCAAACTGGTTGCATTTGGGCAGCAATTGCCCGATCAAATTGTAGAGATCGGTATAGCTGAGCAAAACCTGGTAGGCGTAGCAGCCGGACTGGCATCGGCCGGTAAAAAAACCTTCGCGGTATCACCCGCTTGTTTTTTAACCGCAAGGGCTTTAGAGCAGATCAAAAACGATGTATGTTATTCCGATAATCCCGTAAGGCTCATCGGCATCAGCGCTGGTGTTAGTTACGGTGCATTGGGTACAACACACCACAGTCTGCACGATTTTGCCGTGCTCCGCGCCATCAATAACATCACCATTGTAGTACCTGCCGATAATTTTGAAACCGAGCAGGCCGTAAAACTGGCAGCCCAAAGCACCAAGCCCGTTTACCTGCGCTTTGGCAAAAAACCAATGCAGCTTTTAACCGAAGATGCAAGCATTGGTTTTGAATTTGGCAAGGGCCGCGTAGTTAAAAAAGGCAGCGATGTAGCCATCATTGCCAATGGCGAAACCGTTTACCCGGCCCTGCTCGCTGCGCAAAAGTTGGAAGAATCGGGTATATCGGCAACGGTAGTGAGCATGCACACCATTAAACCTTTGGATGTAACGCTCATCGCCCAACTGGCAACCGAAACCAAAGCGATCATCACGGTAGAAGAACACATGATCAACGGCGGTTTGGGTGAGGCCTGTGCATCGTATCTGTTGCAAAACGGCTACAAAAAGCCGTTTAAAATTATGGGCATCCCCGATGAGTACACCGTTACCGGCTCGCAGGTTGAGATACTGAACCACTATGGAATTTCGGCAGATGGGATTGCCGCGGAAGCCATTAAAATACTATCGGGAAACTGATAAATCAACGAAGAAGACCAATAATGAAACTTAGATTATATCCTGATTTGAATGAGAAGATCAACCCTGTTACTGTTATTCCTGCTGGCATTTGCTGGCTGTAAGGATAATTCCAAATCGGCCAAAGCCAAAAAGGTGGCGGTTATTGTGTCAACACTCAATAACCCCTGGTTTGTGTTTTTAGCGCAAACGGCATCGGCGCAAGCTAAAAGTCTGGGTTACGAAACCAAGATATTCGACTCGCAAAACAACACCGCTACCGAAACCGATAACTTTGAGAATGCCATTGCGGCGGGCTACGGCGCTATCCTGTTCAACCCTACTGATGCCAACGGCTCCGTAGTGAACGTGAACAAGGCTAAGGCTGCCGGTGTGGCTGTTTTTTGTATGGATAGAGAGGTGAACTCCACCACCGGCCCAACTTCGCAGATCTTATCCGATAGTTACTCCGGCTGCGTAAACCTCGGCAAATACTTTGTAAAGCAAATGCACAAAAAGGGTAAGTATGTCGAAATATTGGGCATAGTAGCCGATAACAACACCTGGAACCGCTCTAAAGGTTTCCATAGCGTGGTTGATTATTATCCCGGCTTGCAAATGGTAGCACAGCAAAGCGCGGATTTTGACCGCAATAAAGGTTTGGAAGTAATGGAATCCATCTTGCAGGCTCACCCCGATATCGATGGAGTTTTTTGCGGAAACGATGCCATGGCCATGGGCGCTTACCAGGCCTTAGCCGCCGCGGGCAAAGCCAATAAAGTAAAAGTAATGGGTTTTGATGGTGCCGAAGATGCCATTCAAGGTATTAAGGATGGTAAGATATTGGGCACCGCTATGCAGTTCCCCAAAGTAATGGCGCAAACCGCTGCCAATTATGCCGACGAATACTTTAAAGGCAAGCGTGACTTCCCCAAAAAGATACAGGTTGGCGTTGAAATGGTGACCGGCAAAAACGTATCCGATTATATAGCATACGGTAAAAAGAATTAAGCCATGAAAAAGGGAATCAAATACGCCATCTGGATCATCATCATCGTTTTCGTGGGCTACAATTCGGTTTACTTCCGCAAACTAAGCGAGTTAAAAGCAACCGAAAAAACGTTTAACGCGCCTGCTTACGCGCAAGACTTGTTAAACAACAAGCTACCCGCTGTTACCGAAAAAGCCATCACCCTTGATGAGTTAATTACCCAGCTCAAAGTATCGCCAGCCAATACCTTTGCTGAGAACGGCCACGTGCTATCTATAGGCAGCACCAAATTTTTCATGGTGAAAGGCACGGGTACTATTGTAGATATAGACGACAGCGATGTTAAATTATCAACCATTGCTCACAACGAATTACAAATAGCTACCGAATACGTATTCGGCAATGCCATTCGCGATGCGTCGGGCTTGGTTAACCTGAACGATTTTACCAATACAATCGATCTAAGCAATATCTCGTCGGAAGTAAATAAGATCATCCGTGCCAAGGTGATCCCGCCATTCAAATCGGCTGCTAAAAAAGGCGACAAGGTTGAATTTACCGGGGCGATCGAACTGAACCAGGCTCACCTCAATCTGAGCGATATTGAAATGCTGCCTGTATCTCTAAAAATAATCCCATAAGGTATGTTGGTAGCAGATCATATCACCAAAAAATTCCCCGGCGTTATTGCTTTGCAGGATGTTTGCATGGAGTTGCATCCCGGCAAGGTAAACGCGATACTGGGCGAAAATGGCGCGGGCAAATCCACGTTGATGAAAATCCTTTCAGGTGTCTATCCCGAATATGAAGGCCGTATTTTATTACAGGATACCGAAGTAAACTTTGCCAATCCGCGCGAAGCGCAGGGTGCAGGCATCGGCATCATTCACCAGGAGCTGAACCTGGTACCACACCTCAGCATTACCGAAAATATATTTTTAGGTCGAGAGTTAACCAATGGCTGGGGCATGTTGGATAGCAAAGCCATGCACAACCGCACCCGCGAGTTATTGGATAAACTGAAGCTGAACGCTAGCCCAGATACTTTGATATTTGATCTCAAGGTTGGGCAGCAGCAGGTGGTTGAAATAGCCAAGGCTTTGTTGACAGATTGCCAGGTATTAATTATGGACGAGCCAACATCGGCCATTACCGAAAGCGAGGTTGAGGTGTTGTTCGAGATCATCAAAGAACTGCGCGACGAGAACAAAGTGATCGTTTACATATCACACAAACTGGATGAGCTTTTTAAAATAGCCGACAGGTATATTGTGCTTCGCGATGGCAAAACCATCGAATCGGGCGAGATGAATGATATCAACCATGATACCCTGATCCACAAAATGGTAGGCCGCGAGATCAACATCATTCGCAACAAAGGTTATGAGGCTATTGCCGAGCCGGTACTCCAAATACAAAACATTAGCCTCAAACACCCCAAAAACCAAAAGCGCGACCTGTTAAAAAACGTATCGCTGCACCTTTGCCCCGGCGAAGTATTAGGCATATTTGGCTTAATGGGCGCGGGGCGTACCGAGTTATTGGAAACCATTTTTGGTTTGCATAAGGTTAATGCCGGTACAATAAGCATTAAACAGCAGACAACGAACTTCCATTCTCCTGCCCAAGCTATGAAAGCAGGCATCGCTTTAGTCCCCGAGGATCGCAAAAAAGATGGATTGGTATTAGGTTTGGATGTGAAAACCAACATCAGCATTACCACATTGGATAACCTGCAAAACATGGGTTTATTAAACGATGGTAAAGAACAGGATCTGGCTAAAAAATACATCGATTCGTTGAGGATCAAAACGCCATCGGCTAATCAGTTGGTTAAAAATCTGAGTGGCGGTAACCAGCAAAAAATTGTGCTGGCCAAGTGTTTAGCTACGCAGCCCACAGTTTTAATGCTCGACGAGCCAACCCGTGGTATCGATATCAACGCCAAAAACGAAATTTATAAACTGATACTGGAACTGGCCGCAACAGGTATGGGCATCATCATGGTATCATCCGAATTGCCCGAGATCCTCGCCATATCCGATCGCATCCTTGTAATGGCCGAAGGCAGCATCACTGCCGAATTTAAAGCCGCCGATGCCTCCGAAGATAATATCCTGAAAGCAGCTATTCCTAAAAACCTATAACAACCCGAGATGACTTTAAACCGCCAACATTTCGCCAAATTCCAGTCGCTTATCGCGCTTGTGGTTTTGTGCATCGTATTAAGTTGCCTGTCCGATAAATTCCTCACTGTGGATAACGGATGGAACGTAATGCGCCAAATATCTGTCAACATATGTATCGCTGTAGGTATGACCTTAGTTGTTCTCACTTCGGGCATAGATCTTTCGGTAGGTTCGGTACTAGCACTTTGCGGAGCTATCACAGCAGGACTAATGAAGAACGGCATCGAAGTGCATTCAAGCAACCTCTACATAGGCTTCACGCTTTTAGGCGCCATCCTTGCGGGATTATTTACCGGTGCAGGTGTAGGCGCGTTCAATGGTTTTGCCATTACCCGTTTTAAAGTGCCTCCTTTTGTGGCTACATTAGCTATGCTTACAATAGCCAGAGGTTTAACGCTGTTGTGGACACAGGGCTTCCCTATTTCCGTTTTCGGAGAAAGGTTTGGGTACATTGGTACAGGTTGGTTTTTAGGCATTCCCGTTCCGGTTTGGATCTCGGCTATCGTGGTTTTAACCGCGGTAGTTATCACCATGAAAACCCCGCTGGGGCGTTACATTTACGCCATTGGTGGTAACGAAAATGCCGCTAAATTATCGGGTATTAACATCAGCAAGGTCAAAATCATTGTATATAGTATGGCAGGCATTCTGGCCGCTGTAGGTGGTTTGATCGTTACTTCAAGGTTAGATTCTGCCCAGCCCAACGCCGGTATCAGCTACGAGTTAGATGCCATCGCGGCAGTGGTTATTGGCGGTACTTCCCTTTCGGGAGGCAAGGGCACCATCTGGGGTACTGTGTTAGGTGCCGTTATTATTGGTGTGTTAAACAATGGTTTGGTGTTGCTTAATGTATCACCATTCTGGCAGCAGGTAGTAAAAGGTGGCGTAATCTTACTGGCCGTAATAATTGACAAGGCTAATTCTAAATCCGAATAACATTACTGTATGGAAAACCAATATATACTGGCTATCG
>Ga0116227_10003663_pt1 | contig 34040 bp, 15 predicted proteins | sample S1TSphgellanicum_FD_89693 | JGI IMG/M metagenome (GOLD analysis project Ga0116227, IMG submission 89693) | Host-associated microbial communities from peat moss isolated from Minnesota, USA - S1T2_Fb - Sphagnum magellanicum MG | ecosystem: Host-associated > Plants > Peat moss > Unclassified... | reverse complement strand
GTCCACTCCCTCACACTTTCTTGCACTCCCGGGAGTCTTGATGTGACTCTCGGGCTTCCTTTTGGCCCGCACCCTTGCAACCCCCTTGCCTTGGTCGCGAGCCAAGGCTAGGGTTGCGACATTACTACTAATGACTGGCAAATTGTATCCTGAAGGCATTGAAGGATGTAATCCATACACTAACTAATATGGTGTGTACCCTATAGCTACCTTACATGTTGTTTTATAAGAAAATAAAATTGTAATTAGATGTTCATCCCAATCTATTTTATTTTCACTAACCAACTTGGTCAATAATGTTCCCAATACCTCATTAATGAACTATGCCTAACCATTCCCTTGCAAGTAATAAATAGTAGAACTAACATGTTTCAACAAAAAATGATTTGTCAAATGCTTTATAACATCATATTTTAAATGCACCCTTTGATCTGTGACTATAGTTAATGGACATTCAAACCTGGTAAAAAATCATTCGTATAAAAAATTTGTTGTTATTGCTACAATATTATCCTTAATGCTCTGGCCTCCACCCATTTGGTTGCATAATATGTGGCCACCAATATGTATTTATTCCTTGTATATTGTCTTATTCATTTGATTGGTCCCACAAAATCCAAGCCCTATTTCATGAATGGTTATTCTAGAAGAATTGTTACTAATTTGGCCAAACTTTATGTCTAGCCAACCCTCCACTACGTTGACATGCATCGCATGATTTGCAAAAATGATTAACATCTTTGTACATTGTGGGCCATTAATACCTTGCATCTAAAATTTTCTTCTATGTGATTTTAGTTACAAAATACCTTCCTACTACTCCTTCATGCAACTCCTTCATCACCTTCTAAGCTTCTATGGTTGACAAACACCTCCTCAATCTATTGTCCTACCCCATCTTATACAAAACCTCATTCTTTATTGTAAAGGGTTCAACCCTCCTAATTAAACCTTTATTTTTGCCATGTTGACAAAGACTTTTCCATTTGTCCTACCAGTAAAACATTCTGACATCATTCAACCATTCTAGTTATGTGAAAAATTAACTAGCATCTATGGTTTGTTCTAGGATTCTTGAGGGTTATGTGACATTAGGTAATATGGACAGAACATCTACAACTGCATGAATCTTGTTTAGTGGCTTATATACCACTGTGAAATCATATTCCAAAAACAACAATAACCACATAGTTATTTTGCTTGAAACTTGTGGTTTGTTTACCAAGTAAACTAAAGCCATATGATCAACATAAAACACATTTATTTCCCAACATATAATGCCTAAACTTATACAATGCAAAGATCGTAACTAAGGCTTCTCTTTCTATGGTACTATAATTTTGTTCTGCACTATTAAGAAGTCTAGAAGCATACAATATTAGTTGATCATTCTTCCTGGTTATATTTTGTGCCAATAAAGCTCCCAATAATAATGATGCATCTATGTGAACATGGAACTCCATGTCCCATTTTGGTGGTATTAAAATCGATGCTTCAATATATTTATGTTTAATTAATTCCCAATTTTTGGCACTCCTCTATCCACAAAAAAAAAATTGTCTTCTTTGTTAGCTTTGTAATTGGAGCCATGATCGTTGCAAAATTCTTAATAAGACATTTATAAAATTGCACCATACCATTGAAAACTTGAATCTATTGTGAATTCTGTGGTACATGCATGTTAATTATGGTTTAGATTTTCTTTAAATCTGGTAGCTTGCCTTCCTTTGAGACAATAAATCCAAGAATCATTCCAAGTAATACCATAAAAACACATTTCTCCGAATTTAGACCAATGTTGTATTTCCTACACTTCTAAAAACACAATCCGAGCTTCTATAAATGAGTTTCCATATCACCATAATGTGTAAAATCATTTAGAAAAATCCTCATAATTTTTTTGAAATACTATTGAATTTTTTTGTCATTAGTCTTTGAAATGTCAAAAGTCTATTATTCACTCTAAATGACATTATTATCTAGGTGAATGCTCCTTAATCCGTGATAAATGCAATTTTATATTTGTCCTCTGATGTTATAGAAATCTAATGATATCCATAATATCCATCAAGAAATGAATATGTTTCACACCCTACCATCGTGTTAAGTACCTCATCTGTAAATGGTAATGGAAAAAAATCCTTTTTAGTTACAACATTTAACTTTCTAAAATCAACACAAATTTTAAACTTCCCATTCTTCTTTGGTACTATAAGAATCGGTGACAACTAGGTAGCCTCCTCCACATGTTATATGAACCTTGTTGCCAACAATTTATCAATATCTTATTTGATTGTTGTTGCATAATTTGGATTCTATATGTACCTAGCTTGATGCGACAATGGTATGGTTGTGTCCAATTCAATTCGGTGTTGAGCTAACTTTGGTGGAATGCCCTTCAAATCTTTGTAAGTCTAAGCAAAAACATCCTTGTACTCGCTCAATAATTTGTCTAATTCATGTACCTTCTATGATTGTAAATTTGAATTTATCTTCACCATTTGAAGTTTTGCTTGAGTCCCCAAATTCAAATTTGTTAATTGTTGTTCTTTTGTGAGTGTTTAATCTACTATTTGTAACTCTTGAACCCTGACCTTGGCTGGAATTTCATCAATTTGAACATTCCATGGTTGATGCTTATAATAGGTCTCAAGATACATTTTATCCTCTAAATCAATTCTTGGTTCATATTTATTTGTAGTTTCTCCCTCTATTGAAATGAATTTTGTATTACTCTATTCTATACTATAATTTTGAACTTTAGTATATGTGTTGGTAAACTTTGTGGTTTTTATAAACTGATTTTCTTGCTAGACTAATGGTGCCTATGGGAAACAATTTTGGCTTTGTAAAAAATATGATATCCTCCTCCTCATCTATGATACCATTATGATAAGTGTAACATAACAACATTTCAGACCATTTCACGTGTGCTCTTAAATGCTAAGTCACTACTATATTTTTGACCGTACCATTCCATTGAATCGTCACTATGTTGTTCCCCCAATTATCGGCTACTCTAGCATCCCTCAACCATGGTCTCCCAACAATACTAGAATTTCTATTTTTTCAAATTAGCCAAGTTGATTAGATGAGTTTTTTTTATTAGAAGACATCTATCTTTTACTAGAGGCCAAGGGCTTGAATGACAATCGGGGTTTAAATGACATATAACGAGCCAATGTGTTTACTTTACATTTAGGACTATTGTCCTTTTTGGGGTTTTTTTTTCCAAAAAACATGTTTTTCTCAAAAGGAATGCACCATTTATGTTGCCATGAATGTTCAAAGACTTAGGAAAATACTCAAGAAAGACTTAAGAGAACCAATATGTAAGAAAAAAAACCCAACATTTGAAGTTTAATCATTGCAAGTTTTAAAGGTGCCATAGCCATTTGCAAACAAACCCAAGTGCAATTAAATAGAATTGAACTTGATGGGGGTTTCTTTCACAATTATTAGGTTCCAAAAGGGGTTCCTCATGCAAATTTCAAGGTTCAATTAACATTTCTTTCACAAATTTTAGGTTTGAGCACATTAAAAAAAATGCACCACTCATTGATATAAACTAAAATGTGAATTTTTTTAAAAAAGTAGTTGGGGCTTTTATAAAAAATTTCATGATACAAAATTTGGCATAAATTTTTGTGGCCATCAACCTATCCCACACATTCATTTTTTTCAATTTTTTCCAAATTCTATAACTAGAATTCTTAATGGCATTTGGCCAAGGTTTTTTTTCCTTGCCAACATGTGAAAATTTGGGGGATAAAAAAACACACTAGGAGGGTAAATAGCTCAACAATTAAATATTTAGTCTCTTAGCACCTCCCTTTCATTCAATTTTCTTCAATTGTTTATGGGGGTTTAAGATAAAGCCTAGATTACTAAAGGGTGCACCCATAGCTCTTTAAATCACTCAAAACAAATGAAAAATGAGCAAGATATGTGTTTTTAAAGTCATGGTGTTAAAAAATGAAAAAAAAAAAAAGGTTCAAACAATTGGTAGCCCATGATAGTTTACATACCCACCTTAAACCAAACTATTATTCAATGTATGGCAATGATTAGCCATGACAAAATAAATTAGGATAATGGTAGGGAACATTGATTGGAATTTTGTATTGTTTTAAGTAGGCAGTGAACATTTCTAAGATAGAATCTGCACCTACCATTGGCGACCATCTCAGGGACAAATGTTTTTCTAAAGCAAAAAATAAAAACAATTATTGAATAGTTTGAATTTTTTTAATCATTTTTTTGGGGTAAATTTTGACAAATTGGAGGAGATATTGTTTTATTGAAGATTTAGGTTTTTGAATTTTTTGAACAAATAGCAGACAAAGGTCTAAATGGTAAAGGCTATAAGGACTTATGTTAGAAAATTTATTAAAAAACTAAGGAAATTTAAGATTTGCATGACAATATGAATTGGATGGTGACTCGAAGTTTGTGGAGGCAAATGGACCAAAAAGCCAAACAGGAAAACATCATTTTTGATATTGCAAAATATCAAAATGCAGACCAAGAGGTGTATGAAACACCAAATAAAGGTGTAATTTTGGAACCCAAAAGTTTACAAACAGAAGAATGACTCGTAGGACATGATCAAATGTTTTTAGTAGGAATGGGAATGAGATGAAAAGCATGGACAAGAGGTCCACAAAAACATTTTGGTTATAAAAGAAAATTTCTAATGAGGGGATCAACTTTGAAATGTATCCAAGAAAAAAAGGTATTCATAATTTCCAAGCACCATTGATTGTTCAAGAATATGGGGATGACAAAAATCCACGGGATGAATTGTTATTAACAAACCTTAGAATTTCAAGTCCAAAATTTGTGCATAGTCGGTAGAGTGATTATAATAGATGCACAAGTATACCATTTGTGTATCAATTAGCATCGTAAGAATATCATGAACCAATAGAAGATTGGGAAGTGGATGATAACTATGATCCTAGTATTTCGGAATGGGTGGATGAAAATTACCCAAGAAATTATGTGTATGACGACATGCACATGTGAATGTTTTGGAGGAGGCAGTACTAATTTTGATGAACAACAAAATTAGATGAATTGAAAGAAATAGAAGAAATCTAGAACGTAGAAGTTATGATTCTAAGGATTCAGCTAGGTTGCTCAAACTTTTTTTAGAATTTATGCTTTTTGGAGAGTCAAAAGACATGTTATCACAAAATGTCCACATATCAATGATGAAGTAAGGGACAAATTTGTTAAACATGTGGGACAATAGACAATAGACAAAGATTCCATAAAATAACCATAGATGACAACACATGTTCATAACAATTTTAAAAATAGGTTGCAATAAGTTAACTTGAGTGAATTATAGTTGGTGCAAAATAGACTTAGAGTGTGTAATTCTCCTAGCATGACTAAGGCATAACCCTTTCCTATAAAACCAGATTTTATACAACAAAAAATACAAATGAGTGATGTACAATTGGAGGCTAAGATATCCAGAAAGTTTACACCCTCATCAAGCAAGCTTAGGTTGATGAATGGGATATGTTAGATACCCAACATTGTTTCACAAGAACAATCGATTAGATCTGTAATGCCATAAATGGTTACCATAGTTTATAGCTTGGACCAAAGGTTGAGCCATCAAGAAGGAGTAAATCGGAGAATGGCCAAGTGACACATCATGTATTAATGAATATTCAAGTTGGAAGATGGGCAGACCAAATCTATGAAGATCCAAGCTGGGTCACAATACCCGTTTCAAGACCTAAGAAAATGTACACGACACCAATCATAACAACTCAAGCAAACACATCTTTGGGATGGCCACCACCTATTCCATTAAATTGTGAATGATAAAGAATTGGATTGGCGATGAACATTGTAGTAGGGGGTTTAGTGGCCAAACCATATCGATCAACTTTAAAGTATCAAAATTACAAAAAGGATGTAGATCCAAATGTTCATGTGAGAATGTTTCAAGTAGTTGTTAAAGCAAATGGAGAAACCTTACAAGAATTCATCATTAATACATTTAATTACACATTGAAAGAAATGACATTAGATTAGTGTTATGATTACATGCCAAATTTTTCAGATTGCATTTTTTCTAAACCAACTCAAGCTTTCTATAAACATCATTGGAAGACATAGAATGACAAACAAATTTACATGGAGCTCAAGCACATCACATAGGGAGAGACTAAGTGGGTTGACTATGAGTGCAGAGAGTGTTGTAACTCTAGAAAGTTTGTCAATGCCTACACTTTTGCATCTATGAACCTAGGAAGTTAACACTTACCATAAGCTACATCAAAACTTGTTATTACCGTAGATTATCTATAAGCCAAAATTGAATGTAGTGATTTAAAAAAATAAATGGGAATGGGTTGTCAAATTCTATTGGGTAGAACTTATTTGTGGAAAAGAGGGGAAGATGAAAATGGTGAAATGTAAAGTGTGGTGTATTGTTGAAGGATGGACAAGCTTCTAATGTTAAAGAAAGGTTCCTTTGGTGAAACATTATGGGTTGAAAAATTGTAAATCACAAGACCTATCATTGTTGTTGGTTAGTTTTATATTCACATCCTACAAACACATGTGAAAATGAAATTTTTTTTGCCTCCACAAGGCATGAAGGTGTGGACCAAGGCCTCAAGTGGTTCAAGAAAAGGGAATCAATGTGATATTTAGGTTCTTATTTGGTTGGGTTATTTCAAAGGAGGAAAAGGAAAGCAAAATGTTTAATTGGACCAATAAATATTTGTTAAAATGTGTGCTAGGCATGCAAAATTTTAATTGTCAATTAGGTCATTTAAACTTCAATTTGGTATTAAGTGAAAAGATGGTCAAGTAAACAACTTTTGGTCCTTATAAAATAAATGATAAGTAACCATAAATAACCTTTAACATATTGCATTTAGAATTGTTATTTGTTTCAATAATCAATATCTAGATGTTCTTTGATTTTGTTATGATATTAATGAAGAAACACATGTAGCATGTAGATTCAAATAGATTCTAAAAAAAATGCCAATGGATTTAAAATATTTGTCCAAACCTTGACAAGTAGGTCTAATGGGTATGCAAATAAATTGTTGGAGTTCTAGATAGTATTATGAACTTTCAAATTTCACAAATCATAATTGCAATTATTTAAATCTCAATGGGAAATAAATTTGAATCTCAAATTCATCAATTTGTTTTAAAGGTACTTGAAACCTACTTTTGTTGTACTAAAGATTTTCAATTTTTTACGAACACATTATTATAATATAAATGGATGACCTTGTGATTTCACAAGTAGATTTGAAAAGGCTTTGAACATATTTTCTTGCATTTATTGGGCAAAGTTATGATCACAATTAGGCAAACATTTTTTTTTCTACTTGACTATGCCTACATCCTACTTATGTTATGCATAGAGCTCTTTAACAAATCATTTCAAAATACAAGACATGTAATTAAATTTTTTTTGTGGGTTCATAATTCAAAGAAGGATGTCAGAACAAGAGTTAGATGGGATGTGTTAGGTGTTTTGCCCATTTCCAAAGGACATTTTAAAATATTAAACCATTAACTCCAAACCAATGACTTATTGCTGAGGCTAGCTCCTAGAGCTCTTACCTTTGGTTGGGCCCTGTGGAAGTCATTCATTTGACATAGAATCCAAAATGCAATTCCCATCCATGGCAAGAAATAGGGTATTAATGTTCATTGGATTATGACAATTGCAAAACTTAAGCAAGACAATTCACCTCCATGGCAAGCCATACTCACACTTTGGTTATGTCATTAAAATAAGGATGAAAATAGGTCTTCCTCTAGCCTATTAGTCATTCACATTCAAACATCCTACTTGTGACAACAAATTCTTACATAACAAAAAATACATCAAATGGGATTAGTCATTCACATTTGAACAACCTACTTGTGATAACAAATTCTTACATAACAAAAAAATACATCAAATGGGACTAGAAAAAAATTAGGTTTTTGACCATGGTCTCATAAAAGGCTCTCCAAGTTCAAACAATTATGGAAAGAAGATTCTAACAAAGGAAAATCAATGAAAGAGGCCAAGCAAAAGTTTCACATGAAATATATGCAAACCTATTTCACAATGATCTAATTGGTATCACATGGAACCTCAATCCTAGCTTCAATTCTCAAATGGGAAATTGACACATAATTTAATCACAACCCTTAGAAATTGTGTACTAGGTTTTTCACATCAAAGAGAACAAGATTTTTGCAAGGATTTTACAAGATCCAAAAGTCTTAGCAATTATCTAAAATAGGGCAAAGGTTTCAAGGGGTACCTAGGGTAACATATGTTTATTTAAGTTGTTAAGAAAACAAGGGAATACAAGAGTTTTTCATGACTTTAATTGTCCCATCAATATCCTTCCATCAGTAAATGAAACAATTTGGTTCTATGGAACAAAACTAATTAGGGATTTGGACTTTGACCCAAAATATTGTCCAACTAAAAAAGCAATGAACATTGAAAGCAATTGACTTCTTCATCTATTCTTTAAAAAATAACACACAATAGGTCATAAGGGAATAAAAACCAACATAAGAATTGACATTCAACTTGAGGACAAAAGGTACTAATTCCACTAAAAGGTCAAGGATGTATTTCAACCATGTTATGGTTGATTTTAACAAAAGTGCTAATGATAAATGTTTAGAAAACATGGATATGGCTTTTAGGAGAATGTAGCCTTTGTCAAACAAAAGAAATGGAAAACTTTAAACACATGTTCATGAAATGCAACATGGTTGCAGATGTCTAAAAAAACTTTCAAGCCTTAAGCTCAAGTGCTAACCTATCATTCAAATGGATTACTTGGGAACACATTATTCACATAGAATTTAAGCCTCCCAATGCAATGCAAACAAACATCAAGCCCCAAACAAAACCAAATCCCCTAAATAATTATAACACCCCATGCAAGTCTACTTTGACACACATGGTACCAAAGGTGTGAACATAACCTATGCATATTAATTGTTTCACATAGGTATAATTTTGTTCATGAGCTTGTGATTGACAATAAAAATAGCCCAATGGAAGCATGGAGGGAGGTACACCAACATTTCGAATGCCTCAAGAAAATGCAAGGGATGGAAGAAAATCAAAATTTGATATAATGAAGTCAAGGTAATGTGTTTGCATCTAGCAAAAAGGGATCCATCCATAGGAACCAAGTATTCTGCCCGCCTTGTGGTTATTACAATACTTGGCCATGATAGTTATCACTTCCCTCCAAGAAATAAGGCATTTCCAAACCCATATTCAAACCCAAGGATTGATGATCACAATCTCCATAGCTTTAAAAAACTTCTTTAACCAAAAAAATGTAAAACTATCAAGTCAAATGAATAGAAAGAGGGTTGTATCAACTTTGATCAATTATAAAGCTAGGATACATGAACACAAAACTATCCACTAATTCAACATAGGCCAACTAAATTGCCTAAACAAAGTTGGGGAAAAACATTGTCCATCCATGCTCACAACAACCCATAACATAATAGTCATAAGGACAAACTCCTTTATTGCCACTCATGGTTTTATTCTATTAGAAATGTCGGTATTACAAAATGCAAGTGCAATTCATTAGTCCCCATTCAATGAATTAGTGAATTCCATGCATCCCATTGGGTCCCATTCACTTGCAGTAAAAGAAAATTATCATTTTGCAATTGTTGTATATAGTTGATTTTTTAGTTGCATGTGACACATGCAACTGCTAGACCCCATAGTTGCATAAAACAAGTTGCGCATGATTGGTAGTTACATATGACAATATGTATGTGGATAGTATATATGGTATAAATTTTTGGTTTATAAACTTGTATTATTCTATGGGGGTTGCCCATGGTGACATGTGACATTTGAACATTATTCCATTATTCATCATTATTATTAAATTAATAATATCTCAACCATCCAATAAAATGTGAATTAGATTTCAACATGTTTTCATTTGTGAAGGCCAATTATATGGTGACATGTGGAATTTAAACATTACTTTAATGTGTTCATCATTATTAATAAATTAATAATATCTTAGCCATCTAATAAATATGAATTAGATTTTGACATGTGTCCATTTGTGAACGTCAATTATATGGTGACACATGGTAATTTTAAAAAGCCCATTGATTATTATTTTTTGATTAATTAGGTAAGTAGGCAAGTCATAGGTAGGTAGATGGTAGGGTTTGCTTAGTTGGGTAGGTTTAAAATAATCTAATTTTGTGTTTGGGTTTAACTTTTTAAAAGTTGAACCTCTTTCATTGGTTCATCCCAAATGGCATTTGGTACTTGGTTTGTGAACAAGACAAATGCACTTAATGGTATAGTGTGCACATTTGAAATCCAATGCAAAATATATGGGATAAAAAATTCAATTGCAAATGCAACCAATGTAGTTCCAACCTACATGCAAATATTACATGTTAATCATGCCATACTAACCTAATTTACCTACCGGCCATAAATATATTACCATAATTAATAATTTTAAATGAAAATAATATATATTAAATAGTAGTAATAATAATGATATTATTATTATATATTATTTAAAAAATCAATTAGTAATTAATAATATTCTAAATTTAAAAAATAACTTAAACTAAATATTATAACCTCCTAGCGATACATATACTAATAAATAATAATAACATTATAATAAAATTAAAACTAGCTATGTTTGCCCCATACATGTTTGGTAAAACCTAGAATCATACATGCATGTCTACTATCTTAGGGCAATAATAAATTTTTATAACATATAAAACAACAATAATACAAAAGAATTAATCAATTAAAAATTAATTTGATTATATTTTTGTTGATAAATCTTCATCAAATTAGTTTTAAAATTTTATATTTCAAAAAATAATTGTTATTAAAATTTTAATTTATTTAAAATTCAATGTGTATTATTTTAATCAATTTTTGCATAATATTTCAAATCAAAATTTTAAGAATCTCATTTTATATGATTTAAAGGAATTGAAACTAATTATTTGTATGTTTATCAAAGAAATTTCATTAAAAATTTTAATGGTATGAATTTTTTTTACATTTCATAATGATATGGAATCTCGTGATACAAAAAGGCAAGTGACAACCTAAAATAGAAAAAAAAGAAGATATAGAAACATGATCAAATCAATTATCCAACATTCATATTTTGAAAAAAAAACCCAACAAGTAGATGGGTAGACTTCAAAACAACCCATCAATTGGATGGGTGCACCCAAAATCTACACATGCGCATCCATTAACTTGTGGCAATAATAATAATTATTGAATATAAAAAATGATAATATTATTTTTAAATTAAATATATTAATTATGAAATATATTTTAATATTGAAAATAATTAATATTCTTCATTATTAAATATTATTATTAGTAATTATTAGTATAATAATAATGATTTTAAATAATTATGTATGACTACTCATAATGATTAATAATGTTATAATATAAATACTTTGGTTAAATTAACTTTGCAACATAAACCCTAAACCTTTAAACTATCTAGAAGGCTAAATTAATTAATTAATTAAACCATGTTTAATTTAGCCATAGTTAATTTAACCTCTTAAATAATCTAGCCATGGTTAATTTAAATTATTCATTAGTTTAGTCAAAGTTAATTTAAACATGGTTAATTTAGCCAAAGCTAATTTAGCTATGGTTAATTCAGCCAATAATAATTTAACCATGGTTAGTTTAATCAAAGTTAATTTAACCATGGTTAAATTAGTTTAATCATGGTTAATTTTTCCATGGTTATTTGAACTATTATTAATTTAGCCTAGGTCCAATTTAAGTTTAACCTTAGTACAAGGTATAAGATTACTATAAATAGCCTAGGTAGATATATTGAGTGTATTAACATAGGTATGTATTAGCTTAGACCATCATTTTTATAACACGTGTCCACTTTGTACACTATTAGTTGCATGTTAATTACACACACAATTGTATGGCCCAAAAATTATGTAGTACCAATTTTGTAGTTGTACACACAACCAATCTAGTTGTAAATGACAATTAGTTGCACATAGTTGCATAATGATTGGTTGCAAATGACATGATTTCTACTTTAAAACCAATGAATTCATTCAAAATTTAGTGAAATCACTTGGCATACGTGGACACATTTTGTTGTAGTGTGTTGACCCACCAACATCATTGCATAAAAGATAGTTTTGCAAACCTCCCATCCCAATTGTGCACCAACATTTACTTATCATCATTGTTGGAAACATGCTTCCAATTTATCTCAACTTACCATTGGGTCCTCCAAACAACAAAAGATGCAAGTGATAACAATTAAAGCTTTAGAAAAGGAACTCATTGCAACAACATGCAACCACACTCATGCCATAACTAGGTGTTTATCTCAAAAATCAAAGTGGTGTTCTTTTTAAATCATTTCATCACCCATCAAAACCATGAAAGATAGAGGAATTATTGGGGTATAATAGTTTCAATGGGACTATTGACCCAAGAGTTGTGGAGAATATCAACAAAATGTTGGAGCAACTATGGAAGCTAATAACTTATTAGCCAAGTTTCATCCACCACACCAAAAACATGGTTTTATGACTAAATAAACACTTTTGTAACTTTGTTTCAAATCTAGTCACGTAGTCATATTGGGCATGTGACTATGCCATTTTTATGTAGTGCCATAATTACAACTACATGACTAGTATGATCATGACTAGTCATAAACTAGTTGTTTTCCTAAGAACCTACTTCTACATAACCTATTAATAGCTTACAAATCATTACTTTTACCGTAGGTTATTCTACCCTATATTATCCTAGGCTATTTCAAGGTATTTAACTTTAACATATTCTAAACTCCTCATCTTAGATTATTCTAAGCTATTTAAAATTATTTTACACTAGGTTATTCAAGGATATCCAAGGTTATTTCACTCTATGCTATTTTAGGCTACTTTACCTTAAACTAATCTAAATTATTATACCTTATGTTAATCTAGCCCAGAATAGCCTAAAATAATTTAAACCAACCTAGAGTATAATAACTTACAATAGCTTATAATGGCCTAGAGTTGAATAACCTTTATAAGGGTGAAAACACATTATAGGGGGGCCTTTTAGGCAAGAAAATGTATTCCTTTTTGGGTATATTTTGGGAGCATTTTTTCTTTGATTTCATATAAAATTTTGATAAACATATAAAATTGATTTTGATACAAAATCTTTTAACATAATTCTTGTCATCTTTCAAATGAGAATAATTTTTCAACAATTTTTTTTTTCAGCACATTTATGTTCATTTGAATGAAAAACTTGTCTAGATGTTTTTTGTGAAGTCACATTTCAAATCAAACTTTTCAATTGTAATTGAAATGGTACAATCAATTCATATTCAATATATGACTAAATATTTCATCAAGTTTTGCAATTATTTGAATAATTTTAAAATATTTTCATTTTATAGTATATCATGACAACATTTATTTCCTCACAAATATAATTTTTATTCATTAAACATTAATAAAAATTGTTATTATCTTTGACAATTGGATTATTTGGCAATTGTTGTAGATTGCCATGGTTGTTTTGTAAAAACAACTTCATTAAACGATTAAACAGGTTCATGATTGTCATTGTGATGAACATTCACTACCCATGGTTGGGTTAATTCTGTGATGTTGCTTGATGAGTGGTTGAAAGCACATTTGGGTTTCTTTATACAACCTATTCAATTGCATTTTGATGTTGTTCGATGACTTTTCCCATCTATGTTGCATCCGTGTTTGGTGGATTCATAGGTTTGATTCCCATAGGTTGCACTTGTTGTTCATCTTGATCTTGTGTAAATTCTAGAACAAGTTGATGTGTGACTTATCCTAGTTGCTTTTTAAGACCTTTTTTGACTATTCTTGACATCTTCTGAAATCAATAGGTTCTAGGAAAGCCCTTGCATTAGTTTTGAACATAAAAATTCAGAATGACCCCTCCCAGTAATCAAAAGTTTATAGAAAACTTCTTTTATGGATTAGGCGACTATTTAACTTCAAAAATTCTACATGACGCGCTCCCAAGCCCCTTGCTAGACCCACTTGAGGGTCCAAGTATGTTGAATTGCGAAATATTGGGACTTGAGGGCTGCTCTCGACTTTCAGCACTAAAAGGGGGTAGAGGGGCGTGCTAGAAGTCCCAGGATTAGACTAGGAAGAGGGACAAGTATTATCTCACTCAAATCTGCATCCAAAACCAACCACAAGAGGGTTAGTTCACATTCGGGAACACCTTTGGGTGTTGGGACAAGTCACATGCACTTGGACACACTTGACTCACCACGGCCCGGACTCGGGGGAAGCCACCACCTTCCCCCATATAGTATTCTCTACAACTTTCCGCCGAGGCTACATCCAAATGGCTATTTTTCCCAGGACTCCCAAGGAGGAGTCCCAAAACTGTCCTGGGTTGGAGTCCTAGGACTTTGGGAGCTCATATCTCCCGGCTCTAACCTCCGATTGGAGTGAGGTCTAAACCAAAGTTGTATCTCTCCTTGAGATCTTTTCAACGCCATGTCACACTCCTTCAACAGACGTCAGGAAGATGTCGATTCCTGACTTTTAGTGGTCAGAAATCAAACTGCCAATTTGACTCCCGGCCTTTCTTTTGCCCATAACTTGGACTGCAGATGTCCAAATGGCACATGCGAGGCCATTTTGGGCATCTACACTTCAAGACCTTTCCATTGATGTAAAGAACGCCTCAATGCAAGATGTTTTGACCTTTGAACTCGAACTCTAAGTTTTCGGGAGTCCTGGAGGACTCCAACTTCCCACTTTTGGGGGTGTGAGTTTCATTTTCACATTTATCCCAAAGTGGGGTTGCGACACTACACTAACCTCACCTTATCTCTTAATGCTTCCAAACTAAATAAAAAATAACTTAAAATTTTAAAATTTCACAAAATCAAGCAAAACATGATACAAATCAAAATTTCAAATATGATTGCTTTTCAACTTGATCTACTAAAATCATTCATTTGAACCAAAATTTATAAGCATGATTCTTTCTAAATTCTGATCCATTGCATGGTTGCCAAATGTTAATGGGTTTTTCAATTCCCATTAAGATTTCAACTTTTGAATTTTCCAACAAGTTCTTAAAACAATAACATGTACATTAACAAAAAAAATTCTCAATCTATTTTCAATTCCTAAACTAACATGTACTCAAACTGCACATAGCTTCAAGAAAAATATCGATGAAATAAAAATGTTTTCATGTTTTTAGTGAAAGAGAAACACAAAATCAAAATAACATCAAAAGTCCCTCTGAATAGGTCGATCCTTGTAATCTTATACTAATTAATTCAAAATTTAAATAGTCATTAACCAATATTTTACTAATAGTTGTGAAAATTTTTAAACTACACCCTATTTAACCACTTGTTTCACTATTTGTTCTACAAACTACTAATTGATTAACAACCTGTTAGCCTATTTATTAACATAGTATAATGTTCCCTATCATGTTTTCTAAGGTTAGGTTAATGGCACATGTTAGGTTAATATAATAGGTTAGTTAAATCACATGTTATTAAATATGGGTAACATATGCACATGTGTTCAATTGTGCATTAAACACATTTCATGATATCTATATGCATATGTTTATATGTTTGGTCATAGGTGAATTGTAAATGTAATTGCAAATGTAATTGTAACTTTGGTTTGATTAAGCTTATACCACCAAGGAAAATGGATGAAAAACCTTGGTCACGTTGCATGCATGGAAGATGTGACTACATTTGTGACTAGATGTCACCATTACATCAATATTTATTTTAATTCACTTTGCAATTTTTGAATGAACTTGGACAAATTTACAATTGTGAAAATAGTCAATCCCCTATTAAACGTGGGCCAATTGATATGAACAAATAAATTTGTTAATAACTAATCAAATTCACTAATAGTTAATTCACTAAACTAACATCCTAGTTCATAAAATAGGCTAGGCCAAGCACCTAAAAACCTAAGTTAACCTAGGTCATTGCACCCACCAACTTAGGGTGCAAGTGTGAAAGTTTGAACCCTTCATTTCACTTCACTTCCATGCTTAAATAATAAATCCTTAACCATTATGCCACTATTTAAATAAATGAAAATATTTGTCACCACATCTTATTATGTGCATTCTTTTTTTGACCTATATGTAAATTACCCTAGGTTATTCTTAAGCTACAAGGTTAAGATTTTAGGCTATTTTAAATTATTTTACATTATGCCATTCTTGACTTTTCTAAATTATTTACCCAAAATTATTTTTGGTTATTCTACCCTAAGTTATTTTCAGTTATTCCAACTTTGATTATTATAGGCTATTGTATCATAAGTTATTTTATATTATTATAACCCAAGTTATTCCATTCTTGTCTATTGTAGGCTACTATACCCTAAACAATTATTTTCCTTAAAAATCTTATAATTTGCAATTATCATATGCAATTGGTTTTTAGTTGCATGTGACACATGTAATTGGTAAACCCTATAGTTGCACACGACATGCAATTATATGCAACATATGTATGTGGACAATATATATGGTATGGATTCATATTTCATCCATTTGTATACTTTACAAAGGTTACACATGCATCTAGTGTGTAATTACCATGGTGACACATAACATTTTATCCATATTTCAATATTGAATATTATTTATAAATTAATAATATTTGAACCATCCAATAAATTATGTGTTAGATTTTGACATGTGTCCATATGTTGAAGCCCATCATATGGTCACATGTGGCAATTTTTAAAAGTCCAATGATTATTTATTTATTTATTTGTTAGGTAGGTAGGTAGGTAGGTCATAGGTAGGTGGATTGGGCTAGGTAGGTAGGTTTAGAATTATTTTATTTTATGTTCAAGTCAAAAAAAATTCATTAGTTCATCCCGAAAGGCCTTTGGTACTTGGTTTGTGAAAAAGATTAATGCACCTACTTATATAATGTACAAAATTAAAATGTAAGACAAAACATATGGGATAAAAAATTTAGTTACAAACACAACCAACCCAATTGCATGGTGCATAACAATTACATTGCACCTATGCAATATTAATTTAATTTACTAACTACCTACATTATTTATATTATAAGTAATAATAAATTATTAAAAACTAATGATAATAATAAAAAAATAAAACATTATATATATTAATTAGAATATTCATTATTAAATAATATTCATAGTAATTATAATTATAAGTAAAATATTTCTTGATAACTATATTTACTTATAATGATTAAATATTATTATAATATTATCAATTTTAAGTTAGCCTAAATTAGGGTATTTATAGGCTAAGTATTGTAACCTACTAGCCATAGGTATATTAACATAATTATTAATAATACAATTAATGATATTAACCATGGTTAAACTAACTTTGGTTAAATTATTTGTGGCTAAACTAATTAGAAGGTCAAACTAATGATGGCTAGATTAATTTTGGTTCAACTAACCATGATCATGACTATATCATCCATGGCTAAACTAATTAAAAGTTTAAATTAGTTAATTTAACCATGTTTATTTTATCTATTGTTAGTTTAATGTTCTAATCAGTTTAGCCATGATTAGTTTATTCAAAAATAGTTTAGCCAAAATTAACTTAGCCATGGCTAAATTAGCCAAAGTTAGTTTAACCATGGTTAGTTTAGCTAAAGTTAGTTTAGTTAAAGTTAGGTTAGCCATGGTTCATTTAATCATAGTTATTTAAAATGTGGTTAATTTAACCAAAGTTAATTTAATTAAAATTAATTTAGCCATGATTAATTTAGCCAATGTTAGTTTTACCATGGTTAATGTTAGCCAAAGTTAGTTTAGTTAAAATTAGGTTAACCATGGTTAATTTAACGAATGTTGATTTATCCATGGTTAATTTAGACAAAGGTAGTTTAGCCATGACTAATTTAGCCTAAATTAATTCAAACATGGTTAATTTATTCAATATCTAGCTTAGATTTGGCCTTCGTTAATGTGAGTTTAACTTAGGGTTAGGCAATGTTTTGCCTTATGTAACATTAGTTAGCATGGGTTTAGCCTTAATATTAAGGTATAAGATTACTATACTTAGCCTAGGTAAATATATTGGGTGTACTAACATAAGTATGTATTAACTTAGGCCATGGTTTCTATAATATGTGTCCATTTTATACGTTACTAGTTGCATGTTAGTTGCACAATGACTACTTATAAATAACATAATTTCTACTAGTGTTTATGTTATTTCACCTTAAACTATTTAAAGTTATTCTACTTTATGCTATTTTTGCTTCTTTTTTACTATTCCACCCTATGATATTTTAAGTCATTCTTGATTATTTTAGATTGTTCCACCTTAAACTACATTAGTAGAAAACCCCCCCCTTTTGCAACTTCGTTTTCAACTAGTTTTCAACTACAAACCAAGTCAAAAATTACACATAGTTACAACTTGTTTTTTGCAATACTAACCAATAATGTTGATAAGTACAAGTCGAGAGTGAAATTATAATTGAAAGTGTATGCCACGTGTCAACACCACAACAATAGCCATTACATGCCACTATTTGCCAATTTAGTTGAAAATTATTCTACTAATTTAGTCGAAGGATGTTGTCAAATGTATTCAATTAGTGGATGAACTTCATCCATTGATTGGGCATGACGTCAACATAAAATATAATCACAATTTCAACTAAGATACAACTTTGTAAGTTGAAACATTTTGATTATGTTGTAACTATGTAAATTGAACATTTGGCTAGTTGTTTGGTGACACGTGACACACTCATAATGTTGACACATGGCATAGTCACAAATTTTGGGATCAACGATTAATTAAATGACACATGGCATGTTCACAAAATTTGGGGTCAACAAGTAGTTAAATGACATGTGGCATATCCACATGAATAGGTTAGGCCACATGGTGCATAAGTATAGGTTAAGTCTAAACCTAGGCACCTAGGTTAAATATAAACATAAGCCGTTTAATTTAAGCTTAAATTAGGGCTAGACCTAGGCATTTATGTTAGGCCTAGACTTATGCCACATGGCAATTAATAAATGAAATTCTATTTCATTTGGTTTAACCTTTAGGGTTGAACCTTTTGGCTCATCCCAAATGGCTATTACATTTTCACATTTATTGTGTTTTCCAACAATCCTTATGCACTATTTTATATAGTTTGGATTCATGGAATGGAAACCAAACAATATGGGATAAATTAATTGCAACTCAAGTAATTGTAATTTAGTTATACAAGCCAGTCTAATCTCAATTAGGTATAGACATAAATTAATAATCTACCTAGTTTAAGTCTAGCTATTTACCTTAATTATTTGTAATAATTATTCATTAACTATTTTTAATTGTATAATTGTATAATAAAACAATTAAACATATTATCATCATAAACTAAATGATATGGTGATTTGTTAATTAAAAAAAAAGTCAGCAATTAAATGTACTTATCTATTAAATATTTAAATATTTATTATTAATTATTACTGAATATTCTTAAAAATTCCAAATCCATTATAACTTTTTATTAACATTTCATAAAAAATATAAAATATAAATATTGAATAATAAATATTGAATAATATTTTAATAATAATAATAATAATGTAGTGATAATTAATAATTGGCTATAATACCAACAACAACGTTGCTAGTAATATTCTAGCTAGTAGTTAGGTTAGGCTAGTTATTTAATTATTGTTATTCATATTTTTATTTAACTTGTTGGAACTATTATGAATTAATATAATAAATATTAGATAAGAAAAAAATGTAAATAAAAAATAGTATTGTTAAATAACAGTAATTTCTGGAATTGTATAATAATTTATTAAATATCCTTAATAATTATTCGAATCAGCAATATAATTTAATAATAAATATAATGAAAAAATGAAAAAATTACTGGAATTAGTATCCAACACTAGAATAAAGATTGAAAATTTAAAAATATCAATTATGTACCGTTACATGATATGTTGTAAATTAAAATTGAATCTACATGGAAATAATAATTTATATTGAACATATTCTAAAAATACATTAATTAAGTATCATTACTTGATATGTTGTAAACTAAAATTGAATGTACATAGAAATATTAAATTAGGTGTGTATTGAACATACACATTATTAAGTTGACTTGTATTTCAAAAAAAATTCAAATTTATTTTCAAATTAAATGTAATATTTATATGCACAAAAAAATATTTTCATCATACATAGCCACATTTAAATAAATATTAAAATATTATGTCTACAAAATTAAAGTTGTCTTCTAGTTGTTTAACCTAGTTGAAAAAGATAGTTGCAACAAAGTTGCAAACAAGACTACATTTCATCCATCTTTTAGTACATTTTATTATCCATATGTGTGTGTTGATGGTGTCACCAAAATACTTGGACATTAATCAATATCTTGACTTTGTGCCAACTAAGAACCTTAAGTGCTAGGAATATTTCGAAAATGGCCCTTTAGTGAAACATGCTTCACACTGTTTACAAACATAGTTGGGCATTCAACTTGGAGACATTGTTGATATTGGAAATATACAGCAAATGACCACCCAGTTGAAAAATGCTTTCAACTATATACCAATATAATAGACAAGTCAACTTAATTGATAATTTCCATAATTTTATTTTAAAATTAAAAAATTCATGTTGAGAAACATAGTTGCAAATGTGATGTAGTTGAAAATTTTTGGTAAAAAAAAGGGTTTTTTACAAGTGTTATTTAAATTTTTTCTTTAAACCTAGGTTCTTCTTAATTATTCTAAATTATTCCACCTTAAATTACTTTTAGATTTTTTAACTTACAATTTTTTTGGGTTATTTTAAGTTCATTTAATTAAGTTATTTTTGGATATTCCAAACTATTTCATTTAAGTTATTATTGGTTATTCTAAATTATTCTACCTTAAGATATTACAAGTTATGTATCTTTTGGTTGTTATAGGTTATGACCTTAATATAACCCTAGATTATTTTAAGGTATAACCTAAAATAACCTATGATAGAATAACCAATAATAGGGTGCAAATACACTCAAAAAGTCAACATGATTAATTTATAAAAGGATTGCGAGTATTTTATTAGCCATTTTAATTTTTTCATATGAAGGAATTTTTGAATGAGATCTTTTTCTTTTCGTGATTAAAATACATATAGTTGCCCCAATTTATCACATGTTTTGTGCTAGTCATTGTTGAATAAATATGAAAATTTCAAAGTATTTAGATTTTGCATTTTGTCCTGAAAAATGTATTATAATTTCAAATTATACCAAAATATGCTAACCATTTTAGGTTTTAGTTTCTTGTATTGTAAGTTACATTTTTGTTTTATATGTCATGTACATTACACCCCTTTACATGTGGCAAAAGATTCTTGAAAAATTGAAATTTTGAAACATACTTTGAATTTTTTTAAAAAATCAAATTCCATAACTTATAAATTATGTATCATCTAATATAAGCTTTTAATGTAATCGTTATTAAAATTCAAAAGTCCTTTACTAAAACTTGAAAAGCAAAAACCAATATTTAATTTAACAAAATTTTAATTGGAATTCTCCAATATTCAAATTAAACATTTAACACAACTTGGAATGATTGATATAATTTTAAACTATTCAAAAAATAAAATAGTTTATAACTTTTAGCACTATTTAACATGGTTTTTGTTTCTTTTATCATATTTGCATATAATAGATTAAGTAAAATAACATAGAATAATTTTAAATCTCTGTAAGTAGAATAATTTAGGATAACCTAAGGTGAAATAACCTAGAATTAAAAAAAAAATCTAGAGTAAAATAACTTATGATGGAAAAACCTATAATAACAATAAAATAATTTAAAATAAAATAAACCATAGCAAAATAATTCAAAATAATTCAAAATAACCTAAAATAGCCAAGAATAATTTAGAATAATTGAAAATAACTTAAGGTACAATAGTTTAAAATAACTTAAGGGTGGAATAGGAGATAGGGTAAAATAATTTAAAATAACCTATTCCACCCTAGATGTTTTAGGGTATCTATCCAAAGTTTTAAAAATTTATTTTCAATTATTCCATCCTCAACTATTTATGCCTATTTGTGGTCATATTAGGTTTTTCCACATTAGGCTATTTTAATTTATTTTACTCTTGGCTTATTTTGACTATTATTAGCCATTACACCTTAGGTTAATTAAAATGATTATAATTTATGTTAACTTTTATTATTTTAGGTTATTCTATTTTAAGTTGTATTATTCTACCCAATGTTGTTTTCAATTATTTTAAATTATTTCATTTAAAACTCTTTTAGGTTATTCATGGTCATTTTAAGCTATTATCAAAATTTCTTACTTTACCTTAAGACATACCTTAAATAATAACCCATGGTAGAATAACCTATAATAACTAATAATAGTTGAAGGTACAATAACCTGAAGTAACTTAGTAATATGGAATATCTTAATATAGCCAAAACTAGCCTATAAACACATAACATTGAATGACCTAAATTAATTGAAAATAACCTTAATTAGAATAACTTAGAACAACCTAATGTGGAATAGCAAAACATAACCTATATTGAAATAACTTGAAATATTAAAAAAATAGCTTAAATAAAAAACCTAAAATAATTTAAGGTGGAATTGGTTAAAATAGTCAAAAGTAACCTAAAGTGGAATAACCAAAAACAACTTAAGGTGGATTGGATGAGAATATGTTAGGCCAAAATAATTAAAATAACCTAGGGTACAATATCCTTGAATAACCTAAAGTATAATAGCCTAAACTAACATAAAATAACGTAAGGTATAATAACCTATAATATTTTAGGGTTGAATAACTTTAAATAACCTCATGTGGATAATTTAAAATAGTCAATAATTAATTGAAATAACCTAACAAAAATTTTAAATTTTAACTTACGGTAGTTTAAGAATAACTTAAGAATAGCTTATGACTAACATAGAAACCTAGCCTATGAACATAGGTTCCGAATATAGTGTGCACAATAATGCATGTTGATAAATCATTTCATTTGTTTAAATAATGATTTAACGATTAAAGACTTAATGTTTAAGCATGAAGGTGAGAGGAGGTGAGGGGTCAAGCCTTCACATTTGCATTATAAGTTATTGGGTTAGGTGAACTATTTGGTCAAATTCTTAGGTATTAGTTGTTTAACCAACCTAATTTAGGTTTTTAGGTGCCCTAGCCTAGCCTAGGTGGTTAGGTGCATAGTTTCAATTCCTAGCCTAACCTATCTATGAACTAGAACTAGGAATTTAATTTAACGAATTAATTATTACTAAATTGGAGTAACTATTACTGAAATGGACTAACTATCAATGACTTGACTATTAATGAATTCATTTGTTTGCAACAATGGGTCCTTGTTCACTAAGTGGTTGGCCATTTTTGCCACATTAAATTTGTCCAAGTTCATTCAAAATCTAGTGCAATACATAGTGAACTAGAATACATATATTGGTCTAGTGATGAAAAAAAACATTTAGGAATGTTGTGATTCACACTCCCACACTTATGGGAATGTGCTTGAATATCAAATACACCATGTTAACCTACTTCTGCTCTCTTGCTTGACTCTTGGTTAAAAGCCCAAATATAAGGTTGGGACATTTTTTTTGAAATGTTTTGAAGCACACTAGTGAGATCACCATGTTTTTTCATGATAACCAAAATTGGATTAGGCCAAAAGTTTAGTGTAGACCAATGTGGGTAAATATCTCTTTTCCTTTTTTCTTATTATATGGAGTTGCTTGCACCATTTTCTTTGTTCATTTCCTTATCTAGAATCAATGTTATTTTGGATTGGTTTTCATGGCCTTCCAAGAGGTCACTTCAAAAGTAGATGTGTTGTTTCTTTTTTTGAATCCAAATTTGTATCTTTTACAAATGAGGGTGCATTTTAGTAGCCTAAATCACTATGGGGCTTTCATAACATTAAATCCTAATCACCATAGGTGAACTAGGTCATTATGTAGTGGACCTGTTTCAATATATAATTCATTGAATATATTGTAGTAGAATTGGGTCAATATGTAATGGACCCAATTCATTACATAGAGTATATAATCCATTCATAGTTAAATTGGGACCTTATGTTTTGGACCTAATTTGCTATATATTGAACTTAATTGGTTCAAAACATTTTGCAATTATTAAAACAAATTGCTTCTATAATTGAAAAAATGAAATATATATGTGTTTGCCTTTGTTGCAACATGAAATGGTGTCTCAATGCCATTGATTTATGTCACATAAATGTTAATCCAATATGATTTTTTTAGCACAATGTTGGTTGGTGCATTAGTAAAAATGCAAATAACCTAGAATGAAATAATGTATGATAGGCAAAGGTTATTGAGAATAGCCTAGAAAGTAACCAAAGGTGAAATAATTTAGAATAACCAAAAATTATCTAAAATTACTGAAAGTAGCCTGAGATAATCAAAAATAACTTAAGATAGATGAATAATTTAAATTTAAAAAAAATAGAATACCCAAAAGTTGCCTAAGGTGAAATAACCTACAATAGCAAAAACAGAGAAAACCTAAAATTACTAAAAGTAACGTAGGGTGAAATAACTTACAATAGTTAAAAGTAACTGAGGATAACTTAAAATAGCCAAACATAGCTTAGGATGAAATAGCCAAAAATACTTTAGAATTGCCAAAAGTAACATAAGGTAAAATAACTTAAAAGAGCCAAAAGTAGCTTAAAATTGTGAAAGTGGCCTAGGATGAAATAACCTAAAATAGCCAAAAGTAAACAAAAATAGTTTAGAATAACCAAAAGTAACCTAATGTAGGTAATATTATCATTTTAGGAAAAAAATTATTCATTTATTTTTAAAATCTTTTTCAAAAGAATGATTGTTGAAATGTTATTGAATAACAATATTCAAAAAAATTATTATTATTTTCCATTTTCAAAAATAAATAAATGTAATTATGTACATTATTGAAAAAAAATTTAAAATTTATAAAAATTATTTCATCTAAACAAAATGTCAATAAGATATGAATTTTTTAAAATTAATGTTTACGTAATGTTTAAAATGAAATATTGCCAAAATAGAATACATTGTAATGTGTCATCACAATAAGTGAAGTAGTTTCGTGGTATGGGTGTTTGCTTCCACCCTTGGGGTTCTAAAAATTAAACCTTGCCAAAGATGTGGTTGTGGTCAATAGTGGTATGTTGATTGAATATTCCCATAAGCTACATAGGTTGGTTATGTGGCCTACTTACTTAAGTTGGGTTTCTTTTGCTTTAGCCTAGGTCATTACATGCATCACTACATCACTGGATGAAAATCATGAAATTATCAATCATATAAATTATTTTATTTTATTTTATTATTTATATAAATATATAAATTATTAATTCAACATTATTGTTAAATGAAATGGTTTGGTGAACTTGTTTCACTTGAGAGTAAGTTTGTTTCAGTAATTACTTGTTTCAATTATTTTAATTAATTAATTCAATTGTCCGTAACAATTGTTCCCCATTCCCTAAGGGGTTGACCACTTTTGTCATGGTAAATAAGTCCAAATTCATTCAAAATCTAACAAAACATAACTTGTGAATTTGGATGCATATTAATGTAATGTTTGAAAGTGTGTCATCACAAACTTACTAACTTCATCGATTCATTCAAAATTTGCCCAAAATCTATTATTTCAGAGGTTTGTGTTTTTTTCACACAGATGTCATGCATTTAAAACACATATGATACAAATATAAGTAGGATGAAATATTTTCAAATTTTATATGTGCATCATATGTATTTTCGATGCACGACATTCAAGTGCAAAAAAATGAATTCATGAAAGAATAATTTTTGCATCGACCTACTTGCCCTCTTTAATGAACATGTCTCTCTTTCAATGACATCCATAACTTCCTCCAATGCCTAAATTATTCATGGTTTTTGTAATTTTAGATTTACTTTTCAATTATGATTTTTATTTTTTTGGATGTTCAACTTTCAATTCTAGTTTTATAATTTTACATCTACTCTTGGTTGGGTTTTTTTCTCTTATAGATGCTTAATTTCAAATCTATCAATAACCTTAGTTTTCAAACTATTACATTGGGAGCTAAGATTTCTAGAAATATTAGAGTTCATCTACTACACTAGTTGGTAGGAAGGACACATTTAGAGAATTGAAAGGACTATAAATCAAAAATTAGGGATCCGTTGAATTCAAATTTAGGAATAGTAATTTGTAATGTGTTGTTTTGTCTTGATGGGAATGCAAAATTCCCACCAAGACCAAATATCACCTTTCTATTAATATGATCGGTCTAGAGATCATATTGTGTTTTGTTACCCAAAAGGGACATTAATTGCAAAAAAATTACCTATCTACATCAAACAAGGTATTGTTTAAGGGTCTCATGTGAAGGAATTTTTTTTCCCACCTTATTATTACATAATTTTTTAATATGCACATTAAGGCACCATAAATTTCATTACAATTATTATTTTGGCATCAAACTTGGACACACTAAATTTATGTTAAAATTTAGTTTTAATACTTGAAGTTTAAGTTGTGAGGAGTGATGAAGATGTAACTAAACATGTTAAGATAATGTGATGAGACTACTATTTTTTTGACATACAATATGTACTTAGCATATCCACCAACAAAGATAAGTGCGAGGTGGAAAAATAAAATACCCATTTAAAGTGCAAGGTTTTCAAAATGATTAAACTATCAATGGTGTGGAGGGATCCTTCATTTCAAGTTCCTTCACATTTGTGTTACTAGTTCAATTATTAATATTAGTTTACTTATTAACTTACTAGTTGAACCTAATCACAAAATTTTATTAATTTAAAACAAAAAAACCCCTACCTTCCCTAGTGGGTTTGTTGTTTATGATCATTTGTACGCATAAAAATGTTACAACTCGCATCCCAACACCAAGTGTAGCCACACAACAATGCTAAAAAACATATTATCTTCCATCCACACCCATAAACAAACAAAAATTTCACTTTTGAATGGATGTGGAAAATAATTGAAACACAATAATTCAAGTATGGTAAATGTTTTTTCTTTGTTTTTTGTGTGTTTTGTGTTGTGGTTTGGGAAGAAGCTAGTTTGGTTTTATTTTACACTAAACATTTGTGGGGCATATTGCAACAATATTATAGGATCACAAGTACAAGTTCCCTTGGGATTTTTACTTTAGGAATAATAATTTGTATTTGAGGTTTGAAAAGCTTCCCAAATTGAAGCAATAAATAATCAATTTTATACGACTTTTTGAAGATAATTTCCATTTTGCATTTTACATTTGGAATTCTTTTTAATGGTAATTTATAGGGCTTGTTAATCTTAAGTGGGGGTGTCTTGTTTCTCTTTTGTTTCATTTTTGTTTCTTATTGTTTCATCATTTTCTTTTTGGTTCCACCAGTCTTCTACATCTTTTTCAAGTGTTGATTTCAAATAGTTGGGATCATGTTGTTTAAAGTTTCTCCTTTTCTTGTTTGTTGATATGTTATAAGTTTTGAAGTGTTTCTATAACTTTATTGGACCATACAATGTTCATACAACCCACCATAGAATTGGGGGTCATTTGCTTGGTATGGGATCTACTTTTGCCATTTATTTTTGAAGCTAACAAATAATTGAAAATAATAATATTGAAAACATTGTATACATGTTTAATAATACTAGCACATATGATAATGAATGGGATACTTTACATTTGTAAGTGAAAGAACATGCGAAAATCCACAACATGCAACGAATAGAAAAACCTTTGATTAGATAAACACTTTTCAATCTAAACATTTCACACTTAAACATAGTATATACCAATATTGAACAAGTTGAATTTTATGACTTGTCATTCAAAAACAACAAACAATCACACATAATAAAACAAAAACAAAATTCATCAAGACATAATGTTTCACAATAAACAAATGAATATATTCCATATGAAGAATTGGCTTGGCATATATATGAAACAACTAAATAGTGAACAATGAACCATTGTACATGATATTATGTATTTTTTTTAAAAAAGGTGACAAAACCATTTCATGTTTTATTAACATTTGGTGTAAATACTAAAAGAAAATTACATTGTATATTTTACAAAACATGATATCATTTTACATAAAGTAAACAACAAATGCTGACCTTTTAAAACCCTAAATAATGAAACTAACACATGCATGGAAAATCATATTTAACATTAATGGAACAATAATACATTTTGCATTTGCAATTTTGCTAAATAAAAACTTCAACAAACTAAAATCACTTATTGACCCAAAAAATGACAATTTAATAAAACAATTATGATAAATTTCATTTATTAGTTGTAAATGAGTTTTTTTTAATTGGAAAGAAAATGTTATTGTTCATTGATTGCATGCTACACATGTTTAAACAAGTCCATAATCTAGTTTATCCTAGCAAATTTGATGTAATCATGACATGAGATTTGTACCAAAATCTTCATGTTCAAAATTCATGGATTTCCAAACCTAGAATTGATGGTTTTAACATTTCTGAAAACAACTTTTAGCATCAACAAGTAAAATTTTATGACAAATAAAATGTTATGAATTACAACAAGTCATGCAACAAAACTACAAAAAATTCATCAATAATTTAAACATATTTCAAACATCAACACATAACATTGGAAATATCAATTTTATGAACAAGTTTTGTTTAAAAGCACCTCCCTTGGGGGCGAACCCATCTTTGGGTGGTACCATTAGGAACCACCTCAAGGAATGGTTAACGAATTACCAAAAACAACCAAATCATTTTTTTGGGCCCTTTTCATTGAGTTTTTTAACAATTATAAATTATTATTGTTTCGTGTTTATCAATTGCATGCTCTAATATATGGCTTGAAGTTTATTTGGGAATTTTTAAAAATTTTAAAATTGAAAAAAATATATTCCTAATTAAAATGGCCCCTTAAAAAATTGATAACCTCAACTTTGGAAATTCATAACGAAATCATATTTAATCAATTAATTTCCAAATATAAAACAAAAAATTATATGACTTCCAAATTACCTTAGGAAAAAAATCATAAATCATGTTCCAAATTTGTGTTTTTGACCAAAAGGTTCAAAGAAAAAAATAGGCACTATGTTCTTGAAACTTTTTCTAAATGCAATGATTAAGAACATCAAAATACACAACATTTTTGATATTATTGAGATTTCAAAGTCTATGAAACCTAATAAATGTATTGATAAAAAAATTATGAAGATGTTCATTTAAGTGTTTCCTATGGTTTTTCGAAGTTCGATGGGTCTAAGAAAATTAAGGTGTGACATTCCTAGTGGTACCACCCAAGGATAGGATTGCCCTTGGATAATACCTTACCACATTTATTTTATAAAAATGCAACAACAATGATGTTTAACAAAAAAACTCAATGCAACAATTGGTTAAATATATAAAATTTGAACACAAGATATTCCTTTTGACACATGCCCACATCATTTTAACTATCTCTAATTCAAAAAATAAAATAAAATCTACACTATGAACTATTAATTAAAATAAAATCTTAATAAAACTATGTGTTGGACTTACATGATATCAAATGGTCTTGTACATGGTGCAAATAAAACCTTTCAAGATTACAAAAAAAATCCCTTCCAAAACATTAATATAGATTGATTTTTCTAACCCTTGAATTGGATATTAGAACATAGTATTTACATATTTATGAAGCAATTCCAAGACTTGACAAGGGATGGACACTAGTAGAATGAAAAAATACAAATAGATGCAAACCTTGCTCACATCATTGTGAAAATATAATTCCCGATTCAATTAGCTACAACATGCATCACACACCATGCACAAGATTAACACTTGATTGTCTAATATTTGATTCAAGTGGCATGACAAAACATGGTTTGTCATATAGAACATTATTCAAAATACATTAAGAAAAACATTTATACATATTTTCTCCCTAACAATTTGTTTTTCAAATTGACCTAATTGTCCAAGAAAAAATGTTTCATCTTAAAACAAATACATGATACCAATTGTCAATCACTCAACTCAAAATTACATAGTTGCAATTTATAAAGCACCAAGAATCTCAATAGACCATTTCAACTTCGTTTCTTATGAAAAATTTACAAAATACTTATATATTACCCAATTATAATAATTGAATATTTCAATGTAAACATGCTAATAAGAACATTTGAATCAACAACATTGCAACATGTCATGAAACAATATCAATTTAAACTTATATTCTTTTCAATCTACCACAATATACAACACACAACTAGATCACATATGGACAAGCATCAACACAACAATCTCATTTGGATTGACAAAAACTCATTTGACAAATCATAAGCCTATATACTTTGCATATAAATTACCAAACTTTGTTTGTCAATTTGTCCATCCAAATAATTAAATGCATAATCATACTCCTTCAACAAGGTGAAAAAATGGTAGGGGCCATATGTTCCCAAAATCTTGTTCATCCCATGTTATTGTGCACTATTGCGAATTGATTTTTGAGGAACTAGTCATTAGGTGTTGCTATGAACTACTATTGTGAGTTTTTTCTTTGGGAACTTTGTTTGCTGGGTGTAATTGTGAACAACGAGTTCATTTTTTGGGGATTTTGTTCTTTATGCGTTACTGTGAATTACTCTGAGCTGTGAGTTCATTTTTTGGGAACCTTGTTCACCAGGTGTTGTTGTGGACTGGGAGTTCAGTTTTTAGACACTTCACGGAACAGATCAGGTAGACAATAGGTTCTAGCATGTGGGCAATATTTAACAGGATTCCTAAACTTTTCTATCTTCCTCTCCTACAAGTGGCGACCTATGAACTGTCTAGGTCTAGATGTGACTATTTTTTTTTTTTAATTTGAAAAATGGTGCAAAATACCTTAAACTCACCCAAAAATCCCTTTTTTTCCTGTTTTGAAAAAAACTCGGCAAAAAAACCCATTGGTTAGAATATTAGAACTTAACAAAAATTTAAAACTTCTGCTGACTTTGCAACACATGGAATGGATTCAATATGACATCTTTCAAGTTTCCATCACCTTACTCACATTTCTCTCTGAACAGTTGGACCATATACCCAAAACCTTGTAGAGTTGGGTTGCATCAATTAGGTTGTTTTTCCCTTGACAAGTTGTATTTGAGATGGAAATGTCAAATTAATTAGTGTTGGGAACATTGGGATCCCTTGCAATAAGGTCACTCTCACCAGAGCTGAGGAGAAACATGTGATGAAAAGCTGCTACCACTTGTTCTGATTCGTACGGACGATGGGTGGAGGACAACCATTTCTTTTGTCGAAAAATAGACAATACTTAAGTAATGGACCGTGCCATTCAACATCCTAACTACACTGTAATGTAGAAATACATATGGGCCCTCAAGAATCATAAAGTAATGAAAAAAAAGATTTAAGGGTTAAGGGTTTAGGGCATGAAAGCAACATGTTTATCATGAAGTTTGGGCACTTTAGGAACAATTCCATGAAGTGAGTGTGGTACATGGCATTGGAGTAAGACATGTCTAAGCGACTTCAAAGCCAATGTTCAATCACACTTTAAAAAGTAAGATTGAATTCCCACACTCCTCATTTGAGAAAAAAATTTGTCATCTCAAAAGGTAAGCTTGCTAATGAGCAACACTAAAGTCTTGTGCAGTATGATGCACTTTGCAAGTAGCGACAACAGAAATGGCAGCAATCATAGAGGACCCACAACTCTCTTAGGAGACCAATCCCACTTTTCTATTGTAACTGACATAGTACATAGTATTGAACAAGTTGTATTATTAGAATTGACTTGGGTGTTCATTGCAGAGGAGTTGATCTTCTACCTAGCTGGATTTTTGTGCTTTTTGTCAAGCTTGTCAGAAGCCTTCTAGAACTATCCCCCTGGTTCCTTAATTCTCATTCTCAATTTGCAGAGTAAGTCCATACATAATTCCCTGTGACAAAATTTGGCCTCTTTGAGCAAGCAACTTGATGCTAGGTTATAGCTTGTTATGCACTCAAGTCTCATGGTTGGGAGGGAGGCCAACAAAAATTTAAAAAACCTCTGAATACTGACATCTTCAGTTTACCAAACCATTGCTCTCTCCTTGCAATTTCAGTGAGTTGGCAGACTTGTAGTTTCCCTCTTTTTTCCTTCTTCTTTGACCTGCTTGGCTGTTGCTTACCACACTCTTGGACTGGGTAAGTTATGACTATAATGTTTGTGCAAAATAGTCTCATTATCTTATAAACATTTCACAAAGGCTACGGCATTCATACCTTCACTGTAAGAAGGTGGTCTTCCCCAGAGAGAGAGAGAGAGATAATCGTATTTTGTGAGCGCCAGTTTCATCAGTAGGTGGCCAGGCAGCTGACTGCTGTGCAGAAATCAATCAACGAGGAATCAACCTAGATTAATGCATTAGTTCAGAAATTATTTTCAACTTGTAAAAAATTTCAAGATTTTCTTTAGTGTATTGGCAGGTATGCTTACATAGTGTAAAATCCTGTGGGGGCATTCTGATTTTTATGCTTGAAGTGGAGAGTTCTGGAAATACTTAAGCGCACCTCAGCTCCACCATCTCAAGTGGAGCACTTCCTTCTGGAACTCCCCACTACTCCAAGGGCATTTACTGCATACAAACCCACCCAGGAGCGGAAGCCCAACCAAGTCCAAGTTGGGTTCAAATAGTGTGCTTCACTTGATAACCATGTGATTTCCTTACTAGTGATTTCTCTACAAGTGAGGAGCATCTACACTACTAGAGGATTTCTTTTTAGCAAAGAGCCATCACCCTTGTCAACGATTTCTCTAGAAATGGAGCTTCAATACAACAAAAGGATTTCTTTTTAAAATATTGCCACCTGATCTCTATCACATACCACACATAATACTTGCCACCCCTTGCCTAGCAAGAAAATTTCTTTCTCTATTTTGTTTTGTTTTAGAAGTCCTATTCCCTCCTTGTTTTAGGGTTGTAGGGTTGTAGTGCAATAAAATTTGGGAGGTTTACAAGAGTGTTGGGTGGGTATATTGATTTTAATATATCAGTTGGGTAAAGGTGGATATAATTTTTTAAAAATGTACATCAGCCAGCTAAAGGTATTGTGTATTGTGATGAACCTTTGGCAAACTCCATTAAATAAAGCACCCATACAAGGGGGAGAGGAAGAACAAAGAGAGAGGACCCAAGTCCAAGCCAGAAGCGAAAAACCCAAAGTGGGTCTCAAAGGGGGCAAAGGAACAAAACTGTGAGCTTTGCAAAATTATCAACCTGGGTAAAAGTAACACAACTAACATTTTAACAAGGTGAGGGTAGGGGTAAATATTTCATCCTTTACAGGTGCAAGTGGGTAAATTAAAGTATTTATACAAGTATGGAACATTTTGAAGTGGAGAAAGGCAACTTCTTGTGCAATTAGCATTGCAAACGTGAACACATGAATTTTAAACATTGTATTAAGAAATTAACAAAAATAGAATAAAACCAATCAAAATCCTTAAGAATACATTCAAGAAAATTCTTTTGCTGGCAAATGATAGCAAAATCCAAAGAGGGTTCAAGACCATATGGTAAGAATTTTGTTCAAGGCAATGTAATGAAAAAGAAAACAACAACAACAACAACCATATTCAATACAGTAGCCTCCCGCCTAAGTACGCACCTGTTTAAGTACGCATCCCGGTAAAGTATGCATTATTTTCCCAAAAAAATAAGGTTCAAATTATGAAATAACTAGTGGGTAACCAGTGACTACACCACTCCAGCCACCCCCAACGCTTTGTGCTTTCATGTTTGGATTTGTAGCCAGGTTTGGCTAAATCTTTCTTCAGATAATTGCCCACTTTTTCCACATCTTCCTACAGATGATG
>Ga0116227_10003661_pt1 | contig 34050 bp, 19 predicted proteins | sample S1TSphgellanicum_FD_89693 | JGI IMG/M metagenome (GOLD analysis project Ga0116227, IMG submission 89693) | Host-associated microbial communities from peat moss isolated from Minnesota, USA - S1T2_Fb - Sphagnum magellanicum MG | ecosystem: Host-associated > Plants > Peat moss > Unclassified... | reverse complement strand
CGGACAAGGACTTCATGCATGTACTGTTGGTGTGAACATGAAAATCCTGATCTGGATAATGTGGCCGAGAATCTTGATTAGTGGCGGCGGATTTTCTCTTGAGGAGAGTGAGAGGGAAATTAGAAGTGCATGGGATGCATGGTAGTGGAAGGACAGGAAGATGACGGTGTGTTTTATGAGAAGCTGCGGCGCCTCATTGATGAGGATGGAGGGAACGGCTAATGGTGATGAGTACGAGGAGGAAGGGAAGTTCTGAGTTTTTGAGTTTTTGGCAAGGAGATTAGCAGGAGCTAGGAGAACGGAGTAGAGTCGCTCTTCTTCCGCTGCTATTTGCGACCGAGGACCTCTAGCTTCTGTATTTTTGGTAGAGCTAATTAGAAAGTTAGAATGAAGAGGACTGTGGATAGAGATTTTGGAAGAAGAACAGTGCTTGTGCTGTCGGAATTGTTTCTCTGAAATCTAAGCCATGGAATGCTGGCACTTGATTTTCTGCTTGTCTGAGTCGAGTCAGTGTGAGCTAAATGTGAGAAAGCTCAGAGGATTGCTCCTGTAGCTGGGTTATGAATTCAAGCTTGGAGACAAGGGAAGGTTGTCTGTCCTGTTGTGTTCTGGCCATAAGGTGCCATTGTGCTTGATCAGTCAGAGCACGCGAGGGAGGAGAGAGGTTGCTAGCTGCCATGATTGTTCTGCATCTCTCTGGTGTCCCTCCATTTTTGGTTACACTAATACCTCCTTCAAAGAGCTAACGTAACTATTATGGGGATGAATTGACAAAGTAGTTTTATTTGCATTAATTTAAGTAATAATAATTGATGCTAATATTGGGTAGTTTTTAAAATTTGGTTATATTTAATGTTTTCCAATTCTTAATTTATAAAACAACCTTTTGTTCCATTCTTTTTGTCTTTTTGGATTAAAAAACTATTGGTCTAATTCTGAGAATAGGCTTTTGGGATTTTAAAAACCTCTAGTTCCATGCCCTTCTCAAAACAAAATCGGTGCCCGGTCCATACCATCTTCTAGGTTTGATTTTGTTTACATGGCAACCAACTAAAAATAAATTTGTATGTAATATTAGTTTTGTTCATTTAGTGTACAATGCCCAAAATAAAAATTATGTACAAATTGTTATACACATCAAATTAAAACTAATAACTTGCCTTGTTAAAGATTGCCCCTTTAAAAACCTTCCACCTTTTATAGCTATTATAGCTAGAGAATTTGGACCAATTTATAAAAGGGTTGAGACTTACTTTAAGTTCAACTTTCAATTTTAGGAAGAGATCAATTACACAATCCAACTAAAATTTTCGTTTTAGCAAAATTCTGAACTTTTGTTCTAGATACTCTAGAACACAATCAAAAACCCATGTCAAAACTTACTTCTAAAAACTTACCCTAAATTTGCCGACAATAATTAGAACTAGTGTTGGCTGACTTTTAGATTTTAGGAGAATTGTTATGTCCAATTCTTGATTTTTAAAAAAAATGCAAGACCTACTAATTGAGGTCTAATAAAAATTTTAGAAAATAAAACATGTTGGTTTTGGAGCTAGGTCAAGTTTTCTAGACCATTGGTTTTGTAGTTTGATAGTTCTAGATTTTTATGAGACCCATCCATTCTATATCCAAAGCCGATATTGATTTTAAGACCTAGATCTAATACCCTATCTAGATCTAGCTAAAACCCTACTTAGACCCTACCTAGGCCCTCCTTATACCTTAAAATCTTACCTAAACCTTACCTAGACCCTACCTAGGCCCTCCTTATACCTTAAAATCCTACCTAAACCTTACCTAGACCCTACCTAAAACCCTACATTTCTGACAACACAATAATAGAGTGAATGCACACTACATTAGACCAAAAATTGTAGATGAAAAAATCTCCATAAGTCCATTTTTCTTTTGTTCGCTTTCACACCCTTGAAAGACTACTTGTAGATATGCAACAATAATTCATCAATTCCCACCACTATTTTGTGGTTTATGCAAAGGCCCAACTAGATATCACTATTTTGCACAAGTGTGAACAAATTTAATGAAAAGTAAAATATTCTAAAAAAAATAAATTGAAGTTCCCAAAAAATGCATCAATTTTCATCATAAACAAATCCAATATTTTTTCAATAAGACCTCATGTATAGATTTTTAATGATTTGGTACACAACATATTGAGTGCTTTAAAATATTTTAAAATGAAATATTTTATATAAAAATCCACATATAATACCACATTTAGCAAACCAATCCATGTGTTGTAATTTCAAAAGTCCACCTACTTAAGCACATTTACTTAAATATGATCACATTTATTTATGTCTTCATATTTAAGTTAATAATCTAAAATCAATGTCCATTAAATAAAATGTGATATTGCTACACTCTAAAAGGTTTTTGAACAAAATGCTGTTGCAAAAAAATTGAAGTATGACACCAAAATTGGTCAATGTAATGTGCATTCACCCAACAACCAATAAGAGTAAAAAATAAAGCAACAATCATATGGAAACAAACAGCAAAAAAATCTAAAATTTTCAAACAAAAGAGGATTGAAAGCCCCATTTTGAATGTCCCATTGGCATATTCATGAAGAATTACAAAAGGAACACAAGTAATTTATAGAATGGAATGATGGTCAAATTGTTGGCACCCTTGTTTTTCTTTGGCAAATTTTTGTCACTTGCTGAATGCCTTTTGGGAGTTATTTTGGCAAAATTTGCCATATTTTGAGGGAAATTGCCATATTTTGAAAGAAAATTTCAATGAACCTCTTGGTTTCATGAAGGAGTTAATTGGCAAACTCATGGTTTCAAGTGCGGTTCTTCAAACCTAATTCTTTTGCCATTTTGAGAACCACAATTATAGGTCAAAATTGTTATTCGATTTGTTCAGAACCGCCAGTGGTCAAGAGGACATATATACCCAACTCAGTTTCTTGTGCTTGAAAAAGAGAGAACCGCCCAACACTGGTTGATACCCACGTAGCTAAACCAGGAAATTACAATCACCGGGGGGCACACGAGTTATAAAGATAAATAAAATGATTTCATCAAGTGAACTGAAAAACGAAGTAAGTGATGAAAGTCATGTAGGATTTTGGATGATAGCTAGAATCTGGCAGGCCCTGTCCATTCTTTAGTATACAGTAGAGCCATGCCCTGGCCTTTCTGTGGCATAAAGGTCTGTAGTAGGTTGTAAAATAGATTAGGTAGGTAGGTAGGTAGGTTGGTAGGTTGTAAATGGGGATGGGTAGGTAAGAATCTGCTAGGCCCTACCCATTCTCTAGTACATAGTAGACCAGGCCCTACCGAATTCCTGCCCTTTGCCTGCCATTAAGGTCAATAGTAGTAGGTTGTAAAACAGCTTAGGTAGGTCATAAATAGGGATAGTAGGTAGGTAAGAATCTGCCAGGTCCAACCCCAGGGGGGTCACATTTAGTAGGTCTGTATGGTAGGTTGTGAATTATACCTAGGTCAGTAGGAAGCCAGCCATTGCTGCATGTGGTGGAAGTTGGACCAGTGTTTTTTTTGGCAATTTTGTGGTATAGCCAAAGTGGCGATGATCCACAAGAAGATTTAGTCAAATTTGGCTATAAGTTAAATATGAAAGCAAGTTTTATTAAAAAGAAAACCATTCTATGTTTTTGGCTACCTACTAGAACCATGTACAGAAATCTGGAAAATTCTCTTAGATTTTGGTCTGATTATGGCTATTGGAAAACTCAAAAAGCACATGATATTAGCACTTTTAAAATTTTTAATATAGCATTTTGGCTATACATAGCCAGCAGGAAAAATAGGCTGAGTTCGACTGCAACTTGGGTTTTGCCTTGTAGTTGGAGTCAACTGGCCACATCTCCCAACTACTGCGTGGCACTTCCTGTGGGCGGATAGACTGTATAAAAATAAATAAATAAATAAATAAGTATATAGTGTGTGTGGTGGCCTTACATAATGGGCATTGATTTCTATAAAAAGGATTTGGATTGCAACATGGTCCATCATAACGTTTCCTGAAAAAAACAAAAAGTTTTTTTATCACAAATTCTCAGCAGCTTATTCTTGTAAAAGAAATCGCCCAAAACACTAAACACCCATCTAATTGCAATTTTTTTAAAAATAAATTAAAATAAAAAATAACCAAAAAAATCACCAATTGTTTATTTATTTAATTATTTATTTTCTGGACCATGGTGGTTACAAAAAAGAAGCATTGAAGACTGATCAGGAAAAATTTAGGATTTTTTCATTTTTTATTTAAAAAAACATTTCCATGTATAATTCTGAGTTTCTCTAACTTGGTAAAACCCTAAACCCTAAAATCATGGTCGTTTCTGTCGCAACAGGCACGTCATGAATCGAGTCTGCATCTTGGTTCGCATTCATCTTCCTGATCAATCAGTTTTTTGGAACTTCTGATCTCCATGCGGTTCGATCTCCATGCAGCTGCAGCAGCAAAGAAAAAACCCATGAAAGAAATTTTCCGAATGAATTCGTAGAATTTGTTTTTTTTTTTTTTTTTTCCTTCCCCCCCTTAAGAGATCATGACTCATGAGTCCCAGCTTCGTCGCCACCAGCTGTACCATCTTGCATCTTGTTGTTGTTGCAACTTCATCATGAACAAACTGCTAGCTAGCTTTTTACTTACTATTGCAAGCAAGCAGCTACAAAATGGCAACCTGCACACACTGCGAAGTCAACCGGTAGAACTGTCAAGCTCCATCGATCTCATGCAGCAGCAACCATGTCGACTCGCACATCCATGCAGCTGCGAAACTTGTACTCCATCTGTCCCTGTAAGCTGCTTTGTTGCTGCTATAAAAGATCAACTTCCCCCTGGCGTCCACCTTCATCTGCAAATGCCGCTTGATCCACTCCTCTTATAGAAAAGCGCCAGGATTCAGGAATTGATCTCTCTCTGCCAGTATCTCTTTCACAAAACAGTCAAGAGATTTCGACGCATTTGGAAGTGCTGCACGAGTGCTTAGTGATCATGTTGGGTGTTTCTCGCAGCCGCAGCAGGGCCCAGTTTAATAACTCGGGACCTCTGGCGCTGATGCTATCTCTTGCGCTTCTTCTCTCCCTAGTCGCCTTTGCTTTGCCCGCAGTTATAAGCGCGTCTGCTTCAGATCTTCCTGCTGCTGCAGCTCAAAACGATGAAGAGCCGACAGTTACGCGCAAACTGCTCCAGTCCGCGAATTCTGAGGTACACAAATGAGATCAAGAATCAATAATGATTTTATCTTGTACAAAATGAAGTGGCTGCTGCTGCTGCAGCAGCAGCAATAATCTTCGCAGGTGCTGCAAGTCTGTCAAACCAAAGTCGTCGAAGAGTCAGCTTGAATACTAGACTACAGTATTCAAGCACACTAGAACCTGATCGGTAGAAAATCCCGATCTAGTACTTTCTGTGCTGTTTTTCAAACCTAGTTGCAGTTGAATTCATTGCAAATCAGTTCGATAGCAGCTGCAATGTCTTCAACGACTGTCGTCGTCAAGTCTGATCTTCACATATAATTTACATCGCTTTTTGTTTCGATAAACTGTAGCTGGGGCTTGGGAACTTGATCTAGCCGTGAGTTGAGAAGCGACAAAGCTTGACGGCCAGTACTGGAGTGGTGTTTCAGTTTGAAGTTGGAGTTGTAGCTAGCTGTGAGATTTAGAGAAAAATGATTGATGGGTTGTGAAGTAACTTCAGCTGCTTGCTTGATGGATTTGAACCTTGTTGTGGGTGTTTCGCACAGACAACGAATACTGCGACGGACAGTGCTGCAGCAGCAGTAGATGGGAAGAAAAGGCCAGGAATGGGCATTGAGGGACGTTATCGAGGCACTCGTCACCATGGCAGCTACGGACGAGCTGGTCCTCGATTCCAGACAGTTGATGAGGCGTCGACAATGACCCAAATCCCCGAAAGTGAAGAATTGTATCAAAACGGAGGATACGGTGGTGGATATGGCGGTGGTCGTGGTGGATACGGTGGTGGTCGTGGCGGATACGGTGGTGGCCGTGGTGGATTTGGTGGTGGGCGTGGTGGTTACGGCGGTGGAGGATATGGCGGTCGTTATGGTGTGGAAGCTGGCGATGAATTCTTCGACACAGCTGCTGCAGCAGATTTTACCGATGTCGATGCCGAGGAATTGCAGTACCGTGGTGGCGGAGGTCGAGGAGGTGGATACGGAGGTGGTGGCCGTGGCGGTGGAGGATATGGTGGTGGGGGATACGGCGGTGGCGGTCGAGGAGGATATGGCGGTCGAGGAGGATATGGAGGTCGTGGCGGATATAATGGCGGATTCTAGAAGAAGAAGAAGAGAGCAAAGAGAAGGCTTTTACTAGAACGTGAAGAGATTGGATTTGTGCAAAAAGTGAAAAAGCATGAGAGTATTCAATCCGTTTTTGCAAATCTGTACAGTTTTGTACGCCTTTAATGCTCCATAAAAAAAAAGTTTGTGTCAAGAAATTTTTGTGTTTGTTTTGGCACTTGTAATTTGGATTTTTGATTTTTGCTTGTCACATGCAAGATTATCCAAATTGCAATCCTTAGTACATTTCCCACAACATTGATGTTTTGCAGAACTTTGGATAAATTTCACTCTTTGTTGTTGCAATTCTTACTACTACACTACACATTACATCATGCATGTTTCTGAGGTTTTACAATATTTAAACTAGTATGGGAGTTTCTAACTGACATCTAAATTTACAAACTTTACTTACTAAATTTCAAAATTGGTTTCAATAATTCTTCTTGAGAACTACTTGTGGCATGAATAGTGGGTCAAAATTTGGATGGCAAGGAGGATGAGTGAAGACAAAAAATTCTTCCTTTTGCAATACAACCAGGATTGAAATAGGAAATTGATGTATTGTCTCTCAATCTGAAAATGTTCAGTGCATCTGCTGCATAAGTTGTACTTGTTTTTCTCTCTCAATTGTACCTGTTGCATATGGCCTATGTATTCATCCTCTGAGCTTGCAAGGGGAAGCTTTGGTCAAGAGGTTTGGATTGAGAAAAAAGGTGTAGGATTTAGAGATAATACTTGTAAGTTGTGAGAATTGTCAATCTGTTTTCACTTCCTCATCCTTATAAACTCTTATTCCTTAAACCCTAAACCCGTACACAAATCCCAATATAGTTTTCAAGCTGGGTTTCAATTAAATTTTGATGAAAAATGGTTCAATAATCGATAACTTTCACACCCTAACTCCAAGCATTCTACACCAAGGCAATGCACTTTTGTTCATTAAGAACTTTTTGATGATAAGTTGCATAGCATAGCATAAAATACCATGGTTTGGAAATCTCATTATCACAAAACAAAACAAACTATCTTCCTTCATGATACTATCTTCCTTTATGGATAGATAACATAGCTTATATTGTTGACCCCAAGTGTGAACACATTCAACTCATTTTCTCTTCCAAACCCAATTTTTTGTAATCTATTTGAATTTTTAACAACAAAATTCACTACAAATTCAATATTTTTAACACCTTAAGTTTGAAAAATGATGAAATAAATTACTAAACCAAACATAATGCAACAACTACTTTATAACAATACTTTGCATTCTAATGTAATTTTAATTTATGATTTTATTAGTATTTATTGAAAAAATAGTTCAATAATTACTTTGCATTGTAACTCCAAAAATTCTCACCCAAGTCGATGCACCCCTGCTCATTGATAGGTTTTCAAAAATGTAATAGCGTTGCATGCACTTTGGTTTGGGAGATTTCAACATGACAAAACAAAACAAAACAATCTACCTACCTTCATAAAGAAATTAAATTATATGTGAATTGTATTTGTATAAAATGAATGGTTATATATGATGTAAATTATTTTGCTATGCATATAAATAATAAAATTTAATTTAAAAATAAAATTGAAGGAAATTCTAAGATATAAATTTGTAATAATGTGTATGTTTAATGCATGTAATTTATTATTTCTATGTAGATCAAATTTCTAGTTTACAACATATCAAGTAATTATTTTATGGAACTTGAATGTTTATTCATTTTTATAAACATGATTTCTTAATATTTGCTTTGAATTGTAATAAATTTTCATTTAACATTAAACTACATGTATATTCTATTTGCATAGATGAATCATGGTTATGTATGATGCAAATATTTTTTGTGCATATAAATATTATAATTTAATTTCAAAAATTATATATATATTGAAATATAAGTCAACATAATAATGTGTATGTTCACTACATGAGTAATTTATTATTTCTATGGAAATTAGTTATTGGTTGGTATTTACAATAGGACAATAGTCACAACAAGATGGTAGTTACAATAGGATGGTAGTTGTTGTATGAAAATAGTTAATGGAAGGTAGTGTCTACAAACATGAAGGTACGAACTATAAACCTAAAAGCTATAGGTCCAAAATGAAGTTTGATTTCACTAAGGTACTATCTAGGGACTAAAAAGTAATTACCTTCCAACCTTTTCATGTTTGTTTTGGTTTTCATCATCTTTATTCAATTTCTATTTAATAACCTCTTTTTATGAAAATAATTAGGTTGTTGGTTCCATGGTCTTACACAAGTTCATTCATAAACCCACAACAACTTATAGGTTAAATTTTTAAAAAAAAATCACAATGTTGTAACCATAGATCCAAAGTTGTTGCCTTCATCTTCATGTATGGAATTGCAAAATCATGGCATTGCTAGTTATTTCATGCACTTCAAATAATTTCATAGTAACATGCCTAGGAGTCCAACCTTCATCCAAATAATTAATTATCAACACAAATGTGTTTACACCACCTCTGGACATCCAAAGATCAAAACTAGCAAAGACTATGGTTGTAGTTTCAAGGTTAGGCAACACATGTAAGTCCATGGTCTTTTTGACCATTTCAAGCAACATTTTTTCCACAAGAATTGAATAGGATGGAAAAACGAAGCGAACACTTTGGCCAAAAACTAACCTACATAATTAAATGTTTTCACATGTAAAAAAAGGCCTATACCTTTTGCAAATATAAAACACATGGTTTCAAGAAACCCATGTTGTGATTCATGACCATGTTTATAAGGATTTGATGAGGCAAAAAATGTGATAATTGCTAACCCAAATGGCCAAACCCTTTTATTATTTGGCTGTTGATTCTAATATGAATCAATATGTTTAACCATAGGATTTTCGATTAATATCAACTTTTTTTTTTATAATTAAACAAAAATGTGCAAAACCAACATGAGTTTTCATAGGAATAACATCATTTGCCTTATTATATTTGATGAGATGCTTATAGATAATGTAGATATTTGGTTTTAAATGTCTGTTACGACCTATAAATGATACATTTCAACATTTGTGGGTTCACAAGATCAATAGATAGGTTGTTTTTGATAATAAAAAAACCCCCAAATAATTAAATTCTTATTGTGTGTTCTCCATTTCTGGGTTTGAATTTCTATAGCTACAAACTGTAATTCATCATTTTTTAACAAGTCATTGTCACATTGCAAGTGGATGCTTCCAACATCCAAAATGTCAACAACCATGTTCATGCTCACATCACAAGCAACTTCGTCATCAACGCCATTAACATTTTCAACAAAAACAATGTCGTTTTTAACCATTGTAAAATATACAAAATAACAAAACCTAATTGCAAAACCTAACTCCATGACAACACAAAGCACCAACAACTAATGTCCAAAGATGAAATCGGAAAGAAAAAATCTAGAAATGTAAGAACAATTGAATTAGAAAAACAATAAACTAAAAAAGTACAATTTCATGCAAAAAACATATTGATAAGGGCATGATGTTGAAAATGTGAAGGCCTTCGTTGATTGCAACTCACAACATTCAAGCTCAAGTACAAAAGGTTCCCAAAAAAAGACCAAACGAAGCTCATCACTCAAAATGTAACAATTTATAGAGGTTAATGCTTGCAAGTGTGTTTAATCAATGAGTAAACCAATAGCTAGAAAATAAGGCAATAAAAGAAAAATAAAGTGCAAGAATTTAGTGGCGACCATATGTGAATAATGAACAAGTCGATTGAAAATAAACAAAGTGAAAGAACTTGGTGGTGCTTGTTGAATTTTATAAGATGTGCACAAACATCAACATTTTCAAGCCTACACATTTAAAAATTCTTTACTGACAGCCTACAAGCTATTGTAGATGTTAATAATGCCAATGCCTTTTTCATTGATGATTACTTTCAAAAGTAGTTCACCTAACTAAGGACACCATTCAAGAAGTTGGACAATGATGGACGTAACTAATAGAAGGTTTGACAATGAGAAAAAATTTATGAGTTTTTCTTTCCACCTTTAAAGTTTGCTAAATTTAAAGTCACAAACAACACTTTTAATCACATTGGACTAATTGCTAAATGGGTTTCTTTTATTAGTGTTTAATTGGGTCAAATTTATACTTAAATTAAAATCATTTTATGAATTATTATTTAAAAAGTTAATAAGTAGTTAGGTAGGTTTAAGTAAGTCGAAAAAAGGCATTTAAGTAAGTAAATGTTAGCCTAATCCAACCTAGCCTACCTAACTTAACCTGACCTAACTTAACTTCATTGAGCTACTTTAGTCTAACCTACTTACCTTAGCCTTCTAAACATGCACATAGGTTGCAAGTATAAGGAATTGAACCTCAAACCTTCACAACGGTAAACCGAGTCCTTATCAATGCACTACACCATCAAAGGTGTTCAACATTTTTGTTTCACATCACTAAACATAATGGTTAAACTTAGGTGACAACTAGTGACTTAATGTAGTGGCTAAACATAATGGCTTTAACCTTAATTAAACTTAAATATAATTAAACTTAGTGGTTAAACATAGTGATTAAACCTAATTAATAAACCTAATTGTTAAACTTCATGGCTAAACTTTGATTAAATTTAATGGCTAAACATAATGATTAAACCTTGTTTAAACATAGTGGCTAAATTTCATAGTTAAACATAATGATTAAATCGTGACTAAAAATAGTGGCTAAATTTAAGTTAAACCTAGTAGCTATATTTAATGGTTAAACATAATGAATACAACTTGACTAAACATAATGGTTAAACTTAGGCTAAACCTAATGGTTAAACATAATGGGTAACCGAGGTTAAATTTAATGGCTAAACCTAAGTTATATTTAGTGGCCATACTTTGTGGTTAAATTTAGGTTATACTTAGTGGTCAAATCTAATGATTCAATTTAAGTTAAACTTAATGGTTAAATCTAATGGTTAAACATAGTGGTTAAACCTAATGGCTACACCTAATGGTTATAGGGTTGTTAAAACCGACATGACACGCCCATTTTGTGTCGGGTGTCATGTTGGTGTCTATCCTAACACATTCATTGCATTTGTCAAGATGGACATAAGAAAATCTTTAATCATACTTGGGCTGGCCCCATTACAATTGGTGATTGAAAACAGATTTTAGTTGCTAATCTTACAGTAACCAAAAAATTTCGATCACCAAGCTTGTAGCGATCGAAATTTTTTCATTACCACAAAATTGGCAATCAAAAAATTTTCATCGCCATCTTTTCAGTGTGACACTATGGCCTTACCATTTAGATGAAAGAATCTTAAAGCCAAAAAAAATTATGGAAATTCCAATATTTCACCATGAAAAAATATAGACATAAAAAAAAATCATCTGAAAGAAACCAAATTCCTTCAAGATATCACAATTCTATTAGTAATCCCAAGTTTCTACACAAACCAAAATATCACCTTTCAAAAATCCTCGCATAAAAATCAACCTATTACACAGGAACCAAAATTTGTTAAGTTAATATATTCTATAATGAATCTAAGCATATTATCTTCACCTTGGTAGGTAGTGCCCAAAAAAAAATGAAAACCAAAACAAAATTATACAAAGTGAATGGCTTGTAAAGTTTGCATTAAAAAATGTTAATTTAAACGAATTTTTATTGATTCTTCTTCATTATTAATGTCTCTCAATTATGAGAACATTTATTGAAGTAAATTATCAATGATAAGTCCAATCATCCATAATTCAAAAATCTTAAAAATAGATGGGTAGTACTTGTGTAAAATTGTAGATGATCATTGTATCTTATGTTTATAGGAAATCCATCATCATTATAAAACATAAATCCAAACACAAATTTCAAATCTGTAAAGAGGATGGATGCAAAAATCTCAAATTTGATTGCACATGACAACATGATTCATTTACAAAATTGGGTTTTATAAAATTCATAAATCCAAAACATGTCATTTTTGAAAGATCATGCAAATTACACCATATTCCATATTTAGCAACTACAAATTGTCTATGGCTACCTTCAATAACATTCTTTAGATGTAGTCCAATTGTATGGAGGCCCCATCAATGTGCACACAATGTGTTGAACAATTTTTTATGCCTTTAAATTTGGATCATACATGTCATGGATCAGTTTCCCAAATGACATTTTGGATGAATTGTCCACAAAATATTCTACATCCCAATCATCACCCCATATGACATTTCTTAGCTTGCCCACTAAATATGCTTCAGACCTCAAAATTGTGGTGTGTTGCTTAGTCATTCATCAAGGGGAATTTGTAGTTCATGATTCATTCTAAACAAAAAACAATCATAAAGCAACCCACCCAACAACATGGGCTCCTTTACAAAGCCATACAATGATGGTGTCACCTCTTACAAGCACTTGATTTCACCCCGATCGCACACACCTATGTACACAACATCTAGTTTGTCTGCTAAAAAATGCAACATAATGTTGTCCTTAGACAAGTCATTGTGCAAAAGTCCACAATGATGTACTGCATTCATAATGTTTATGAATGCCAATGCCAACTTCATATGACTTCACCTAAAGGCAACAAGTCGTGTTCACCCTTCCATATTCGGCCCCCCTTTATGCAATAAGGTATGATTACCACTAATGGGGGAGTACTTTGTGTTGCAATCCAACATTTCTCGAAGAGTTTCCCCATTCCACCACAATGTGTATGCCTCCATGATCTTTGTGTGGATGGCAAGGAATTTAATGACACCTAGATGCTAAGGCTTCCATTGATTATTGCTTACATGTTTCTTGTTTGTCATCTATCTTTGCTGTCTTCCCCACCAACTCAATCATGCTTGGGATGTGATCGAATCTTTCGATTCGCACCTTGCGCATCACACCATAACCACCCCGATTGCCTCCATTTGACAATAGGAATACTTGGAATCCATAACACACCACGGTTTCAAATTTGGGCTAGAAGGTTTTGAGCACCTTCTTCCATCCATGGTGTAAGCTTCACCTTTTTCTTCGATTAATTCTTCAAAAATTTGGCCCACCATGAAATTTTCTTTCATGAGCTTGCCACTCCTATGGTCCAGTGCACCTTATCCTTTTGTGGATAAAGGACATTAAACCATTGCAACAAGTTTGTGGCTAAATCTGAAATTTTACATTGAAACCATTTTACAAACCCTTTGAAAATCCAAGGCCCAGTGTATTGTAAGGATCCGTCAAATTCTACCAAAAACTTATCTTCCATGACCTATTTATACTTCTCTAAGCTAGTTACTTGCTTTCTCACAAAAGCATTGTTGATATATGCCATTGTGTCTTCCATAAAAAATGTCATGATAATTTGTTGGAATTGTCGTGTGCTGCTTTCCGAAACAATGTCCAGATTGTTACACCTTTCGTGCGAATCGAAACTTACTTGACAAGGAATTTCGCTACCTATCTTTTGACTGATCAACTTGACTATTGTGGTTTATTTGATTATATACATATAATCAAGTTATACAACTTTAATAAAAATGGCCAATGCTTTTTAAACAAGTTGCACATTTAATCAAGATGGCTAATGATCTTTAGTCAAAATGACCAATAATCTTTAAACAAGTTGAACATTTAATCAAAATGGCCAGTGATCTTTAAACAAATGTGACATAATCTACTACCTATGGATCTACCTCCTACCTATTCACACACCTATTTATTTAACTAGTTACTTACCTACCTATTACCCACCTACTACTTTACCTACCATCGACCTATACCTTTTCACCTACTTACCTACGTACCTACTTATATTTTATCACCGACCTACCTACATATCTACCTATCTATTTATACATTTTTACCTACCCACCTACCTACATATTATCTACCTAATTATCCATCCATTTACCTACTTAAGTTTAGCCATTCAAGGTTGTCATGGCATCCATGTGTCCATCATGACACAATAAATGCATCTGGACGCAAATGCATCCATGGGTCACGTTAATATAAGGTTAGTCTAGGTTAACCTAGGTCAAAAGGACTTTTAGGGTGCCTGGGGTAGGCTAATGGGCGACCGAAACTAGACCCATTTTCGTCGCTAATCGTGTGGTGACTAAATGTTTTTTATGTCGCCACATGTTTGTGGATCTAGGTCATCTAATTGACAATGGATTGATCTCCACCATTGGTTTGGTGACAAAATTTGGTCTGCCTAGTAATAAAATGTAAACCTTGCATGTCAACTTTCTCCTTTGATGTGTGTGGGCCTTGTGTTGTTTAACACCAACCATTGCCATATAGCTTGAGAGGGAAGGGTGAAATCTTTATGGATGTTTGAATTTCAAATCATCATATTGCATTTGTAATTGGTGTTAAGTTTCAATTGTAGCCCTAAAGGTGGAGTTCAATCTTACTATTGAATACATTAATTATATTAATCTAGTTTATTGTTCTTGTGTACATTTTTTATTGATGGAAGGAAGGTGGAACGTGTGGAATCCATGGTATTTGATGCCAGAAAACAAGCCAGGGAAAGTAGAATGCAAGTTTTGCGACAATGTTATTTCATACCACAAGAATAGAATGTTCTTCCATTTGGGCTATCGATATGATGGCAATGGGGAATTGAAATTGTAGTGTGTTCAAAGGAACAACCGCGAGTGAAAGCATTATTTGCCCAATGTGGTGGATTTGTCCTTCCACCACTAAACGACGTGGAAGTACCAGCCCATATCCTGCATGGGGGAATAGAGGATGTGGCCATGGAAATGCCAACTCCTTTAATGGAAGTAGAATCTACTTTGATGTTTCAAATGGAAGGGGCTTGAAATTTCACCCCCCTTACAAATAGCACAAAAGGTCTTAATAGATCCACAAATAACAACACTCAAACCTTTCAACAAGTTTCATTACTCGAAGGATTGAATTCAACCAAAAAATAGGATCTGGACAAGAAGTGGGCAACTTTATTTTTTGAGGCAAACATCCCTTTCAATGTTGTGTGACACCTAACATTCATAAATGTTGTGAAAGCAACCTCCAAATCTCAAACCTACTACAAACCCCCATCATACCATGGATTGTGCACAAATTTGTTTAAGTAATCCAAGGTGGATATGTCCAAATAGGTAACCAAAAAGACACAAAATTCAAGTGGGGATGTATTCATAGGTATATTAACACAACTAGGAAACGAAAGGATGTTAATTACATATATATGTAATGCATTGGGTCAATACATCAAAACCATTGGAATTGACAACATTGTACAAATTTGTATAGACAATACTTCGAGCATGAGAATTGTAGCTAACCTTTTAATCTATCATTTTCCAAGTCTTTATTTTCATGGTTGCGTTGCTCATGTCTAAACTTATTATTGGAAGGTTTGGGAAAAACAACATGAGCAAAACGAATTGTGAAAAAGGTGAAAGTTGTTATTTTTTTCATACGATAACAACATGGACCACTAGCAATTTTCCATCATTATGAGACCAACCTAATGTTGTTAAACCCCACTAAAACATGGTTTTCAATTGATTTTTTAATGGTTGAAAGGTAGTTCAAATTCAAACCTACCATTGAACGAATTGGGTTAAAACATGAATAGGGGGATTGTTTAAACTGTCACATTTGTAATAATTATAAATTACATACAAATGTAAAATTTAAAGCCATATTCAAAATTAACATTGTCAATGTTTTAATTATTCAAGTTGTAATTGACTTTAATGGGAATCATCATAAAAATTTTGGATGCATTTAAAAAAGATTATGGACTTGTAATTAATGAACTTTTGAAATGATAACACTACGTTTATCACACAAAGAAAATGAAAAATGTGGACTCAAAAAATATGTCAAAGTAGTGTCAAAATTAAAATTAAAATTAAAAAATAAAGCATCATTAATTGAAGAATTTACTACTAAAGTGCATTGAAACTTAATTAATTTTTTAAATTTTAAAATAACATGTTAAACAATTTTTATAAATTTTATCCTTAAAAGTCTATTTCACATTTTTATTTATTTATCACATGTTTAGGGATATTCATAGGTTGGCTTATTAATATTTATGATAAAAACGTAGGGGATAATTATAAGATTTGTGGTTTGATAATTGTTAAAACTACAAAAAAATTGTTAATGTGAGATTATGGATTCTCAAGTGCCACTTTTGAAACACCTAATCATGGTTTTGCCCAACTGTTGTTAATCCTAATTGGACAATTTCATTAATTCATTGTGTGGTAGTCATCGTCAAAAATTGCTCACCAAGGCAAAAGTTGTTTAATACTCGTTGTTCCCGAAACAATAACACTGAATATTTTGTGTACTCAAGATCTGGATCTTGTGATGAGTGACCGAATTGTTCAACACCCTTCGGAACAAAGTCCCTTTCAATCACCATTGAGTAGAAACAACCCCATGGATGTAACACAATTGGATGTTGTGGTTTAAATGACATATTATTTGCCATTTGACATGATAGATTGTCAGGGGAGGTTGGCAAAGGATGCTAACATATCGTCCACAAGATGGGCCAACATTGTAGAACATGTTTTGGAAGCGTTATGAAGGGACATGGGCGTAATGTAGACATAATTTCAGGAGGTGACATTGGAGCACGATGCATTGCGTGGAGAATTGGATGCATACCAAGCAAAGTGTCTTGGGTTAGAACAGGACGCTACTACCAAGCAATAGGCGCCGCAAGAGGCACTCGCAAAGGCCACTGAGGTGGAAAAAAATGCTCAAATTTTGTGGAAGACATTGAATGCTACCATCAAATGTTGATTGATATGAAATAATAGTTTCGAAGAAATGCTAAAACGTTTGTGAAACATTTATGAAGGTGACCAAATGAAATTTGAACCACATGAATCTTACATGTATTTTGGGAACATCTCAAACAATGAAGATGGAAGCAGAATTTGTAAGAATGTAAACGAAATACCATGAAAATGGGAAGTTTCGATCACATGGTTTAACATCATGGCCTAGGATATCCGAAATGTTTTTTGACAATTTACCCAAGATGGTAGATAATGCAAGCATTGATTGAGTGACACATCCCATGCTAGATTGGGAATATGTCATCACTGTGTCAACAAAAAACAAGGGAATTCTTGTGGCTCACACCTCAACCCTTCATGCCAAATGGGGAACTATGCCTTATTTGTTGCTTCGCATTTAGACTAGAAAGAGCATGGATTTTAGGCACTTGCCAACACATGTACCATTTGCAATGCCTAATCACTTTAATGGTGGTAAGGAGGAGATGTTCACAATGTAGGGCCCCATTGCATTAACACCTATATGAACAATTTAGTATTCAAGCAACCATGCCACAACATTGGGAGTACAATACATTTAACACACCCAATAGGCCACAAGCATGAGGCACAAACATGAAATGGATTTGGAATGTTGGCATGTCTATTATTACATGGGGGAGTCAATATGACAAACGGCAATATGACAAATCCATGATTCAAAAGGCATGTGAATTATTATACTTGTCAACAACCGATACATGATGCCATTGGTTTTATCAAATGTTTCAGGGGTGGTATAAGCCAAAAACTAACAAATCTGAATCTAGAGCATGCTTGGTACAACATGATGGGAAAGGAGATCAAGCAAAGGTTCACCATAAGTGATCTTTAGGCTGAAAACTAAGCCAATTTGACATTGGAGGTAACCAATGAAAGGTTGCATTTGAAAGATGGTGCTACTTTTGCATTATTAATTTCAATATCTCCTCACACGATCATAATGCTCAACGAAATAAATAATTTTTTTGGGTTGAACGCAATTTTGAATGGGGAACCCATTGGGCTAGGAAATCATGTTAGTCAACAATGTGGTTATAATATTAGGGAAAATAGTAATAGAGGAGATAATAGATTGTAATAATAGGGTGAGGTGGACTTTTCCATTGGATGCAACATCTATACATTGTAAAGTAGTTTCAATATTGTACAAAATTGATATTTATACAACAATATGGGCAAACAGGTCGTTTCCTCTACAAGTTTCTCACAATTAATGTAAACCTAGTTAACTACAATCATATGTAAAGTTTTACAATTGAATAATGAATTGGATGAATGGATATGGCCCATAATTCTTGTATATTGAACTTCATTTATGACAATGCACTACTACAAAAATGGGGTGTAGTTCATTAGCCCAAATCACTATGGGACCTTAAAAGTAAAATAAGTTCATTGCACTTTAGTGATTTCACCCTAGTGAAAGTTATTTCATTATAATATCATTATGTAAACATCGTGTTTCACTACTATGTAACATAATTCATTATTATAATTTACTGTAACAAATAGGTTTATTTTTATGTTATTTTAAATTAAATTATTCAACTAACCTTAAGCTATACCTTAAGCTATTCAAGGTCATTTTACTTTATGCTATTATAAGTTATTTTATTTTAAGTATAATAACTTTGAATAATCTAAAATAAAATATAATGACTTAAGGTAAAAATAACTTAAAATAAACACTAATAACCACCAATAAAATAAAACTCAAATAAGCATCAATAAAATAGCCACTAATAGGCACCAATAGGATAGCCACCTATAGCCATTAATAGCCATTAATAAAATAGCCATCAATACCCATCAATAAAATAACCACCAATGGCCTACAATAAAATATCCACCAATAGCCACTAATACCCACTAATATAATAACCATTAATCACCACCAATATCCACCAATAGAATATCCACCAATAGTCATTAATAAAATAGCCACCAAAAGCCATTAATAGAATAACCAGCAAAAGCCATTGATAGAATAACCACTAATATCCATTAATAAAATAGCCACCAAAAGCCATTAATAAAATAACCACCAATCGCCATTAATAAAATAAACACCAAAATCCATTAATAAAATAACCACCAATAACCATTAATAAAATATTCATCAATAGCCATTAATATAATAACCATTAATAGCCATGAATAAAATAACCATTAATAGCCATGAATATAAGAGCTAACAATAGCCATTAATATAATAATGATTAATAGCCACCAATAGAATAATCGCTAATATCCAGATATTAGAATTATTTAAAATTGCCAAAAATAATTTAAGATGAAATAATTTACAATAGACAAAAGTAATTTAAGGTGAAATAACCTATAATAGCCTAAAATTACCAATAATAACATAAGGTGAAATAGCCTACAATAGCCAAAAATAACTAACAATAGCCTCACATAGTAAAAAATAGCTTAAAATGAAATACCTTAAAATAGCAAATAATAACTTATAATAGTTGCAAGTAACCTAAAGTGAAATAATTTACAATAGCCCAAAATAACATAAAATAGCTAGAAATAATTTATAAGTGGAAAATAGCCTAAGGTGAAATACGCTAAAATAACCAAAAGTAATAAAAATAGCCAAAGTAATTTAGAATAACCAAAAATAACGTAAGGTGAAATAACAAAAAAATAACCAAAAAATTTGAGAATAACCATAAACAATCGTAAATAATGTACGATGAACTAACTTTAATTAATAAAAAGTAGCCCTATAATAACCGAAAGTAGCTTAACGTAGGTAGTATTATTATATTAGCAAAAATCTTATTCATTTATTAAACATTCTTTTTTTCAAAAGAATAGTCATTGAAATGTTACTGAATAGTGATATTCAGATTTTTTTTTGTTTAAATGATTTCACACTTTCAAAAGGAAATAAATGTAATTATGTACATTATTGAATTTTTTTAAAAGTAAATTCGAATCATTTCATTTGGACAAAATCTCAATAAGATATGATGTAACGCGAAAACAGGTCACTACTCTAGTATGAACACAACCCTTTGTTGAGATTTTATTTTGTTTTAACAGCCATCGTTAATTTTGGCTGTGCAAACTTCTCCATTACTGCTACAAGGAATTGCATGGCGGGTGCTTTGGTTGGATCATGGAAGCTCACCAATTGAGAAAGACGGAATGGGATTATGGCAACGGAGGTGCTGGCCTTTATGGTCTAAGGCGATGGGAATGCATGAGTGTGCCGGAAGTTGGCATTCATGGGGGAGGTGAGGATGGCCACAGTGCGGGGGTAACTTGTGCAGGAAGCTTGGAAATCAGACGGAGAAGGGGGAGAGCTAGAGAGGAAATCCGAAGGGGATGTTGCGAAATGTGTAGTGGTGTGAGAGAGGAGAACAGAGAACGACAAAGAGAGATGAGTAGGGAGGAGGAGAGTCTAGGTCTAGAAGAGGATCTTGGTTGGCTATTGAATTTTCCGCTGCGTCTATAAGCCAGCCAGTTGTCTACTTCTTGATGGGACAGTTGGAATGAGTAGTAAGAGGAGAAGGATCAGGCCATTGAGCGGCATTAAAAAATCTTGAAGTCGTGTTGTTTTAGGAGAAAAGTTTTCTGACTTGGGCAGGCCTGAGTATCCTGCAATCGAGAATGATCAGCAAAGGCATTATGTGGCACGGTGGCGTTGTTGCAGTCTGTGGTGACGAAGGTCAGACACTTCATGGAATCAGTTGTATACCGTGAACTCTGATCGATAGGACTCAACCGTGTGAGGAGTCTGTCTTCTGATGGACATGCTATAACTAGCAACGTAGTAGGTTTGTATTGCGTCTGTAAATAAAGTTTTGAAGCATGAAATCAATTCTGCTAGATTTGTGTGATCGAAATCAATGTCTATAAATGATCAGTGAGTGCACAGGAGAATGTTTGATAAAGATGCCAGAGGAGCTTTATAGTTTGGGAATAATGAAGCATTCACCTGAGTTCAGGCGACTTAGGTCATCCAGTCTGTCTGAGTGGTTTTAGTACCTCTCCTTTTTTGGTTACAATGAATTTTCAAAGTTTATGTTTTTGTAATGTTTAAAATGAAATATTTGATAAATAGAATGTAATATAACATATTATCACAACAAGTTGGGTGGCTTGATGGTAGGGGTGTTTGTTTCCATTCTAGAATTCAAAGGATCAAACTTCACAAGTGGTGTGTGCATGGTCAATAGTGATAAGTTGATTGAATATTCTTCTATTTAATTATCTAAAGTAGGTGTTTAGGTTGATTACATGGCCTGTGTACCTAAGCTAGGTTGAAAATCATGCAATGATCAATAATATTATATATTAAATAATTTAAATTTAATTGATTTCCATGTTACCTAATTAATCAACTAGTATGTGAATGGCTTGATAAATTTGTATTTCATTTGAAAGTAACCTTGTTTCACTAGGTATTAATGAACCCATTCACTATTTGTAGCAATTGGTCCTTGTTCACTAGGGAGTTGAGTAGTTCGATGTAGTGATATAAGTAAAGTGAATGGAAAACATATAATTGCAATTCCAATGACAATGAATTTTCATTGCAGATGGTTTAAACAAGATGACAATAGGTTCCCATAGTATTTCATCCTACCATGTTCCTTTCCATAATAGGTTTAAATGAATTATTCTAATTCAAAATTTGTTATATAACTACTAGAACGATAATTTTATATAATGACCTTTTATATGGTTGGAACCTTTTGGATTTCTTGATTTCTTTATTCTTGTTACATGCATCTTTTGAAATCTTTTTATTCTTTTTTTATTGGAAGCTTGCTATGTCTTTTTTTTTTTTACAACACTCATGGCCTTTCTTTTCAATTTTACTTGTATAATGTATATATAAAAAATGCATTGCATTTTGAAAATTATGATAAATCTTTTTTTGTTTTTTATTTATTGTAATTTTGTTGTACAATTCCAAATGTGTGTAGAACTGTATCATTAGTGGTAGTGCATAGCAGCACAAAGCCCAAGTTATTCAAGTGTGTTACAAAATTGCATCAAATTTTGCTCCCAACAAAGAAAGATTGTTTTTTATTTTTCCATTTGTTTGCAACATGTCTCATTCAAATTCCCAATGGGTTTCCATCAATAACCCCATCTCTTAATGACAAGATCATAGAAGATGGCGACCGAACCTTTTTGGGGGGGAAAAATGAAGAAGGGAAAAAAATGGGGGTGGGGGGAGGGAAAAGACATTGTGGCGATTGAAAGGTTTTTGGTCACCACTTGTGTGTGGCGATCGAAAATTTTTTGATTGCCACGCCCCAAATGGATGGTGAACAAATTTGTTTCAATTATCCAATGGCGATTAATTTTGGAAGAGGTTTTTTTAGGGTATATGAGTTTTAAAATGCAATCCATGATTCATTTTTTAGCACTTCTATTTTCATTTGGGTTTTGTGTCTTTGGTTGCCCACTTACAACCATTATGTGGAACCTTGGGTGAGTTGAGGTGATCAAATCCTTGGTGAAAGTCTATCTTTTACACATTTTGCAAATATTTTGGACCACATTGAACCTTGACTTTTCAAAACTCTAGTGTTTTTTAACAATTAGTCTTTAGAAAGACTTTTGGTTTTTTGTCATCCAAAATTTGAAGGATGTCATTGAATGGACAATTGAACAAACAACCATTAAGCATACCATTGTCAAGCGAACAACCATTAGGCAGTCAATCTGACCAAAATCCTTGAAACACATTATCCCACACATCATCTAATTTTTACCCCCCCCAGACCTTTGAGCAACCCACCTTCAACCATGCACAAATGAAGGGCTATAAATTTTTTTGATGGGGAGAGCATTTCATCAACACAAACTCAAAAATGTCAAAAGCTTGAAGATAATGATCTTCATGTGTCATTCAAGGAGGGCTTTTAATCAAAATGTACAAATTAATCAACTTGGACCTTTTTTTAAAAACCATGATTTGTAGTAGTGTCAAAAGTGTTTCTCACAACTTCAATGGATGGAAGTCATTATTTATTCTAACAAACAATTTAGATTTATATTTCACAAGGACCCTCTTTGCAAGAAACAACATAAAAATCCACCTAGTTTTTACAATATGAAATAGTTTGTTCCCTTTTATCTCCAAACATTTGTGCAAGCTTGCACTACTCAAGGTGCTTCTTGGGTGAAGATGAAAAATAGTTGTATGTGGTGTGCAAAAAACCTTTAAATTTTCTACACTAATAGTTTCTTTAAAAATGTTAGGACAATAAGGTTTGTCCAATGTGCAACAAAATGGATAACAAGCATGAATGGAATTGCTCTTTGGTAGATTTGTGTTGTCACACCACTATAGACCCCTATAAAAACAACAATAGCATACGCAAAACAAATCAACTTTTGGTTAATGTCTTCCACAATTAAGCCCAAATAGACTAGCAAAGAATTCAAGATCACATTAGTGAGGTTGTTAATTGTGCCACCACTAACCAACCTTTCCAAATTCAACAAAATTAAACTACACTTGACACCTTCCACAAGGTAAGCATAGATGTTAACCCAAGATTGATTATCAACTATCATCACCTCATCACAATTTACAACAATGTACTTCACTACATGAATTATAGTTTTTGTTGTAGTGACCTAACAATGCAATGTTGAATGTCTATAATCTTCCATTCATCATTATTGTTCCCATTTTTTTTGTGGTATTTTTCACCTTCAAGAACGAAGACAACATTTTCATGGTTTCATTAGTTAGTTAAAGGATAACATTGTTTTATAAGCCCAAAAATTGCAACAAATTGTTTAAAAGATTTCTCTCCCTCTTTCCAACCACATCTCCCATACTAACCATGTTTGTAACAAAATCTCTTCTCATGTTGTAAAATGGGTGATCATGTTGTAATTCCATAGACATGTAAATACTACCCCGTAATGTAATTAGGTTTTGGAACATTGCATTTCATCACCTAACATGCTTTTAGAGGTTATCAAATTTAGGAACTAGGAGCTTTTTTTTACCTTAAATATGTGTACAAACCTAACATCTCACCATGTTCACTTTCCCATCAAAACCAACCATAACTTCCACCCATGAAATCAATACTACCCAAACATCTTGAAAAATAAAATTAATCTTGCATTCCCTCAACCTTTTTTTTTCCTCCACTTGTTAAACATAGGCAATGGGTCTAGATATAAGGTTCAAAAACAACAAACACAAGAAGAAATCTTGTCCTTTTTCACCCCACACATTCTGACTACTATGTGATTTGACTAAATTTTAATTACATTTATCCACTTAAGTTTGCAAATGGTTTGTTGCACTAATTAAATATTAATATTATTCATAGTTGTTACATTCTGTATGTTGTTCACTTATGAATATAATTTGAACCCTATTTTTTTAAAAATAATTTCAAATTGCTGATGGTGGAAATTGAGGTAGCCTTTAACTTTATTTACATAATTATAATGGGTTAGTGATTTTTTTGACATTTCTTTAACTATCAATAGGGTACATGAATTGAACCATCAGCTTTTAACATGTTGAAACCATTACTCATGAGTTGCATTTTACACTTACCATAATTATTAAAACACATATAATAATTTAAGACTCCACATTTATATTGGAACAAATTACTGATTTATTTCACATCAATTATCAACATGTGTACATGATTTAAACCATTCATATCTAATATGTTAAAACCATTACTCATAAGTTACATCTTGCACTTATTAGAATATATTGAAACAAATGCAACTCAATGTTTTGCAATTATATTTGATTGGTTTATTGAGTTTTTTCACATTTCTTGAACTATCAACATCTATACATGAGTTGAATCATTCACTTTGAACTTATTGAAACCATTATTCAAACATTGCACATGTAATAACTTAATGCCTCACATTTATACTTGAACAAGTTAGTGAATTTTTTCATGTTTTTTGAATTATCAACATTTGCACATGAGTTGAACCATTGACTTTGAATGTGTTAAACCATTATTCACAAATTGCATTTTGCACTCTCCATAATTTTTTGAAATGGATGTATAAAAACTAGGCAGGTTTCATACTTATACTTGAATGGGTTGATGATTACGTCAAATGTTCATGCATACAAAGTCTAGGATGCATGTAGACCTCTAAATTATAATTTTTTATATATTAATTTTTTGTACATTTATGTAATTTAGAAGGTTTTTTTTCCCTAGATTGTTTTAGGCATCATGTGGACAAATTTTTTATTATGAATGTTCATGATGCCACACCAAAAACCCCCATAAATAATCCTTATTTTTTTTTGCATTTTTTTCCCATTTTTCTCTTTTGATGTACGAAAAAATAATCCATGTTTTTAAAAAATGAGTATATATATATATTCTTTTTCATATTTTCTTTTTCATAAAACATATTATGATTCTTTAAAAAATTAATTTTTATTATTACTATTTAAATTATCAATATTTTTTAAATTTTAAACATTATTTATCTAGTTTTCAAGGCTTGTTTTGTTACAAGTTTATGTTTAAATATTAAGAGGTGAATTTTAAATTTTTATTTTTGAAAATAAATTAAATGAATGAATTGTAAATGGTTATAATATTAATTACATCAATGATTTTTTAAAATCTTCTTATTTCTTCAAATTTGCAATGTTAATTAAGATCATCCACAAGAAGATTTAACCATATTTCAGCTATAAGTCTTAAAACCCATTGTAGAATTATACTATTAAACAAATTAAAATGGATTTTTTTGGTTTTTTAATTAAAAAAATAATTTGTTGATGTTGTTGGCCTTTGTTTGTGTTTGCAAAATAGTGGAAATTCATAAAAAAAAAACACATTCAATTACATCATTAATATTTATTTTAATGTTTAAATTTTTTTGGATAAGTTTATAGTGATTTCAAATATTGAACTTAAAAAATTTCAAATAAATTTGATGCTGGAATTGTTTATGTGTTTAAGGTTGATATTATTAGAATTAATTTTAAATTTTTATTCATTAGGAATAACCATTTTTCCTTTCAAATTTTTGGCAATTATTTTGTTGTTTACATTTTTTGTTGAATTTTCACAATTTATTTCCATTTTTTCCCAAAAAAAATTGCCAAATTAAAAAAAATTGAAACTAAAATAAACATGTTGGTGAAGGGGGAGGGGGTTTGATCCAATTATTTAATGCCAAAATTTCACCAAATTATATTACTTTCACTTCTACAAAGGAAACCAAAATAAAATATATTTTTACATCACTATATATATATTGTGATTTTTTTCAAATTGTGTAATTAATCATTTGTATTAGTGTATGATTCACGTTGTAAAACAAATATGGTATTGAAAATTAAATGGCTATATTGACTACTTAATTCATTTTTATTTTTGTGGCCCATTTTTGCCAATTTAAAGGGGCAACAATATCAACAAAGGACTTTTTTGAAAGGAAAAGAATGAAATTGTGTCAAATTTAAAATACATATTTTCAATGTTTTATAATAAATAATAGTAGGTAACCATAATATTGAAAGATTTAAACAAGTTTCCAACTCCACAACTTGTCTATAACCAAATGTGGCTAAATCTTCTTATGGATGATTACCATTTTAGAACATTGAAAAAATAATAAATTATTTTTTACCTAATCATATTTGGGAAAATAAAAACTTGCAAATTTTCCCAAAATGGACATATTTTACACAATGGAAATAATGTTGTTCAAAACTTAATGAATGCATTTTAAAATTCACATTGAGTTCATAGAAATTATAGGTTAATTTAAACAAAAGACATTTGTAAATTTATTCATGACATGTTATTTTAAGGTTTTTTTAAATTTTAATATTTATAAATTATAATATTTTTTGGGAATACATTATTGAATTAGTTTCAAGATCATGTTTTCATTTGTAGCATTTGAATAGATTTTGAAAAGGAAAATGTATGTTAAAGTTGGATTTCCTAAACAATTCCATGCCAAACGTAATCAATTTAAACTTTTTCTTCGTTATTAATAAATTTTTGAAGTAGTTTGGTGGTTAAAACCTTGGTGTGCTTCCATGAAATCTTAGGTTCAAACCTTGATGAATGTGTACATCAATGTTATTTCATATAAATGCAATGTATAAATATGTACATCACAATGAATGAGGTTTAAATTTATTTTTGAAAAAATCAGAAAAAAATAAAAATTCACTGCATGTAATATTGTCACAATGTATCATGAAAAATATAAAATCTATGACTCCATGATTTAGCAAAAAACAAATTTAAAAAAATTTGAAAACATCAAAAAAAATTGTATGATGATGTGACATTTTATTCCACATGTCATATTAATTTGAGAGCTCATATATCCATGTCATAATTTTTTAATTAAAAATTATCTAGTGCAACATGTGACTATCTAAATTAACTAAAAATATGTCACTAAAAATGTTTTAATCAACTAATCTTTTTTTACCAAAACCATACAAGTTGTATATTAATCAATTTTGTCCCATTTCACTAAAAACCTAATGAATATGGGTAGTGCACAAGGACAACCCTAAAAGACTCATGACCATGGGCCTGTATACCAAAATTGGATTTTATTATGGTGCAACCAAATGTTTTGTAAACAACAACACCTTGATTAATCTATGAAGCAATGCCGATTACAATAGGGACTTTATAAATAAATGAAAATATATCTAAAATTAATTGGGAATTACGAAAGCACCATGGTGCACTAATTCAAGAAATGTAAAGCCCAAAATGCTAAAGTTTCATTCAAAAAATGACTTAAACCATGAGAAATTATAAAGTTACAAAAACCTTGAATCACTTGAAATGCAAAGACTTAAACCGTAAGCTTCAAAACTTGCATACTAAGAAAACAAGAACAATAAAAAAGCTTGAAACTTACAAAATGTAAAAACTAGAAAGGTCAATGTGGTCATTTGAATAAACATTGGTCTCATAGAAAAGCTTGAAATTCATGGGTAATTGCATCAAATTGCTCTTCCATCACATTGAACCTACATAATGCATAAACAATAAACTTTAATGACAATCCCAAGAAAAAAAAACCTTTACAAGTTGTGCAACTTGTACATGACTAAGTTTCAACATCTCTTTTGTAATGAAACAGGTGACCTAAAATATCCATAGCACATTTAACAAGCTTGTGATTTAAAATGGCAATGATATTTATTTGGTAATGGAAGTTTTGGCTGCAAGCTTGACAACTACATCAAATGAACACAGTTGGGTGAACCCACCCTTAAGTGGTACTTGTAAGAACCAACTTAAAGAATGGTTAAAAAACCAAAAACAACCAAATCATTTTCATGGGCCCTTTATTTTAAATTTGTTCACAATTATAAATTATTTTATCAATTGCATGCATTAATATATGGCTTGAAGTTCATTTTGGAATAAAAAAATTAGGAATTGTTAAAATTTTGTACTCTTAATTAAAATGGCCCCCTAAAAATTTAATAGTTTTAACTTTGGAAATTCATAGCTAAATTATACTTTTTAATTAATTACCTAATAAAAAAATTTTAAAAGATGACTTCCAAATTACCTTAGGAAAAACATTTCCAAGAAAAATCTCAAATCATGTTTCAAATTTATGTTCTTGATAAAACATTTCAAGAAAATAAACTAATATTACGATCTTGAAATTTTTTGTAAATGTAATGATAAAAAAAATCAAAATACATAATATTTTTGATATTATTGAAATTTCAAGATATATAGAACTTAATAAATGTTATCATTAAAAAAATTATGAAAATATTTATTTAAATGTTTCCAATGATTTTTCAAAGTTCTATGGGTCTAAGAAAATCAAGGTGTGATGTTCTTAGTGGTACCACCCAAGGATGGGCTTGCCCAACTACATAGGAAGTTTCATCAAATGTGAGTGATGATTAAAAATGATGAAGAGCTTTTGTTGATGAACAACCCTAAGGTCATATAATATCCAATGATGGGTTAACCTTAATTGAAAACTTTAAGAAACTATTGAAATCAACATGATTTGTTTTAGGGTTTAAATAATGGTTGTTGAAGGCTTTTGCTATAGGTGGCAAATTGTCAAAATTCCACAAGTGAAAAAAACGTTAATGTGCACCTTAAAGGCCTCACCTTAAAAGGTGTTGTTAAGGGGTGAAAATGTGCCCCCTTAACAATACCATCCCCAAGAAAGTAATGTTGAAGGAACAAATTCAACTTCTTCTTACTTTTAATAAAAACTATTATCACTTACTAACTTTTTTATATCTTCTTGTTATTGCACAACTCATGACTTTTTTTAAAAAATTCTTTGTGAAAGTATGACAAAGTTACTCTTCTCTTGGCTTGGCTTATTAACAATAACTACCTTTCTTGTTATTGAACTTCTATGGTAAGATTGAAGTATGTTGAGTTAATGCTTTATCTTATGATGTCTGATTGGGCATTGAATTTTAAGTCTTTTTCTATTTTTCTTGGATAGTAATACTTTCCACTTCTTACTCCAATCCTAGTTTCCCATAGATATCGTCTTATCAATTACACTTTTAGTCTTTCCTACAAATTGTGCTCTCTTTAGGACTATGCCACTTTGTCAACCAATAGGAATAATAAGCCCCCTATCTACTTTCAAGAACCAAGTTTTGAAAAAAATTCACTATTTTCCCAACCATGTTTCTGAACCAAAAATTCTTCATTTGTCCAAATTAAATATTATCAAACATTGGTCCCATCTTTCAAAAATATCTTGAGTATGATCCACAAGATGTATGTCAAGTGTTAAAGGGTGAAAATGTAGCCCCTAATTTTTACTAGCCCTAGGAAGGTAATATTGAATAAACAAGTCCATTTTTATTTTCTTTCAATAAAAACTACTATCACTTACTAATTTTATTACAATTACTCAAATAATAGTAAAAGTCTTATGTAAAGAAAAAAATAAGAAGGTAGGGTTTGTCATTTAAAGGCAAACCTATACTATTCTAACTATAGTGCATTTCAGTAATGTAAAAAGAAGAAGTATAGGAAATAATTGAGAAAGATAAAAAGGACTAGGAAATAACTACTTCTAAATTTCTACAATATTTTCAATACATTAAAATGGTGTCTAGTGGGTTTGCAACCCTTCCATATTTATTATCTAACCTTCATAGGGCCTACAAACCTTTTAATGGCGTTGCCTATTGTCTACAATCCTTTAAAAAGCCTTTTCAATGACTACTACCTACTATTTGTAGCAACCCCATATAGGCTTCAACTTTCAAGTATTTTCTTTCTTACTATCACCTACCATGTACTAGCTCTTACCTTCTTATGGCAACAAGAAACGTCCTACTCTAAAGACTAAAACAAAGTGTACATTATCAATACCTTTTTAGAAGAAACACAAAACTATTATATGAGATGTAAACAAACATTACACAAACTTAAACTATACTACCTTCCTTCATATTCTAATAAAATAAACTCACACAAAACACATTGAGATCATTAAACCATTTTCCATTGAAGAGCACAAATACAATACATTTCCAAACTACTTTCCCCTCTCTAGTGTTACACATTCAACACCTCTCCAAAAGAGAAAGAGAACTTTCATAACTCAAAACTATAAACTACAACTCTTTCGAATGCCATAGAATCCCTCCAAGTCCTCTTTTAATCTTCCTCCACAAAACCACACAAGGCCCACATTGACCCCATGCAAATAGGTCCAAAATCCTTTAAAATAGTCCTAACAAACTAGTCCTTTGGTAAAGGATGATAAGTCTACCATTAATAATTATATAGTTACTAGGATGCTTTATGGCACTAACTAGTATAGGGATTTTTTACCTTTTAACATGTGCACTAGGAGGTAGAATGTGCCTCATGTAAATGTTTTTTTAGGGAATGTTTTTTTGAAATAATTCATTATTTTTTTCAAAAAATGACATGTCCTTTAAAATGGGCAATTCCTTCTTCAAGAAGGCCAAAATTTAACAATTTCAAATCCCAAAAATATTTCCCTCAAATTGTTTTATGATATTTTTAACATCATGTTCATGTTTGGCATGCCAATCGAGCAACTAATAACATTGTTTCATCCCACTTGCCAAGGCATGCCATACTTGACACTTGTCCATAATGAACACATTTTGGGTCCTTACATTTTGATTTACATTTGTTTGTTACATTTTTGGGGTTTATGTTAGGTGAAAATTTACTTTAAAACATGCCCACTGACAACCCTTACTTGAGCATCTACAAGTAATTACCACATCCATGGTGCACTATTAATTCCTACCTCATCCCAACCCATAAACCTAAAAGAATGGAATGAATAAAGTGATAGACTATTGAAATTTGACCATTTGGGCCAATCATTATGCTTGGGAAATAATAAAATAATCATTCCCTTTATTGGTGTTATTATTGGGCATTGTTAACATGGGTATATTTGCCTATCCAAACCATTTGTTTGTCAACTTCTCAAAAAATTGTACTTTCTTATTTAAAGATCTTAATCTATGTTCAAGAATATTTTTGCATAGTTTTAGTTTTGATTTTGGATCTAGCAAAAGACCAGTTTCACAATGTAGTTATTATCCTAATTCCAACAAAAGGGTGTCAACTTGGGTCCAAGTTGTATCGAGAAACCAACAATGGGAGAGTGTCTTCATGTTAATGAGTATCACGTAGGGTGTCACAAATGCAATTTTACTACACATAACAACCAAACAATTCTAAATTATTGATCAATTGTTACAATATTACCAAAATGAAGTATTGGGTCGTTTAAGTACATACCAATTATTAATAATTGATGAAGTTTGTATTATTACATGTCATAAATTGATAGTTATGAAATCCTTTATAAGTAAACAAAAAAAAAATCACAATAGAAAAAGAACTCCATAAAGATTCCATTTTTCACAATTTACATGATTTTTTTAATGTAATTTATTGAATGAATATTAAGTATTGTTATAATTATACTATTAAAAGAATAAAAACTCATCATACAACTTCAATTCTAATAATGCCCCAAAGTTCAACATGATTTTTAAAAGTCCTTAAAAAGGTTTTTTTTAAAATCCTAGGTGGAACCTTAACATGAAAACACCAAATAAACATCATAACATAATTATTCTAAATTTTAAAACCTTTATGTTGCATTTATTTATGTGTGACCATTGACACCAAATTCAAACTTGGAAAATTCCTAGGAAAATGTTACAACTTTTAGTGGAATTACTTGCAACTTTTAACAAAACTTCCTTCAACAAAAATGGAATTGAACTATTAGGCTGAAATTAAGACAACATGATGATTGAAAACACTATAGGAATTGGAACACTACACCAAAAGTCAACATTTATGACTATAAATTTTATAAATCACAAATTTCTTAATTATTTTATTGTTGCCATATGGAAACCTATTCCAAATCATAAGAACTTATTATCCACTATGGGCTGCCATGTGGCAACCAAGGCCTAGGAAGCCTAACCTAGGGAGCATAACCTAGGAGGTCTAAGCTTGGCAACCTAACTAGCAACTTAACCTAAGAACTTAACCTAAGAAGTTTAAGTTAGGTGACTTGGTTGCTTAGCCTATGCCATCTTAAATTTTAAAACAAACCTAAAGTAATTTAAGTAAGTTACATAAGCAACCTAAATAATTCTAGGTTGTAAATGTAAGGATTTGAAACCCTCATCTTCGTTTCGAAGGTTCAAGTCCTTATCCACTGGATCATAATTTTTTATTTGTAACATAATTAATCATTCCAAAGCTATAAACATTAACATATTTTAGTTTAAATTAACCTAGGTTAACTTATCCTAACCTAGGCCATCCATCAAGTTTAGCTTAGGTGCATAGCATTTAACTATATAGGTTTTAGAGACTAAGAATAAGAACCATTGTTAGCTAATTGAATAAGAACCACAAATTTAGCAATAATTGACACAATTCAACTCGAAACCCTGAACAGAGCTGAGTCAACTGGTCCCTAAACCCTAAGTCGATTGGTCCTTCAAAGAGAAAAAAACCCTAGTGTCTTCCCTCACTCCTTGGATGTTGCTCTCCACACTTTGAATTGAGTGTTGCACCACAATGACAAGAAGGCTCAAAATGGTTGAGAATGTTTAAGTGCTACCTTTGGAGGATGGCTGGCCTTCCTTCTCAATTCAAGGAAAAGAAGCCAAAGGGTGCAAAAAGGGACCTTGGCTATAAAGAGTACCTAGAAGAAGTAAATTCCATTGGAGGATTGGAGGCAAATCATTGTTGGACAACAAGGGGTGTGCCACACTATGGCCTTGCTATTTACATTTTAAAGTATCTTAAGGCAAAAGAAGAATTGTAGAAACTCAAAAATATTTCACCATGCAAAAATATAATCTTCAAAAAAAATCCTCTAAAGAACCAAAATCCTTCAAGATATTAGAACTCTATAATAACTAATCTCAAGTTTCAACACAAGCCAAAATATCATCTTTCAAAAATCCTCATATAAAAATAGACTTATTACCTAGGGACCAAAATTCCTTGAGCTACTATACTCTATAATGAATCTAAACACAATATTAGGCTATCCTTGCCTTGGTAGGCAAGGCCAACATACACTAATCTCGCCCATGAGAATTAAACTTACAATTTGCTTGGACAAGAAAGTTCATCTTGTCCCTTCCTTCATAAATTGGAGTATTATTTGGAAGGGCATTGCGATTGGTTTCGGAGTTTTGACTAGGGTTTTGGGTTTTGTTTTTCAATTTTGTGATATAAAAATTTGAAATTTTTTTAACAGAATAGCTAGCAGCATTAGTCAAATTTTAGACCCCCAAAAAATCCCAATTTTTTTAATTAAAAAGTAAATTAAAAAAACACCAGTTTGGCTCATAATTGGGGGGGGGGGGGGAGGGAACCCCTCTTTTTTTTATTTTTGTTTTCCTTTT
>Ga0116227_10003660_pt1 | contig 34051 bp, 24 predicted proteins | sample S1TSphgellanicum_FD_89693 | JGI IMG/M metagenome (GOLD analysis project Ga0116227, IMG submission 89693) | Host-associated microbial communities from peat moss isolated from Minnesota, USA - S1T2_Fb - Sphagnum magellanicum MG | ecosystem: Host-associated > Plants > Peat moss > Unclassified... | reverse complement strand
CTTCCTTTGGTTTTTATTTTTTTTTTGTTTTGTGCCTTCATTGTTTTTTTTTTTTTTTTTTTTGTGAGTGATGGGCCAGTCAAATTGGCTTGTTGCCAAAAAAAAACACACACACACACAACTTGAGAGGCACCTCATCTAATTAATAGGAGAGGTGAGTAAAACAAGTACCCCCAATTTATAATGGGGGTATTAGCCCAGCCCAAAAATGGTGATGAACGGTTTTGGAAATAGAAATTTCATGCAGACAACAGGAAGGCTCAGCAATGCATTCAAAGTGCCTTTTTTTTTCCTTTTAAGTTTTGGGTTGGGGGGGGGAGGGGGGTTTTTTCATTTTTCCTTTGTTCCCAACATGTTCCCTTCAGGTTCCCAATATGTTCCCAATGTGTTCCCCAAGGATGTTCCCAATAGCACCTTGCTTTAATCCCATGTGTTTTGCCCAAAGTCCTCCCCTTCTCACCTATATAGGTGGGCCAAAGGGGTAGGCACTCCATGTTTCAATAGAATCTTCTATTTTGGGGAGCCTCCAATAGTTTCAACTTTTTTTTGCAATGGGCCAATCAAATTGACTCATTGCCCCAAAAAAAAAGAAAAGAAAAGAAAGTTGGACTTGTGAGGCACCCTCAACTAATTAATATGAAAAAGAAATAAGTACACTGGGGAGGTGAATAGGAGAGGTTGAATAAATATTAGAGTCCCATTTTCAGTTGCCTACCTGGAAAAAAGAAGCGGGGGGTGTAGGTATTTGTGCAGGTATTTGTGCATCCTCTCCCTGCATACCAAGTAAACTGCCAGATTCCAAGCCTCAGATTCTGCATTGCAATCTGCTTGTCAAGTGACCCCAATACCATGTTCCTGAACGACCCATTTGGGGCACACCCCATATGGTCATTAGCTATATATCCTTTTAGGGTTTCCAATTGGCAGAAGAAAGTCAAAACTAGAATAGATCACTTAAATCAGCTATTACATAACCCTAATCACCTAACCTTTCCCTTTGGCTGTCAGTGGGCATTTGTTGGCCTTGCCTACCAATGCAAGGATATTGTGTTTAGATTCATTATAGAGTATAGTAGCTTAAGGGATTTTGGCCCCTAGGTAATAGGTTTATTTTTATATGAGGATTTTTGAAAGATGATATTTTGGCTTGTGTTGAAACTTGAGATTAGTTATAGAGTTATGATATCTCGAAGGATTTTGGTTTCTTTTACAGGATTTTTTTTGAAGATTATATTTTTGCATGGTGAAATATTTAAATTTCCATAATTCTTCTTTTTCCTTAAGATACTTTTTGATGTAAATGGCAAGGCCACAGTGTGACACACCCCTTGTTCACTTGGTAAAAGGGTAAAAGCCTACTTGCACTTGCATACCTATATGTGTGTGTGTCTTCAAGTACTCATTGCCCATGTATGAGGAATGGTAACAAATTTTGCACTCCCATGGTTTGCTATATATGGGTGGTCATGAGTCTCGAGGCTACTAGAGAATGTGTCCAAGGGGGTGGTGGGTTTTGCCTTGACTCATCCCTATGGCTTGGCCTTACCCTAGTAGTGATTTGCGAGGAGGCAGAATGCATTCCTTATGGCATGTTTCCTATCACAAAGGTCTACATAAGCAAGTTGTAAATTAGCTTTAGTTGGTTGTTATGTAGTGTAGATACACAACAAAATCAGGCAATGATAGCCAATTCTGCCATTTGACACAACTTGAAAGATCTGTGGAATCAACAGGTATGGACTATGGATTTCCAACTCAATGGTGTATGAACTGGTGTTGTCTGGATATGGCATTTTACGCCAATCCAGAGGATATGCATAGGACAAATTCTTTTTGAAAAATGGATAAAAGATATGCATCTGGATATTTCAAAAATTCTCTTATAAAATTGTAGATATGGTTATGCATCCATTGAAATTGTTGATTCATTGCTAGTTATGCATTTGCCAATTTTTCAAATTTTGATAAATTGTAAATATGTATACTGGTTATATATGGTAAAGTTCACATGCTAATGTCATTGTTGGAAATCCTAAGCCCTAATTTTGTACTTGGTCATCATTAACTTTAATTTCATTCTTGGAAATCAAATAACTTGTGGGAGAATTGAACCCCAATTTTGTAAAGAACTTTGCCCACTACAACACAAGCTACCTCCAAAAACACACCCACAAAAACATCCCAACCCACCTAGCCACTTAAGAAGTTGCTATAGTTTGATCACCAACAAACAAAGTAGAATGCCCAAAAGCCCAAAGGACACAAGAAAATTGCTGCAACTTCATCATCAACAACAAAAAGGCCCAAAACCCAACAAAATCAATATGGAAGTTGATGTTGATGTTGTGATTGATCAACAACAAAAACAAAAGGCCTAGAACCCAACAACATTAATATGGAAGCTAATGTTGATGTTGCAATTTGATCAACAACAAAAACAAAAGGCCTAGAACCTAGTAACATCAATTGTAACTTGATCAATAACAAAAATAGAAGGCTTAGAACTTAGAACCTTGCAGCATCAACTATAATTTCATTAACAACAAAAACAAAAGGCCCAAAATGTTGCAACATCAACATGGACATGAAACAAAAAGTAAAATAAATTCAAAGGAACAACTAATGGAAAAAAAAAAAACTTATTTAATCACTATCAACCAAGAGCTCTTCAAAATATTCAGATTTTTCAATAAATCCATAACTTTCTTTAGTTAAAACAACTTCAAATTTGATATAATGTTTGCATTTACTGTGCAATTCATGTGCAAATCATTTGGCCAATTTTTACCACAATGATAATCCTATCAAGATTTTCCACTTGCAAGTGGTAACATCTCAGAGCTATCAAAACACCAACAAGGTTAAACATCATTTTGGTCTCAATCTGAGAATTTAAAATCCCAAGGATTTGTTTGGCCAAGAAAACAACATTTGGAAACTAACCTTCATGGGTCTGCCACCAAGCAAGAGGATCCACACAAATAGATGGTGGAATAGATAGCTTTCGAAATAAATTTTTTTTTGTAATAATAAGTGCCCATGAAGTTTCTTCCATGGAAGTTTTAACACCGAACATGTTATTGTCCTCTTCTTCAGTTTGAAAAACATGTTCATCACATGGTACTATAATTACTTCAACAATAGTATTCAATCGATCAAAAATAGTCGTCAGAAGGAGGATGATTTTTTTCACATCATACAATATCAATGCAGATTGCATTGCCACACCCCGCAAAACTTTCCACAACCGATAGAAATTTGAAACATGAATCCAACATCAAGGCCAACATCAAATGAATTTGATGGGAATCAAATGCTTTCAAAAATTCCAAAAAAGGTTTAAGTACTTTCACAACCTCCTTTCTAATGTTTTTTTTCAATGTATGGAACTCAACATCAAAAAGGTCAAATGTTTCATACCCATCAAGGGTATTTGATTTACATTCCATATCCACAATCAAATTGATTGTAGTAGCTAAAGCATTTGATAATAACTAGTGGCTTCTAGATTGGTTCATCGCACATGCTACCACCTCAAGATTCAAGCAATTAATGACAACTTTCACAATGGCTCAGACCTAGGCCTTAAAAAAAATTTATTGCAATGTTAGTGTCTTTTGTTTCCCATAACATAACAAGATGGCTTGTTTAAATTCCAAAGTTTTTTCAAACATTATAATTTTACTTGCAAATTTGGTTTTCACTAGAGTTTTCAACTTTTGGTGCCACATCCCACTCTCAATGTAAGCCTTTTCCCATTCTTGCCTCCTTTTCCCTAATTTTTTTGTTTGAGTAATTATTTTTTTGCAAACCTATTTGAACATCTTTAACATTCACCAAAGTTAAACCCACTAAAACCTTATCAACATTCATCGCATATTGACACATTTTAAACATCACATGTCCAAAGCAAGTACCTTCATAAACTCGCAAAAGCTTGAGCAATTCACAATTAATGATTAATTGTAATGTTGTAACCATGGTTCCCAAGTTGTTACCTTCATGTTTCACAAAAGCAATCACCCAATGAATTAGTCCAAAATTTTCCAACAAAGATTGGAATTGTAAAGTCATGGCATTGCCACTAGTTGTTTCATGCACTTCAAACAAATTATCAGTAACATGCCTAGGTGTCCAAGCCTCATCTAAATAATTAATGACCAAAGCAAATGTATTTACACCACCTCTAAACATCTAGAAATCAAAATTAATAAACACAATAGCTATTGATTTTAGATGTGGTAGAACATGTAATTCCATGGTCTTTGTGACCATTGTAGAAAGCACTTGTTTCACAAGAGAAAAACAAGAAAGAAATACAACACGAGGACATTGGCACAATATTAACCTTTTTAACCAGATGTTTTCACAAGTTGAAAAAGACATGTAGCCTTTGCAGATGTACAACACAAGGTCTTCAATAAAATTTTGTTATATTTCATTAGCATTTTTATACAAGTTTGTTGACCCAAAACAAGAAGTGACTGCAAAACTAGTTGCCCCAACCCTTTTCTTCCCATGCTATTGATTGTGATTTATTTTAGAAAGCTTAGCCACTGCCCTTTCACTTAGTATAGATTTTCTTTTAGCAAGCAAATGAGGATGAACATTCTCAACATGTGTTTTCATAGGAGTAATGCCATTACTTTTCCCATACTTGATGAGGCCATTTTTACAACAAACTAGATTGGTTTAGAACATTGCCAAAAGTTTGTTGGGATCAACATATGATGCATATCAACATTTATGGATTCAACAGATCAACAAACAAGTTGTCATTACATCAAAAAAAATCTAGCAAATATAAGTTCTAGTATGTGGTTTCCATAACAAAACTTGTTGCTCCATAGCTTGAATATACACCTCATCAAAAGTAATTGGTAAATCATTGTCACATTGTTGTTGATGCACACTTTTCACATTTGAAAAGTTGTGAGATCAAGAAGGGATTATGCTCACATCAAAGAGAACTTCATCAAGTCCATTGACACTTTCAATGACACAAATTTCGTCTGTAGCCATTGTAAAGTTCCAAATAGCAAGAAAACACACTTGAACACCAAATCCTAAAATGCCATTGTACTTCAAGAGCACATGAAAAAAATTAGAATTAAAATTCTTTAAACTTTAATTGAACACAATCTTCATCCATAGTGTTTCAATTGAATTCAATATTCAACCATAGTGAAACAAGGAGTTGCAAATAGTAAGAAGACACACCTGAACACCAAATCCTAAACTACCACACTTCATAAACATGACATATTCAAATGGAAAATAATTTAAAAAACAAAAACATTTTCAAAATGTAATTGAAAGTCAAAAGCTCAAAGGTGATGAACAAATACAAGATGGAGTTCATAGTTGAAGCACGAAGCAAAACTTAACAAAGGGGTCGAAAACACTTACATTTCATGATAATAGAACTTGTAGAACTTAACAAACCAACAATGGTTTTTGGATCAATGGTCAACACAAGAGCTTGTGAAAGCTTTCACCCATCAACACTAGCGAAAAGGAGTCAATGCAAGATTCTCAAACGACATTGATGATAAAAGCCACAAATGAGCAAGCGAGTTGATGTAGGAACTTGTAGGAACTTGCAAGAACTCTTGAACAACACCAATGACTCGAAAGTCAAAAGCCAATGGTAGAATATAAAATCCACTTGAATGAGTTGATGCAAGAACTCGCAAAAACTTCTAGGAACTCGTGGAAACTCTCAAGTGAAAAGGTCAACATTGATGGTGCAAAGCTCCCCCCACTCTTCGCAATGAGTGTGACGCTGTATTCGCCATTTCCTAAACCCTAAACCCTAGATATGCACAATGAAATATAAAATCCATCTGAATAAGTTGACACAAAAACTTGTAAGAACTCGTAGAAACTCTCAAGTGAAAAGCTCGACAATGATGGTGCCAAGTTTCCCCCCATTTTTTCCAATGACATGCATAGTGAAAATTCATATCCAGAATCCCCAAATCCTTTGTTTCCAGATATGACTCCATGCATATCCGGCCATTATGCATGTGCATATCCTGCCAACACTGGTATGAATCTCTCTTGAGTTGAGTTTGCGTTTCACCTGGGTAACCTGTGTTGTGAAGGATGAAAATTATATGATGGGCTTTCTAAGTATGTATGTATAATAATAGTTAGCTACTAGGTAAGTAGATGTAGGTACCTAGATTGCTAGTACAAAAGTAGGGCTAGTTGGGTTATTAGTAGGTGGGTAATGAAAACAGAAATCCAGGTAACCACTGAGGTTAGCCAGGGAATTCAAACCAGTGTTTTTTTTATAGAAATTTCGCCAAATTTCAACCTGAAAAATATGATGTCAACTATTGCAAAGGATGTTTCATGGGAAAAAAAATGGCCCAAATTCGCCAGATTTCAAAGAAAAACTAAAAATCCAAATCACCAGATTTTTGTGATAAGATGTTCCAGTAGGTAACCAATAATATAAAATGATTTTTTATTTTACTTTTTTCTACTTTCATATCTAGTATGTAGCCACATTTGAATAACTTTTCCTGGATGATTGCCAATTTTAGCTACATCACAAAATCCTGTAGAAAACCCCTGATTCAATCGCAATTGAAGTGTGCCATGTCCAACCACCATCAATCCCACACAGACCCAATTAAGTAGCAAGTGTTCTTTTCTTCTCTGGCAAATCTCACCTTGGTAACCAATTCTGTAAGAAATAGGTTTCATATATAGGTAGATAGGTAGGAAAATAGATAGTTACTAGGTAAGTAGATGGTTTATACATAAGTAAGGGCTGTTTTCACTACTTACCTACTTACTAGCAACCTGCTTGTGGGTTGTTAGTAGGTAGGTAGTAAAGAAAAGCAACCCAGCTAACCACCATGGTTAGCTAGGGAACTGGAATCCAACAGAAAACTGTTTCCTGACCACTTACCATCCATCATCCTTCATGGTGTGCTGGTGGGTGCTTTTTGGCTATTTGGCAAGTGAACTTTTGTGACTCTCTGTAAAGCTGAGAGTGGAAAAACAATCACCTATTACCCTAAACGCCAGTTACACATTAATTCATTATTTATGAATTTTCCAAAAATTCTGAAAAAAAGCTACCTGCCAAACTCTAGAGCACACTAGCTTCATTTTTTAGTATAGTGCCTAATTGTAAAATATTATTATTGTTACTGCCAAAGTTAAATGTCTAAAATATTATTATTATTAATATTCTTATTATGCACCTTGCTGCCTAACCAGCCCAGGTACTATGGTAGTAATTTTGAAAGTTTAGAAAGCCCAATTTGCAACTCATTTTTGACATATTTATGCCTGCCATGTGTGGGGGTATTAAAGGCCAGGAGGGTCCCTCTCTGGGTTGTAACTTGTAACGAATTTCCTAAACAAGTGGGCCTCTCAACTTCCACCGCTTGTGAAACATTCACCCCTTAACTCTGGTAAAGTAATTAACGTTAGGCCATGTCCTTCTTCCTGCTAGAGAAGAGTGTACTAAATACGATCTGACTGCTGCTCCTTGTTTTTGATTGGCCAAACATAATGATTGGTCCAGGTGGTTTACTATTAGTAGTTCCCACATAATTGCAGTCCCAGTTTCAGTTTTATAGGTGGTGTTGCAAAAAAGTAAATAACTAAAGTTGGATGTGAGAAATTTTTTAGGTTAGCATTGGTGGCGATGCTCTTAGTCCCACAATTTGTGCCCCTGCCATTAGCCCAGACCAAAAAGGGTGACAAACAGTTTTGGAAATAAAAGTTTCATGCAGCCAATGAGAACGCTCAGCATGCACTCATGAGGGGTCCAATTTTTTCGTGTTTTTTCCTTGTTCCTGTCATGTTCTCATGGTGATCTCCAAGTTCGCAAGACGTTCCCAATAGTACCTCAGACTTATCTCAAAGTTCAACTCTCATTAATATAAACTGAAAAGGTTGGAGGACATTTGTTTCTAATTTGCAATTGGGGGCCATTGAGGTGCTTCTATTGTGGAGAGCCCAATGTTCCAAAACAATTGGTGATGGGCCAATCAATATGGCTCATTGCTCACAAAATAAAATAATTCCTTTACCTATCTAGTCTATCAAATGTTTGACTATTATATTGTTAGCTACCATCCACCCTTTATGGTACATACTAATTTCATTTGTGTTAAGCATTGGGAGACATTTCCTAAGAATATTTGAAAGACACCTTATATTCAACATTTTTTTTCCTGAAAAATTTTGTTGCCTTTTTTTCTACCAAAATTTTGATATTTGTTGGGAAATTTTTGGAATTGGAATTTTTTAATTTCTAGTGTAAATTTGAGTAATTTTTCTCATTTAGGGGAATTTATTTCTAATAATAATTTTTTTTAAAACCTTTCTTTACATCTATGAAGATGTCTCCTAAATCAAAAGGAACGAACTTACACCTATTATTTAGGAGGGGCCAGAATCCTACAGCTACTTCTAGGTGTGAGGTCATTCCCATGTGATGTGTGTGTGTGTGTTTACGATTATAATAAGGTTTTTCTTGTGCTTTACAATGGGTAAGAGCATCCCCACCAGTGCTCAGTATGTGACCCTGCACATTAAAATCAGATGAAGAAAAATCAACATATGCCGATTTAGGAAAATGGTTTTGGCTAAGTATAATTGCACAGGTTGCGGTGGCTGGTGAAAGGCGGTTCAACGATGTGCGCTGCAGAAAAGAGTGTACTAACTACTACTCAGTGTTTCTGCTTGGCCGCATCATAATGATTGGGCCAGGTGGTTTGCTATTAGTAGTCCCTCACCTATTTGCTATCCCAGTTTCAGTTTTATGGGTGGAGTTGCAAAAATATAAATAACTAAACTTGGATGTGAAAAATATTTTTTGAGGGTAACATAGGGTACTAAGCACCGCAGGAGTTGCTCACTTTGTAATTTATCGTTAAGTCTAATATTAAGCTACTCAATTGAAAGAGTGAAGGAAAGAACAAATGACTGCAGTCGATGAGAACAAGATGCTTTCGTTTCCTTTTGATAAATGGACAAAGTATACAAAAATTGTTATTGTGAGGTTCCTTCAAGGGCAACCTTTGAAAAGACCAAAAAGACCAGGGAAGAATGGCATCTCTTGGAGGACACAGAGGGGTCAAGGGATCATCATGTGACTTGGTGACCTGCAAGACAAGCACATGCTCTTTCCAGGTTATTGGATTCTAATTTTAAGACTTGCAATGGAAAAATAGCATTTTGTGGATTCTTTCTTCAGCTAGGCTAGAAGTGTTCATGGCTTTCCCACCACCAAATTGGGACCCCTGAAAGACTTAGTCCAATCATTTGGGAAATGCATGCCTACTATTTTCTACCATTAGGATTCTATGCCTCTGGACAAGTGTTACCAGTATGCTCCCCAAGTGGGGCCAGGTGTGAACTAGAGCACCCACATTGTTACCTTGGTCACCTCCCCAAGTGAGGCCTCTTGGTGAAGGTCTCACTAAACCTAAACCCTAAAAATTGCTTAGATTTGAACTCAAAGACCCTGATTTAGTCTAAGCATGGGATATTTGTATTTGTAATTATGTGGAAATCATTTAAATGGATTTTGAGATTTGTGCCATAGTAAACAATATTATTTTGTGACAATTTTATGATGTTACCAAAGTGACCATCATCCATAGAAAGATTTAGTGAAATATAATATGTGCTATGGATATGTAATATGTACCAAAGTGATCATCATACATAGGAAGATTTAGCCAAATATAACATGTGCCACAATAAACAACATATATTATACATTGCTATGAATGAAACCACAAAGTTCACCTTGCAAATGTGCCATGAGCCATGGCTCTGGCCAACTGATTGCCATAGGAGAAAAACAAGTGTTGGGAACTTAGTTCTCACTTTAGAGAACCTGAAACCAAGGGTAAAGGTCGGGTATGTATATCCTTGATCAATGGTTCCCAAAATCAACGAACCAGTTCTGACCCTTGACCGAAGGTTCCAAAAATTTGTAAAAGGCTGGTATATTTTCTACAGCTCTTGTCATCATGGCCAAAGTTTTCAAACATATTTGACCCCTTACATCCCTGTCCAGTTGCTTTTGTTTTTTAGTTGTCTTTCAGTTGTGTGCAGTTGTTGACCATGAAAACCACTTTGCTTATTTATGCGGTGTTTTTCCATGCATATTTATGCATGTGTTTTTCCATCTCCTTGCACGACTTGCTTCATGGTACCAGTGATGGGTTTAGGTCTTGGGTTACTTGATTTCTCCTCTTAGGGTTCCCCATTGTTTGTTTTTGCGTTTTCAGGTGTTGTTTTTGGTTTGAACTTTGATCCTTTTTCTCTTGTTCCCTTGCCAGGTGTTTTTCCTTTTTTTAAATAAATAAATAATTAATTAGCTTTGCTTAGCTTGCTGGATGGGGCCTGCTGGATAGGACCAGTTCTTTCATTTTGTTGATAACTAGGCTTTGGTTCCAATTCTTTGAAAAAAATTAAAAGAACCCATGGGTCCACTTTTTTAACCCATCTTTGAAAAACAATTAGATCAAAGAACCCACATTCTGAATCCAAATCTTACCAAAGAATTCCATTAAATCCTGCTCATCAAGATCTTTCCAAGAACACCAAAGGCACATTCCAATTCCTCTGAAATTTTCAGCTAGGATTTAATTTAATTTTCAGTGAAGAAATCATTCAATATTCAAGAACTCCTACACCGCAAGTCCAAACGCCATGAAACCAAGCCAATGCACCCCTCCTCCTCCAGAGCTTTCCAAAGAGACCAAGAACGTGATGTGAAGCATCCTGGTTCCATCGATCTCATCGATACAAACAAAACAAAACAAAACAAACAAACTACCTTCCTTCATAGATAGATGTCCCAGAACTGGTTGCTGTTATTGTAGTACCTTGGCCACTTTGACACATGTTTGTCAAATAATCAATTAATTTTGAGGATCCCATTTCGAAAAATGGTTTATTCTTAAATATTTCATCAGATTCTTTCCTTTCTTTCAGGAAAAATATTTCTGATTTTTTTGGGGGGAGAATTTGAACATTTCCGAAATTAATATAAGTAATGTTGAACTCACCCAGGTACTACTTGTATCTCTCATCACTTGTGCTGGAGTATTCACCACATGTATCCAAAATTTGTAGTTCAAAATTTTTACTACCCTATTTTAGGTGGACACTCATGGCACTTCAGATTCTACAATATATTGTAATACATGGGCGATTTCAGCATAAATTAAATTAAATTTCATTTTGCCAAAGTTTTTGAAATTAGTCCTATTGTTGAAAAGTTCAAAAATTTAGACTGCATGAATCTGGGATCAAACCTTGGCCTAGTACAAACAAGCACGTCAGTTGTGAATAGACTAACAACAAGGACAATAAGAAAACTCTGAAATTGGCTTAGAATTCAATATCTAAATTGTTATATGTCCAAAAGTCCAAAATTAAAAACTCACATAACAAATCTTAGATTTTAAAATTAATTAATTATGCGGCACTTGTGTGTCTAACCCACCCACCCACCCACCCAGGTACTATGATAGTAACTAGCTCTAGTAACCAGGTTGAGTGGCATACATATAAAAGGCCTGTATTTTGGAGATGAACTGACAAGTGTTCACCCCTCTTTCCTTCTGGGTGGTGGCGGTCACAAGCATAGACCTCTTTCTTAAGTAGTGGGTCGATTGCAAGTGCAGCCCTCTTTACTTATGTACGGGTGGTGGTGGTGGTGACAATTTTAGACCTCTTTCTTTGTAGGTGCTGGAAATTGCAATAGCCGCCCTCTTTCCTTATGGGTGGTGGCTAACCACCACTTAGCCACCACCCACGAGGGCCCAAAGCTTGCTTGACCTCTGTGATAATTAGGGTATCACCATCTCTTTATTTATATACTCAACTTACAACTTTCCATTGTAAATTGTCTTCTGGTCATGTGATCGTAGTCACTCACCACTCTACTAGTCAAGCATTAATCAACATACAAAGCTTTGAAAGTAGTCAGTCAAACTACAACCCATTATACATTGACATTTATCATTTTTTTCAAAAGAATTTTTAAAAAAAAAATCTTTAGAAAGTTCCCAACAACAAGACAAGCCCGCCTCAATGGAAGAGAAGCTTACATATTTTCAAAATAATTGCACTTTGGGATGAAATATCACTTTCTATTATTATCTTGCTTTCATCAAAGTTTGCCATGACAACAATTTCTGAGAGACAAAGGACAACAAGGTAATGGAAAGAGACCCTAAGGCACTTCTCATATTACCCCCCCCCACTCCAAAGTAAAGGGCCCAAAGCTCAGTTCCTTGCTACACTTGCAAAGTAAGTTATTGATTGAGGCTTTGGAGTGGGAGGAGGGGGGCATTCTTGGTCTTCTTCTCAGTTGAATTCTTCTCACTTAGCAGGCTTGTAGGCCAAGAAAGAAAAAGAAACCAAAAGAAAGGAAAGGTAAGTTGGCCTCTTGCAAAATATCCCCTCGGTACCCCCAAAAAAAAACACACACACACACACAACACGCATAATTGTGCACATCAAGGTAAGCACGCAAGCACCCATTCCACAATCATAGCTTTTTAGATTCTAGAAGTTCCCTCTCAATTGAGGCTTTTTTGAGATTAAGGCTAAAATGAAATAGTATTTCAATCCAAAATATATTTGAATTTTTAAAAAATTGAATAAATTAATTAATTGATCCCTGGCAAAAGATTCGGGAACAAGGAAGATACTTTCACTTCAAAGAGTGGCTTAGAATGAAAGCTTAATGGGAGAATTTTAATTGGTTTAGGGTTGAACTTTAGGATGTATTTTATGATATACTTGTGTGAATTGTGCTGTTGGTGCAAGTGTAAACTTGTTACCCAACTAATTAAAATTGAATTTTGAAATTTTTTTTTGAATTACCAATGACAAAAATCACTCAATATCTCTTGCACCTTAAGTTTTAAAACTACTAAATCCCTTCCATAAAATCCTACTCATTGACCACTTTCCAAGAATACAAAAATTATGGACCAATTTTTGTAAAACCTTTAGTTCCAGTTTTATCAAATTCTCAAAGACAAAATACAATCCTTAAATATTCAATAACTCTTGAGCTTTATGTCTAAACAATATGAAACCACTTCAGTGTAGCCCTACTCATTCTCATTCAAGGCTTTCCAAAAACATCCCAGTCCAAGGAGGGGGGGGTGCCGTGGTGGTTTGGGAGATCTCAATGTGACAAGCAAACACAACTACCTTCCCTAATAGATAGATAGATATATTTTAATATACAATAACCAATGAGAAATGTCCTATCCCAAGAATAATGTAATATTTATATACTAGGAAAAATTGAGCCTATTTGAGGTATTGGGGTTGGCTTGGCCCTTAAGACATAAAATTTCTGGTAAAGAAAGATTGGTGTTACTATGTATGTTTGTTAGGATGGGACCATGCCTTAACCCTCTCAAACCATGGGGCCCTTGACTTCAATTTTGATACTACTAGAAACTCTCAACAAGATGGTGTGCACATTTGTTATTTCATAAATTTTCAAATTAACAAGAGAAAATTTTATTGAATTCAAAGTGATTTCATCTCTAAAATTTAATTAAATTTATGAAAATATTAAATAGGGACCAAAATCCCTTAAGCTAAAATAATCTATAATGAATCTAAAAACAATATCCTTGCCTTGGTAGGCAAGGCCAAAAACAATGTTAAGACTAGAGTGTTACTATGGGACATTAGCAACTTTGACACAAATTATATTATTTGTAAAACTTTTGAAATTTTCAAACAATAAAATTTCCAAAAGAACAAAATTTTGTGAAACAAAAGTGTAGAGGATCTTTGGGGAACGTTCAGGAATGTTCTAATTTTCAACATGGGAATCTTCAGTTAATAAATGAATGAATTAGTTAATCAAGTATTCAACAAACATGCGTTGAAGGTGCTCCTTCACATTGAGAGGCCAATAAAATTAATAAATAGCCTACGAAAAGTTTAAAAAATAGGCCCTCCTCAAATTTTGTAGCACATACTAAAAAAAAAGAGGGGAGTTTCCAGGAAGTTGGAGACTCCAAATTTCTGGAAAGGAATATGAAGTTAACTACTCAAAACCTGCCATCTGTGTTATCACTAACTAGTTTACTAACCACTTTACTAACTACTATCCCTAGTAAGTTACCTACAAGTGCCTTTGCTAATTCCTTATACAACTTTACTAAACTACCGGAAACCTGCCATCTGTGCCATCACTAACTACTTTGCTAACCACTTTACTAACTACAATGACTAGTGAGTTCCCCTCGCCTGTGTAATTCATTAACAACTTTACTACTTAAAACTACTCATGATTCACTAAGTACTTTACTAACCACTGTACTAACGGCCATGTGTGCCATCACTACCCACTTCACTAATTACCGTGACTAGTGAGTCACCTACTCCGCCTGCTAGCCTAATTCATAAAGCAACTTTACTAAATTACTCAAAGCCTGCCATCTGTCTGTGTTATCACTAACTACTTTACTAACGACTTTACTAACTACCGTGACTCGTAAGTTACCTTCCCTGCCTCCTCATTCGTAAACAAATTGACTAAACTACTCTCAACCTGCCATTTATGCCATCACTAACCATTTTACTAACTACCGTGACTTGAATGTGACCTACCCGCTGCTAATTAATTCATTAACCAACTTTTCCTAATTACTCAAATCCTGCCATCTGTCTGGGTTAGCAATGACTACTTTACTAACTACTTTACTAACTACAGTGAGTAGTAAGCTACCTACCCCCGCCTGCTAGCTTAATTCATAAACAACTTTACTAAGTACTACTACACAAAACCTGCCATCTGTCTGTGTTTCTTACTAACTACTTTACTAACCACGTTACTAACTACTTCTCCTCGGGAAGCTCACGGAATTGACGGAAGAAGAATAAGCGCGTTAAGGAAGAAGGAAGGAAGGAAGAGCGAGCGTTGCAACCACAACGTGGCGATCCGACACAGTGCAGTCGTCGTTTGTGGTTGAGCAATTGTTTTAGGAGCGCATTTTAGAGCAGAATTTTGGCGTCATGTCCCGGTGCCGAGCGATCCAAGCAACCGCTATATATTGCTGACGCATGCAGGGAGCTTGAAATCGTCTCGATCGGTGAAGTATAAGTCCTTTATTTTTGCAAGAATTAGAGTGGTGTGGTGAATGTTCTTGCTATGGCTTGTTTGAGTTCCTGCTTACTTCCAGAGCTTGTTGCTGCTGCTGCTGGCGGTTTGAGAGAACAAGATTGCAGGAGCGCTGCGGGAGCCTTGTCGTCAGCGTCTTCGTCTTCAGAGACTGGTTTGAGAGCAATCAGAGGCCAAAATAAGAAGAATTCTCAGCTTAGGCTAAGCAGTAGCACATGGATTCGTGGCGATTCCTTCAAGAATGAGCGTCTGTCATGCGCAGTCGCTGCTGCTCCTCCTCCTCCTGGCATGATGGCTTTGTCTAAGAAACAGCTTAGGAATGAGGTGCAGATGTCCGCCGCCACCTCCAAAACCAGCAAGATTTCAACTGGCTCCGGTGGTGCGGTTTTAGAAGATGTGCCTCATCTCACCGACTGGCTGCCTGATATTCCAGTTCGGTTCTTTTCCCTTCCCCCCTACGCATCCTTTCTTCTCTCCCCTGGCACCCGGCCTCTTCACGAATTTTGCATTCCTATTGTATTCTTGTTTGTGGATCGGTTCTCAGACACACTCTCCGCGAAGGGGAACGGCGCTATCGATCCTTGCCGCTTTTCCAGTTTAACGATCCGTCTGATATAATCTCAGCCTGCGTTCCCCTAGTTGATGATCATCGCAGTTGTGTTTGCATACGTCTTGGCGTCTTCTTTCCCTGCGACCAGTAGACCGCCTTACCTATTCGCCGCATCGCTGGAGAATTTTGCAGTTGTTGTGATTCTGGTGTAGAGATAGATATTGTAGTCATGTACACCATAGTAGAAATTCTGTTGTTTTGTTTCCATCTCCTGCCTGTTTCACTGCTTTGATTCCGGTTCTGCTGGACGGGGGAGACAACAACAACTTGGTTGAAGTTTTACACAAGATTTAAGACTGATTCTTGCTGCTATACTGTCCTTGGATCTTGGCAGTATTGATACGTTTGATAGCTGGATCTCTATGGTTTATTTGATGTAATAGGGATCACTGTGATGATGATCTGAATGGCTAATTTCGTGCAATAGGGATCACTTTGATGATGATCTGAACCCAAATCATCATGGGGTGTCTGGTATTCCTCATGCAGGAAGGTGGCAGGGCTTTGAAATCTGCAATCTGGAAGATAGATGAAGAGTTCTCATACCTTCTTGGCCCTCAGCCTCCTTCCCTTCTTTCACCTGGCTTGATTAGATCTGCTCTGTGAAATGTGCAGACATACGCAAATCCTTTGAAGTACAACCCTGCCTACTCTGCTGTAAGGTGAGACTGAAAATTGAACCAGTCCTGCCTTTTGCCATTTGCACAGCACCTTGCAGAAACTTAACATGTCAAGGCAAATCCCAATGTTTACAAAAAAAATTGTTAAAGCAAGTGCCAAGGAGATTTTTGGATTTTGTTCAAAAGATATTGTGGACAGCACAGTTTGAGATTGAATGCCTGTGTTTTTGGGTATTCTTGAGAGTTGGTTCATTGACTTTTTTTTCCTTCACTGTGTTATTTGCTTCGACTTTTCTAAAAGGCTTGTGTGGTGGGGTTGGCTTCTAATGCAGGCAATATTTTGTCGAAAGGACAGATGTTGTTGCAAAAGATGTATGTCAACCTTGTTCTTTCCTAATATGTGCTTGCAGAGTTTAAAGCTGCTTTTTCTGGCCAATAGTCATCATCTTCATCATCATTTCATTCTTGTTAGTTTTCAGAGCTGTGATCTGTTAATAGAGGAATGGGAATATTGAACACTGGAGGAAGCAGCAGTAGAAGGACCAGTGTTGTTTGTTTGTCAGAATGTTGCTTATTTGGGGTCCTGTCTACAACAGGTGGTTGTCAACTTGAACACAGCTGGAGATGGTATTCACTTTCGACGAGCAGGACCCCGAGACAAGGTTCTCTCTCTGTCCCTGTCTTAGGGTAGGTTCCGACACTATGTTGTGCAAAGAAGAAAAGCAGATCCACACCACTGCTTTCTGGGCACAAATGGAGCTTCTGCAAGAAGCTACAGTGCTTGCTCATAGCTTTTAGCTAGAAATTGTCGATTTCAGAATCTGAAGATAGAATCTGGATGTGTGGAGTAGTGAGCTGAGTTGACATCCATGGGAAGTTTTGCAATAGCTGTGTCTTGGGTAAGTTATCTCTCCTTCTGACTCTCCTACTGACAAACACTTGCAGATATATTTCCGTCCAGAAGAAGTGAAGGCATGCATTGTAACCTGTGGAGGCTTGTGTCCTGGTCTAAACACTGTCATTCGTGAGATAGTTTGTGGGCTTTGGACTCAGTATGGCGTTCGTGAAATCTATGGCATTCATGTGAGTAATATCCTCCACCTGAAGTCCTTTCAAATCTGATGTAAGAATAACTTATTTGAATTAATGCAGGCATGACACGATTTGAGAGACTAAACATCTACACAATGTGAGATGTGGAGCTCTGGTATTCTATATGTGTTCTCTTGTGGGTGATTTTGATAGATTTTTTACACATATATTTGTGAGAGCTATACTGTGGTGTTTCTTTCTGAGTTTTCCTATATCCATGATGGGTCATAACCAAGGCAACACATGGAGAAAGCAGCAATGAGTGATGTTTGGACCCTGTACAGGGAGGCTACAGGGGTTTCTATTCACGGAACACTACTGATTTGACCCCCAAGGTTGTGAATGATATTCACAAGCGGGGAGGCACTGTTTTGGGCACCTCTCGTGGTGGCCATGACTGTTCTAAGATTGTTGACTCCATTCAAGACCGTGGTATCAACCAGGTGAGAAGCAGAACCTAGCTGTAAATCAAAATAAAGCAGTCATTTTCTCATTCCAAGTTCAGCCATTTCTATGTTGCATTGCTGGTGGATACCTACACTCCAGCACTTTGGAGAAACTAACTAAGGATGTTTGTGTTCTGTTAATATGAAGGTCTACATAATTGGGGGTGATGGCACTCAGAAAGGAGCAAATGTGATTCATGAGGCATGCAACTTTTCCCCTCCATGTTGTGGTTTACTTTCAAGCTTTTGCTTTCAATTAAGTGGTTTAATCTTAATCAAGGTTGCTTGGGACACTTTGCATCCCAGCTTCATGAGCAGCTTAGCAATCTGTTTGGAAGTGCTTCCATAGCAAGGAGATATCATCATGAAGCTACCAACAACCAGATTGAAATTTCATGTATTGTCCTGTGGCTGTTTCTTCACTCAGAAATTCTTCCATGTCAAGCATCTGAATGGAAAAACTCAGAAATTCATCACAAAACATTGGTGGGATATTTGGTGCATTTTCAAACTGCAGGAATGTAAGAAGAGGGGTCTAAAGGTGGTTGTTGCGGGTATTCCAAAGACAATTGATAATGACATTGAAGTAAGTGGCACACACTTTTGCACACTCTAAGACTCAGCACTTAATGATTTTGGCTTTTGAGTTGGCAGATCTGTTTTAAGATTCTAAATCCTGAGTCTTAAACATCATGTGCTTGAATTGTGGGGTATATTCATTGAGATTTGCTGCAGAATAATAAAGGACAGCTAATTTGATTAGGTGATGGCACAATTTCAAACTGCTGAGAATTTGTAACATCTGTCACAATCTCTTCAAGAATAGTGTATTATAGACTGTTTTATATTGTATTTACTAAGTCCACTCTGAATCAAGTGGAGAGATAGGTCAAGCTTGTACATGTTTCTGTGGAGTTTCTGTCTGCAATCACAGTCATCCTTTGAAGTGTGGATACCAAGCATCTGTATGTGTGCAGGCCTCCATAGACTTTTGTACTGGATAACCTGACAATTCAAGAACATTTCTTGTCTGTGAAGCTCCACTCGTCATCACTTTGGTTTTTGGCATGGGTTGAATGTTACAGATTATAGACAAGTCATTTGGGTTTGACACAGCAGTGGAAGAAGCTCAACGTGCGATTAATGCAGCACACGTTGAAGCAGAGAGCATCCACAATGGTGTTGGCTTGGTAAAGCTTATGGGACGTTACAGTGGTGGGTGCCTTTCCTTAAGTAGGAAATGCTTTTTCCTTGGTGAAAAGTCTGTGTGGTTTAAATGCTGGCACAATTTTGTAAAATGAACTGTAAGGGATTACTCCCTATTGTATCGATGCTAAGTGGGGAAAGTGTTTGGTGCAGGGTATATTGCTATGCATGCCACTCTTGCTAGTCGTGATGTGGTAGGTTTCACTCTCTCTCGTATGAATGTGGTTTGACTGTTCTATACCTCTTCTCCTGATTGCAGTACTGTCAGTTCTAATATTGTCCTACTAGATCTTCAAGGTTCTTTAGGATGATTTCCTCCCTCAGTCTTGCAGTGGACAACATGATTGTCTGGTCCTCCTAAGTTTTTGTCTATCCTGTCGTCTCCTCTTTTAGCCTGTATACACATTTGTTCTCTCTCTTTTCCGTCTTCAAAGATCAATTGTTGCAAATATTGTGCATATTGCAAAATAGTGAACAAACTTTCTTCCACCAACCTAGCAGATCTGTTTGGGAAATGGTCTGCCTTATATTCTTACCTTACCTGGGGACTTGGATTCCACGAGTGCAGGATTTATGCTTGATACCAGAAGTGCCATTTTACTTGGATGGACCTGGTGGGCTAAAAGAGTTTGCAAAGCAAAGGTTGCGTGAAAATGGACACATGGTAATTGTGGTCGCAGAAGGTGCGGGCCAAGAGTTGATAGCAGAGACCATGGGTTCTTTGGACAAGCTCAGTGATGCCTCTGGAAATCGCTTGCTTCTTGATGTTGGTCTTTGGCTCTCCCAAAATCTGAAAGTATGTACACTTGACTGCCCAGTAATTTCTTTGCTAGCAAGTAAACTTTCACATCCATCAGTCATGGACAAAACAAATATTCATTAAATGCAAATGTAGCCTGTTTCATGCATATATTTACATTATCATTGTTGCAATATCAGGTTTGATCAGTTTTTGACTTACTGATTTTGTCTTTTGCTGCAGGATCATTTTGTTAAGGAGTTTAAAGAGCCCCTCAACTTAAAGTATATAGGTAATATGAGCTGCTCAAATCTTCTGTTCACTAGGTTGCTTGCTAGCTGTAAGCAATGATGTATTAGAGCCTTGCTTGAGGAGTTCTTTGTATGGTGTTACAGATCCAACATACATGATTCGAGCGATCCCTAGTAATGCATCAGACAATGTCTACTGCACCCTACTGGCCCACAGTGCCATCCATGGTGCAATGGCAGGGTACTGTGGTTTTACAGTTGGCCCTGTCAACAACCGTCATTGCTACATTCCTATCAGTGTAAGTTCCTTACAAGAATTTCTGTGATGGTTACGATGTGTGTTTAATGCTGTGAAGAAGAGTACTCAGAGGATCCTGCAGGGTACATCTGTGCATTCAGAGAATTTTTTGGACATCAAGTGGCTCTTACTTGTGTGATGATTTTTGACCACAGATGCACAAGTCTTTAGCAGAGGCTTTACGTTTTGAGATTCCCCTTATACCTCCTTCCCAACTGATTCTTTACATGGCTTTTTTTCCCCATCTGGCAGAGAGTGACAGCAACACAGCGACAGGTGAATATTGCAGACCGCATGTGGGCTCGTCTCCTATCATCAACAAACCAGCCTAACTTTTTGCGCTATAATAAGTATATGCAGCAACTACGTAAGCAAAATGCTTTGAAGCAAGCTTTGGAATCAGAGCAACATGTCACTGTTGCAAACTCCAACTCTGCACCATCTTCTCCATCATCCTCAACTGTAAGCACCCATCAGCTATTTCCTCAAAGCTTTTTCCAGCATGAAGATAAATGGTTAAAGACATAGATTGCTATCCCTGGTCATTTGGCAAAAAGAAACATTAAAAGGGTTCTCTCCATAAAAAGTTCTGGTCATAAAAAGTTCTGGTTTGCTGCCAATGGATTCTGTATTCTACTCTTCACAAGCATCTTGGTGATAACTTCTCTAGAATGTGATGTAGATCCACATGTGACTGGATCTAAGTTAATCTGCATCATGTGACTCTCCCAACCTTCTGGGCATATATAATCCATTGGAAAGAGGCTTCTCAAGAGGGATTTGTGGGTTCAAAACTAATGTCGAGTGTAATACTATTACTAACATGCAATCTTCAGTCAGTCTTAGCTATGTATTGCTTTCCTGGGTTCCAAATGGATAGGATGGTGCAGTCTAACCCCCAGAAAACACTGCTGGTCACATTCTCATGTGCAATTGTACTCACAGGATGGGAATGGAAATGGAAGTTCTAAGAGAGTAGATGAGGAATCACCACGAATGGAGACAGGTGACAGGCAGTATGTGCCATTGGATAAAGGGGAGGCATCATTATTGACAACACCAGTACCTGGTGACCCGACTCAAATTCACAACCCCACAGCTCCTTGATCACTTCTCTGAGGAAGTTGTACCCTACTGCAATGCCCTCATCAGTGAAGATACAGAGTGCAATGCAGTTGATCTCATGAATGAAGCTCTGGGCACTAGAACCTATAGACTTAAACCCCAGAACAAGAAAAGGGCTCTAGTCTATTAATAGATTCTCTAATTTTAGAACATTATGACATTTCCAAGAAGTGCAGGAGGGTGTTAAATCATTGGAACCTAGAAGAACCAACACCAGACAGAAAATATCCTCATTGGTTACCTGTGGGATTCTACTGGGCACATTTTGAATTATGCTTATTAGAAGATAGCATTTTAGCTAGCTAGGGAAACTTCGTCTTGTGGAGTTACTCTATTATGTTAGTACATCAGATTTCTAATTTCCTACTTAGTTCCAGGTATAGTCTTATCTATTGTCATCATTACAGGATCGCAGACCTGCATCTGATGATTCATTGCAGAACAGTAGTTTGGGTAAGAAGATGCTAGTTTTGGTAAAAAGATGATTTCTTAGTGCACACCCTTTCTGTGGGGTTTGCTTGTACTAATACTATCTGGTAAATGGAATTAGAGGTTGGTTAAGAGTTTTGTTGGTGTCCTGAAAGTATTGGATCCTCTTTTATGGGTTTGATTTACTAAAACTAAGCGGTGTAATGATAATGAAGTTGGTTTGATGTTTTGTTATATTTGAGGTATTTTGACAAGGCTTTCAAGGGCAAAGGAGGAAGAAGAAGGAAAGAAGAGGAAGTGTTGGAGGGAAGGGCCAGCAGTGTGTGTTGCATTCCTGCTGGATGCCTTCTGTCGCAGGCTGCAGTTATGATTTTCTCAGAAGGCCAGAGGGAATGGTAAGCACTGAACTTCCTCAAAGGATTGTTATATGTGCTTTGCACCCTATTAAACCTGACAGTGGAGTTGGGTTTCCAATGCTTTGGACTAACAAATTAGTTGAATGAAGGAATGAGTTGCATTAGCAGCCACCACAGGAGTGGTATATTTTGTTGGTAATGAACACATCACTTGTTGAGCAGTGTGCACTCCTAGTGCACTTGTTTTAAAATAGCTAGTTCCTCTTGAGCTCTTCCTTACTAGAAGAGGAGGAAAACATGAAACTAGACTTTCACATGATCACAGTCACTATAAAATGGCAACTTGTGATCCAATGCCAATCCCTGCTCATGAAACCCCTTTTGGTAGTTGTAATGTGGGAGAAAGTTGGATGTCTCCCAGGCATTGCTCTTCCTGCATATGGTTTGATGGGTGCAAAATGTTTTGCCAAGTTTTGAATAAGTGGGAAAGGCTTTGACACCGGCTTTGTATCTTTGGACACAAACAGCATGTTCTGTGTATGAAGAAACTGGGCTGGAAGCACTGGAACACGAGGCTCATCTTTTGTAACCTTATGGCAAGTTCTAACTTCGAACTAGCAAAGGAAAATGTTCCATGAAGTTTCAGAAAAAAGAGTTAATCCAGCAAAAAAAACCTGTTCCATAAAGTTCCCAAAAATTATTGTCAATTTAGGGCAAGACACACCTGATGAACATTTCTCAATATGAAAACTACGTTGTTGATAGTCTCTCTCCATTATGGGAAGAGCTAATAACTGTGCAGGTTTTTGCATTTTGCTGGACTTCAATTTGAGCATAATTCTTAGGTATCTTCCCAATGAGCACCTGTTGTATTTGTGTTCTAATTGTGTGCAATTGCATTTTGCCCTGCTTCAATTTGAGCACCATTCTTAAGTATCTTTCAATCAGCAGTTTCCTCCGGAGCACTGCACCTCTTGGAATTAAAAAAAAGCTCCAACTTAATCAGTGGCCAAAAAGTAATTATCTTCAACATGGCTATTCAACTCTCTAACAGCAGAGATGTTGCTGAGCCCTTCCTGAAATAAGGGACCTAGGACAAGGTGATAATTATAGACACTAAAGTTACATTCACACATACAAGGAAAGACAATGGTAACATCAATGTAAGTTAAATCTGTTCATATTATATATTCATGAATCAATAACTAGATTATGCAGCATGATTACCTGTTTCACTAAAAATTTGTGATGATAATTAGTGATAAAGTGTTGCTCCTAATTTCAAAATCTTCAAAAAGTGAAGATTCCAATGACTAACATCGTTGGGAAGTTATTGTAACCAAAGCATTACTAGTAAGTTCCTAATCTTTAGTGACAGTCATTGGATCCCCTTCTTCACACTTCGCATAGCACTTTTGTCCAACACTTTCGCACAATGGCTTTTACATAGAACTTACGCAACGTTTTTTTGAAAAAACTTTTGCACAACACCTTAGAAATTTTGCACTATCTCTTGCATAGAAATTTTGCACAGCACATTAGCATGTGTCCGTTCTATAATCACAATAATGAAGCATAAATTCATTTGAAATAGGCACATTCAATCTGAGGTCAACAAGAAAAGATAGAAGATCAAAAGCTAAAGGTTCAAAAGATGGATCCAATAGCACTAATGCAACTTGATAACATTACGACAGTTGGGATCACAACAAAATCCTCACACTTATCGAGTGCAAACAAGTTCAACATGCTACATAGAAGGAGACTGTGGATCCAAGAGTCCATATGATTTCTATTACATAGCATTGAACCAAGATTGCAAACAAACTCCAAAAAGTGATCAATGTTCAACTAACATGGAATGGCAAAATGTGTAAAGATAAATGAAATGGGGTGAATTCATAATACAAGAAAATAATTAATTACCATAAAAAAACCAACCACAACACAAGTTTTTAAGATATGATCATTGAAAATGAGACAAGGTCCATTTGCATCAACAATTTAACTGAGAGTATTGTGGAATGATTAAGGCATTTTAAGGTGAAATAACCAACATGCCATTCAATATCAACAATACCTCTATATGCTTGCAAATGTATAAAGGTGGAAATTACATGGCACCAACATCATAAATTGATATGCAAGAAGAACAAGATTTGGTACAACCATAGCATATTTTCATGCGAATGCTTTGAAAAAATGATTATGTTATAAAAAAATCAAGTTGCAAATGAAGGAAATGTGCATGTTTGGGTGAATGTGATAAACATGGAGGATTCTTCAAAAAGTAATCAACTATCCTTTCATCAACTTGTTGGATACTTCCATTGTACCATTAACAAAATAGTTTCTAACAATGCTAGTGTCGCAACCTTAGTCTTGGGCTCGCGACCAAAGCAAGGGCTTACAAGGGTGCGGGTCAAGAAGGAAGCCCAGGGGTCGCATCTCATGTTCCTGGGAGTGCAAAAGAATGTGAAGGAATGAACCCTCACACTTCCAAGTGAATTCCCATTGTGAGAGTTGGAATCTCAATGGTCTCTCGAATTTTTAGAAGATGATTGTAAGGGTCAAAACTTATTGGATTGAAAAGTTCTTTATATTATTGAAAATCTATTGAAACGTAGATTTCTAAAATGGGCTCACACCACTCATTTGGACATCTGAAACACAAGTTATGACCAAAAGAAAGGTCGGGAGTCAAATTGGCAATTTAACTCTCGACCACTAAAAGTTGGGAATCGACTCGATTTCCTTATGTGCAGGCGGCATGCAACATATCATTGAAAAACTCTTGACGAAGGTTACAACTTTGCTTGAAACTTCATCTTAATCGGAGGTCTGCACACAAAATTATGGGCTCGCAAAGTCACAAGAGTCTCAACTTTGGGAATTTTGGGACTCCCATTTGGGAGTCCTGGGACAAAATGCCATTTGGATGTGGGCCTTGTGGAGAAGCACAAAGTATACTATAAGGGGGAAGGTGGTGGCTTCCCCCAAGTCTAGGCCATGGTGAGTCTTGTGAGTCCGAGTTTGCCCGTGGCTCGTCCTAGCATCAAAAATGCTCCAACTATGCACTAACCAACTTGTTGTTTGGTTTTGTGCAGGTCTGTGTGAATGATTAATTGCTTGTCATTCGTCCTAGTCCCATCCCGGAACTCCAGCACGTTCCTCTACCCCCAAAGTGTTATGAGCCAAAGAGTGTGCCCTGATTCTTTATTTTTCCGTTGTATTCACTTCAAACTCACATTTGAGTCTATCAGGGAGTTTGGAGGCGCATTAGCTAGTTACATTTGAAAGCACTAGGATCAAAAGAAAATGCACAAATATTTTTTCCTTGATCATTAAAGCCATGGACAAAAACAATGAAAAATCATGGTCAAAGGCTATGGACCACCTCAATGCTATGCAAATCAAAATTGAAAATTATCACAACAAAGTTCAAAAACACCACCTCAAGTATTTGAAACATCAAGATACAAAGAATACAAAAGGGAAATGAAAATATTATGGTGAACATTTTCTTTAATTTGAGTGTTTCCATGTGTGGCACCTTCATACATAATGAAAATAATGCCACACCCATTGAATTTCAAATCAATATTGTTAGAGGAAGAATGATTAAACAATAATAAACAATGGAAATAAGTAACGGACTCCCAAGTTCCTAATGAGACCCAAGATGGGTTTAAGTTACTTACACAGCGGAATTGTGAGGAACTCGGAACACGCTCCTAGCTCTCAGCACTAGAAAGGGTAGAGGGGTGTGTTGAAGCTCCAAGATGGGACTAGGAAAAATGACAAGGTTTACTTACTTACTTGAACCTGCATCACACTAACCAATAAGTTAGTTAGTTCACTTTCTGGAGCACCTTTTGTGCTAAGACAAACCATGGGTAACTCTGGACTCACATGACTCACCACAGCCCGGACTCGAGGGAAGCCACCACCTTCCCCCATATATTATACTTTGTGCCTTTCCACGACACCCACATCTGAATGGTTTTTTGTCCCGGGATTCCCAAGGAGGAGTCTCGAAATTATCCCGGTTTGGATTCGTGGGACTTTGCGAGGTCATAACTCTTTGCTCATACCTCTGATTGAGATGAGGTCTAAAGTAAATTTTTAGTTCTCCTCGAAAACTTTTCAACGATGTATTGCACTCCACCTGCACACACCGGGGTCGGGTCAATTCTCAACTTTTAGTGGTTGGGAGTCAAACTGCCGGTTTGACTCCCGACCCTTCTTTTTGCCATAACTTGTGCTGCAGATGTCCAAATGGCCCATGCGACTCCATTTTCGACATCTACATTTTGCTAGCTTTTCCAATGATATAAAGAACACTCCAATGCAAGGTGTTTTGATCCCTGCGATCAAACTCTGAAATTTTGGGAGTCTTGGAGGACTCCCAAGTCCCAATTTTGGGAATGTGAGTTTCATCCTCACACTCCCTCAAGTAGGGTTGTGACAATAACTATGTACATAATAGTACAATTCAATTTTGATTCAAGTTTTAATTTGTAGTAAAACAAAACAATTGATCAAAACAATTTTGTTTTTATTAGATTCAAAAACACCTTTTCAAACCTATTTGAACTTTGAATTTTACAATGTTAATGTAATCTAATATGAAATCTATTTGTAATAAATTATTTTGAAAGGAAACCTTGTGTTGTTTTTGAAACTTCAAACCTTATAACTTGGTTTTAATTTCAATTTCAAAATTCCCCTACTCATTAACTAATGTTTGAACACCAAAATGTGTGTTGTTGCCAATGTTTTTCAATTCCAAATGAATCATTAGATTGTATATGTCTAAATCGTTCCATCTAAAATCATGTTGTATGGGATACAACAACAAATCACATCATGCAAGAAAAACACATGTAAATTAATTTTCATTAGCAATTATTTAAAGATTTCCTTTAAGATTCTAAAACAATTTACAATTATGTTTCTACCTTTACAAAAATGTCTATTGAATAAAACTTCCAACATAGCATGGCAAATTTTTCCCTATTTGTGAGGGATCATTAACAAAAGTAATAACCAATAACCTTTATCACCTATAAAGTATGGTTTAACGTCACCTAAATCACCATAATAAAATTGAAATAAGTCCTCATGCTTAGTTTTTTTATGCAAAGCTAAGATGTGCAAAATTCAAACATCATTCATTAACCTTCGCATTCCAATGAAAACATCTCCAAACTTTTTTTTATAATTGTCATGGGCATAAGAACTATGAAGATGAACAATGAAAAAACGAACTTAAATTTAAATCCAAACACAAAACATAAAACCAAAATAAAACTTTTATTGTGATACAACATGAGCACATGAACACAAAAAAATATAATAAGGTTATGGAACAAGATCGTACTTTAGACTAATGTTGAATAGATTGAAAATAATAAAGGTCCTACATCTATTTACACCTCTTTGGGAACCTAGCTCAAAAAAGTTTCCATGTGCCCATCAACCAAGTAAGCTTCTTAAAAAGCTTCCTAATTAAAATTAGGAGTTAATTAGGATCTAAGTAAAAATGAACTATGAATTAATTGTGAATCAATTAAAAATTATTTAATAATGAACTAGGAATTAATTACAAGTTATTTAGGAATGAACTCGGAGTTAACTATAAATGTTTTACAAGTTAACTATGAATGGATTATAAAGTCATGGATGGAAATCCATGTGATGAATTCCAATCATCATGTGACCATGTCCAATATTGGTGTCAATAACAATAGTCAATTATTATTACAATTGCATGTTATATGTTTTGGACTTGTATGAATAATAATCAACAACACAAAACCTTTTTGGCTTCTGAATTTGAACTTGTGTAACATCAATGGTTCCATGTATTATAAGCAAACTACAAAGGTCATGAAAACTAGTCATAATTTGAACCAAATCATCTCTTTTTGGCCATTTGATTTGATTTTGAAACATTCAATTCACAAAAAACACAAATTCATGAAAAACCAAACACATAATAGACTCCAATTATAAACATTTTCTTACAATGCAAATAGTCAATTCCAAAAGTAAGTTTATAAAAGGAACATGCAACCCAAATGTTCACAAACATTGCACACCAATACTTCACGTCCTATCTTTCCATGGAGGGTTTTAGTTGTGCAATCAATTAACACAAAACTTCCAAGTGACTCTGAAATTTTCAATCCATTTAAAGTCATCGTATTGAGTCATGAAAAAATGTGAAAATCAAGTTGCGAACCTAGTTTTTTCATAGTTTCCAAATTTCTTATTCAATAATGACACATTGATAAATGTCATTATCTACTAATGCAAAACAATGACTTGGAAAAAATTTCTACTTTCCAACAAATTTTCAATGATCGTTGGAAATTATTTTGCAATGAATGCAATATTGTCTATTTCATAACACAACAACAATTCATGTGCTTGGAATACCATTTGCAAAAAAAAAACACAAACAAGATGAGCTTGGGTGAATTCATCTCCAACTAACAATAATGAAAAATAGAAAAATATTTCAATAAAACAATGTGCAAAAGTCAAAAGTTGAAACAAAAAGAGAGCCAAATATTTTAATGGAAATTAGGCAATGGATGATTTTGAAAGAACTCAAGCAATGATTAAAAGTGGCGATCTACAAGGAGCGCAAGCAACAAATTGATAAAAAAATCAACATGATCTATAAACACAAAAAATTGAAAGATAAAAAAACTCAAAGAGGAGAACAAAAGAGGAAATGGGAGAGGAAATGAGACGATTGAACATACCTTTAGCATCTTGAACTTTGTGCAACATTGAAAGGTGCACCAACTATCAAAAATGACACATTTGAATTCATTATGAACTTCAAAAAGGTTTGAAAAAATTAAAAAAAATGTTTAGAGTTCAAAGTTTGGTAAAGGTAGTTCTTATCATAATATGATGTATATTCATGAACAAAATTATTGTTTAACGTTAATAGGTGTGATGATAAGGATTAAGTACCTTAAATTACAAATGGTAATAAGTTGGGTAAGTAGGGTTAGGTTAGTTATTAATAATTAAATTAGGTAACTAGAAGTTATAATTAAGATATGTGTACATACTCATATGTGTGAACAACCCTAAGTAACCCCACAATTGAATGAATGCATTTAGTTTTGGAGCACTCACATTTTTATTTGGTGGATAATGTGGTTACATTTAAATGATTAAATTAAATGCTAGAGATTATTTCCATTCTTGAGTTGTGTGACCTCATACAACTTGATTGTTTTCATTTTGATGACACATGACATCACTCACCTAGTTATTGATAATTCTAATTTCTAACTAAAATAAAACCTCTAGAGTGTGGTTTTTTGTTCTTTACACAAACCAATTTTTAAAAATCAAGGTCACAAACCTATTCTCTTTACATGATTTTTAGTTTCTACCACTTACTACACTAAACACAACAAGGAATAACTATGTTATTTACAAGGGACCAAAAAGGGTGAAAATTGTTTCCATTGCATCTTTCTTCAAATTTGGATGTACAACAATAGTTCTTGCAACAAATCCCCCCATTAAATGTCCAATGAAAATCACACTTATGGGCATGATTTTGCCTTTGTCCTCATTATGTTATGACATCATTCCCAAGGAGTTTTTGTACTTGTCCAAAATTTATCACAAAGAAAGTCTAATTATCTCGAACAAGACTTGAATCTCTTATTATTTTGTATTTGTTGTTGGATGCAATCATGACAAAGATTATTGAAAAACTTTACATAGATTCAACATGAAATAGTTGGAAAGGAAAACACATAGGTATGCAAAAAGTTATTCAATGGATAACTTGCGTTACATAGTTTGCATCCTTTTTGAGAATTTGACCATTTGTGCTAGAAAGTTACCTTTTAAATCTAAAGAAAATTTATAAGATGGTTGGCATTTTGCCCTTCCATTCTAACATTTGTCAAGATGTTAGTGATAATCAACCCATTAAAGCTTGTTTCACGTGGTGCGAAGGAAGACTATTGATAAAAAATGTTGGAACATAATCCTCCATTTTAAGCCTAGTATGATTTTGCTACTATGGACATCATTTGCAATTAAAAGGAAAAAAATATAAAGAACATCTATTCATTATAAAAAATTCAAATAGTGGCACAAAATTTATGATTTGTGAAAATTGGGAACAAAGAATGGTCCAACTTCTTCAATGTGTAAAACCCCAATCACAAAAATCCAAAAGTGTCCAAAGGAGTTGGAGATAAGATGGATTCAAAACTCCAACCTACTTATAGGAACCACCACTACTTGGAATAAAGAAACTTGACATCTTCAAAACCTTGGTAAGATGAAGCTAATAATCAATTTTCTTATGGCCCTCATTATACAAATACAAAACATGCCTATTGTTTATGGAATCATGAAAGGTAACAAGAACATGAATATAAGAGGGATACATGCAACTCATGGTACATCCATTCATGAATGGCTTGTGCAAACCCAAAAAACATGTGATGACAATGTAAATTGCAAAAGTTAAAAAAAGGCATTTAGAAATTCCACATCATGTCAAAGACCTCATCCCCTTCATGCTTCCCTTTGCCATCATCATCCATTCTATTTATATTTCCAACAAGTTGTCTTTCTAAAACCTCAAAGAAATGTCTACCAAAGCTTCCTCCTATTATAATGACATCAACCATCTTATAGCAAGCAAGCAAACACTTTTTATGAACTCTTTGCATGAAAGAAAATCATGGAAATGAAAGGATTTGTCAAATAAACAACCCTAATTTGACAATCACTCCATTTTCCATAAGTTTTGGCCATCCTTGTTAACTCATCCCTTTCCATAAGCTTTGAGAAGAGTTTTGACCAATTATATGTAGTTTCACCCACAAGGCTCAAGAAGTTCAAAGAAAGAAAAGTTTCTACATCCAACCACACATGTTTTATTATTTTTCCTTAAGTGTGGGGGTGGGGTAAATTAGGAAGGGGGCAATGAAAGTGTTGAAACTCTTATTGTATGTGGTTTTCATGTGTCTTCCCAACCCTACCAATTTAGAATGCAAAATTGTCAAGTTGATAATCATATTATTGGACCCTTTACACGTTTCACTTAAAATTAGTTTCAATTATCAATGTCATTTAAATCTCATATATATATATATATATATATATATATATATATATAAACATAACATTATTTTTTCCTTTTCTCACATGTGTCTTTTCACATCTTTCCTTTACAACCTACCTCTCAATTTTTTGAAGGTCAAAAAATCCAAAAAAATAGTTAATCTTTCATTTCTCATTTTTGAAAATGGGTCGTTAAAATGCTTCAAGGCCAAAGCAAGGTCATGAGTTGTGATCTTCATCAAGTCTCATTCATAATGAATGGGGATTTGAAGTTGAAATCATGTTCAAATCAATAGAATCAAGAAGGCAAGAATGGGAGTATTTGATTAAATAGAAATAATATCATGACATAAAACTTTTTGGGTGAAAAAGTCTAAATGGATCATGATAAGAAGTCATTGATGTCTTCCATAATGCCTTCAAATGTGTGTAAATTTAGATTTAAACACATTTCATACATAAAAACAATATATATACATTGTTCAACTCAAGCAATTGCAATGGATAGTGGCATGTTCAGTGTGCTTGTTTGCAACTAAGCATATTACATGATCAACAAGGCTTATTGTCTTATTTTCTTTCATCTTGTGACTATTGGAACCCTAAATATGGTACAATGGTCAAAATATATTATTTCAGCTTTCATTTCTTCATAATATTTATAAAACAATTTCCATAATGATTAGTTGGTGTTTTAAGAGATGCACTCCAATACAAAGGATATGATTATATAAATGTGTGATTTATGTTTTTATATTGTATTGAAACTAAACTAATTATTGAAGATCTGCAATTAGAAAAGTGAAAATTGATATATGATATTTGATGTAAGACTAAAAAATTACTACATGTGACCAAATGAAAAAAATTAAAATCTAATGTCATTGTGATATTGGTATTTATTTATTTAGAAATTAGTTTTTAGTGTGTAGTTAATCAATTGCATATTTTTTCAATATATATTTCGTGTATTTAATTAATTGTGAACTTATGAAAAGATGAGGAAGTTAAAAAAAAATTGATGAAAAATATTTTGTTGCATTGTTTGGTGGTTTCAAATCATTTATCAACTAGATGATCCAACAAATAAATATTAACAATGGTTTGTTTCAAGTTTGTTAAATACACTTATCCTAACCACTAGGTGAGAAAAAGTTTAGAAGTAAAGTTAATATCAATTAAATAACCCATAAATAATTGTTTTCTAATCCCTTGTATGTAGTTTTGGTTGCATGTTTTTAAATAATTTTTATTTTCATTCACTTTGTATGTTGTTTTCGATGAGACATTTAATTTAATTTTTGAAATCCAATATTTTCAGTTGGTCCCTTTGCGATTTTTGGTAACAATATTATTTTTTAATAAAAAAAACTCAGTTGCTTGAATATAATTTTCAAAGTTGCACATTTTCAATTCAGTTTTTATTTAATTATTTATTTTTCGGATCACTTGTATTTTTAAAAATCTTCATCATTGGATACATACCATCAGCAAAAAAAAAATTCATATCATTGGCTAGCATTCCGAGAGGGATGTAGCATTAAATAGTAAAAAAAAAAAACACCAGTTAAAAAATGCTACCAAACCAAAATCGGACTCCAAATGTGATGAAAATATTTTCCCAAAAAAAAAATTCTTTAAAAAATTTGATAATATTTTTCAAAAGAAAAAAGTGATATTGCAACAAAATAAAATATTCCCTTTTTTTCCTTTTTTTTTTTTTGGTGGGCAAAGTCACTAATTTTCACACAAAAAAAGAAAAGAAAAGTTGCGAGAATCCATTCCATTTTTATTAGTGTATTAGTGGTGTTGCGATTGTTATGTTGTTTGGTGCCATGTGTTCTCATGCTTTTATTCGCCTTTGTACTTCTTGTGGATGGGTTCCCATGCTAGCCTTTTTTTTAATAAAATATACTAGGATGCAGGGCTCACATATTTCCACTCATGGCTTTCAAGGGACGGAGTGGGGAGGGCTCCAGCCAATCATGAATTACCAAATCAAGCATGTGCGGACACCAATTATTTTATATAAGTAGATAGAGGGTTTTTCTTCTTTGAAGTGTGAAAGGAGGAAAAGGGAGGTTCATCACATCCACAAGCAGGTGGAAGAGAAGAAGGATGGATAGGTACACTTCAAGAGGGCAAGCAGCTGAACCAAACAAGTCATCACAATTGAGAGTAAAGCAGCCCTAAAGTTCCATACAACTGCTTGTTTCTGTTCTTTTATCCTTTTGTTTTTTTGTTTTTTTGTTTTTTTTTTTTGTTTTTTTGGGTTTTTGGGATTTTTCTGTTTCGCTGGTTTTTTGGTTTTGGGCTTTTTTTATTATTAATTTGGTTATTTGGGTTTTTGGGTTTTTTTGTTTTTTTGGCTATTGGTGGTGGTGGTTTTGGGCTTCTTTTTTTTTGGGTTGGTTTTGGATCTTTGGGTGTTAGTTCTGCTAGTTTTTTGGGGTTTTTGCTTTTGTTGGTTTTGGATTTTTGGGGGTTAGTTCTGCTAGTTTTTGAGTTAGTTACTGGGGGTTTTTCTTTTTTTTGCCCTTTTTGGGTTGGGTTCTTTGGTTTTTTTGGGGGGTTTTTTTTTTGTTGGTTTTGGATTTTGGGG
>Ga0116227_10003656_pt1 | contig 34063 bp, 22 predicted proteins | sample S1TSphgellanicum_FD_89693 | JGI IMG/M metagenome (GOLD analysis project Ga0116227, IMG submission 89693) | Host-associated microbial communities from peat moss isolated from Minnesota, USA - S1T2_Fb - Sphagnum magellanicum MG | ecosystem: Host-associated > Plants > Peat moss > Unclassified... | reverse complement strand
ATAGTTGCAAGCGGCTTCAAATGCAAACAGTAGTTGTAGGTATACCAATAGTAGTTGTAAATGTCAAATAGTCGCAACTAGTCGCAAATTCGTTGGTTGCAAAATCACAGATTTCTACTAGTGAATTTCCACCATGTTTCACAATTGACAATTGGTTCGAGCATGCGTACTATCGAGTGGATTGGGAGATTAATGGCCACCACCTGGGATACATACCCCTTGATTTACATGGGAACCATAGTCCTATGGTTCACCATTGTATGCTTAAAGAAACACACATTATTTCCTACATCTAACAAGCTAGACATGAGCGGATAGAGGGAGATGAAGAGGAGATAGTTTACACCCAAGCTACTAAAAGCTTGAGGGTGGGTCCTACTGACATTCAACACAGACCAGAGGTTTTACAGAAGTTCAAAGCAGCCCATGAGCCCTTGGTCAAAGTTCTGTTTAGTTTCGAGAACATGGAGAGCCATGGTGAACTAATTAAGTCAATACTTCGTTAGTTAATCACCCAGGCATCACTTAAAGAGGGGATTACATTACTAGAGCTCTTTGGTGGTATTGGTACACGTCTCGAAGCCCTACTACAATCAAGGATGGTGGTTTGAAGGTATTTCTACATACACATTGATCCTATTGCAAGGCAAGTGGTGGCATCGATAATGATGGAGCTCATAGCCAAATTTCCACAACAGTTTGCAACCACCGCATGGAAGGCCAATTTCACTTTCTTGCCCTTTGAAATACAACTAATTCAGAAAAAGCATATGGAATTACTTGGTTTTGTGGACCTCATCATTTCAAGTTGGGAGTGTCAAGGATTTTTAGCGGCTAGATTTGGAGAAGGCTTGGGTGACACAAGATTCGATCTCTTCACAAATATGGTACAATTGATCACCTAGGCTCAATCCATTTCTTTTACGCTTGGTTATGTAATTGAAAACACCCCTTCTTAGCTTGACCAAAGGGAGAAAGTCTAGGAGCATTACACATTGGTTAAACATTACCTTAGAGAACCATTCCTATTCAATGTTGCATAATGCGGTTCCTATGCGCACCAATTGCACAACTAATGGACCAACCTTGCACCACTCTCAATTTTGTAGTTGGTTCTGAGATACACCATCAGAGACCACAACTTGCAGGTTTTTCATATATTGGATGATCAGAGCTCTTGCTAACTAGTTACAAGGTAAAAGAAACCTCCTTGGTTTCTTACGAACACAATAGGAAAACCAAAAGGTGCTTAGCCCACCTTTGTCTCCTTCTCTAGAGCACACGCCTTTCAGGGGGATGAACTAGGCCTGGTGTATCATCATGCTTCAGCCACTTGGGATGAACCAAGCCCATAAGAAAGAGAAAGGGCTATGGGGTTCCAAATTGGCGTTACTAGTCACACCAAGGTGACTAGATTGGAGCATAATGCTTTACCGGGGAGAGGCATGGACCTAAACTCCCTTACATGGTTGTTGGTAACCTGTGTATTTTTTCAAATGTACACAACACTAACATTGATTCAATCAACTTGTAGTTCTGGCGATGCGACTAGATGGCACCCCGACCAAGTACATTTACCTATCTTCAACACTCTACACTTCACTTTTAATGTTAGGGGGGAGGAGGTACCATGTAACTTGACTTAAGTTGTTTCTGATACACCTGGAGGTACATCAGCTTTTGGAAAAACAATTACAACCTTTTACGAATCTGCGCAGTTGGATAGTGGAGAACCCAATACACCAGGTTCTTCGAACACACTTTCCAACTCCATTTCATGTGTTTCCAACTACCCTTTCGTTATGGGGAACCAATTCACAAAAGGAAAGAGACCAGGTCACAGATTTGCTAATTAAGTATGAGAATGTGTTCGCATTCTCAATGAAAGACTTAAGTAGGTGTAAGACCATGCAGTTCTCTATAGACCTTACAGATGAAACACCCGTCTATTGGAAGAGGCATATGTTAAGCAGGCATGAGTGGGAACTGGTAGATGAAAGATGCAAAGAGCTCCATGAGGTTGGTCTCATTCAGCCATCAAATTCTGATTTTGCAGTTACTATAGTAATGTCAGCAAAGAAGGATTTAGTTGGATTACGGACTGAGAAAAGGATGTGCAGGGATTATAGGCCTTTGAACCTAGTTACACCTCAGGACAGGTACCCCATGCCCATCCCTGAAGAACTGTTTGATAGCATTGGAGACTTAAACATCTTCACAACTGTGGATCTGAGGTAAGACTTCAACTAGATTGTGTTCACTGCAAAGGAAAGCAAGAAAACGACATTCCATGGAAACAACAAGTTGTGGGAATGGCTTGTGATGCCTTTTGGATTGAAGAATGCACTTGTCTTCTTTCAACAAGTCATGGACCGGGTTCTTAAAAGGGTAGATTTCCTGAAGTGTTACATAGATGACGTCCTAATGCATAACAAGGGATTCCTGCAACACTTGGTTAATCTTGAAGAGTTATTCAAAAGGCTCCATAAAGTTAATATGAAAATCCATCCTAAAAAATGTGAGTTTATTATCACTTCAGTAGTCTACCTTGGACACAAAATTTTGCCAAATGGTATTATGGTTCATTGGGCTAAAGTAGTAGCCATTTTGGAGATGCCTAATCCTATGTTCACACTTTGAGGAACTTCATTGGACTATGTAATTACTACAAGATTTATGTCCAAGATTTTAGTACTATTGCTCATCCTTTCTATGCATTGTTAAAGAAGGATGTTGCTTGGACATGGAGTGAAGAGGCTCAAGAAGCTTTCAACACACTAAAGGAAAAGCTTTCAGAATTCCTCATTCTGAGAAGACCTGATTTTAACAAGGACTTCATTCTACACACTAACTAAAATGATCTTGGTATTGGTGTTATTATTGGCCAACTTGATGAGGAAAGCAATGAATATGTTATCGCCTATGCATCTCAAAACAACAACAAGGTTGAGAGCAACTACTTTTCATACGAGGGGGAATGTTTTACTATTGTATGGGCCCTCATACATTTCAGGCCTTATCTTTATGGCACCAAGTTCATTTTGTATATCGACCACTAGCCTATCAAGTGGTTGATGACCAATGACAAGTTTACTGGTAAGTTAGCTTGTTGGGCTTTTATACTTCAGGAGTATGAGTTCAAGGTTATTCACCGACCTAGTATTACGCATTAGAACGTGAATATCATGTCACGGAAACCCTTCACTACCTTTGAAGATTTCTCAAAAGCCAGGTAAAACTTCGACCAGATTTTAGCAATACATGTATCTTATGCATCTAGTTATCTTGCACTACTGTAATGTAACCTAGTTGAGCATCCCATTGTGGATATATGGGAAAACTTGGACACTCTGGGGTTTCTTTAGCATGGGGAATACCCTCCCCAAGTTACATCAAATCATTGGGATCGCATACAATAGTGGTTTAAACGCTAATCATGGAAGGACAATCACCTCATTCGATGCTTACCAGCGACAAAATGGTTCCTCCACCACATGAACAACTTGGTCTTATTCAAAAGGTACACTCAAAACTTGTACACTTTGGAGTTAAACGTACTTATAGCCTTTTCGCTCCTCATTACCATTAGAGAGGTATGTATGCTCAAGTCCGAGATGTCATTGTTAGGTATGAACAATGTGATAGAATGAGAACTTCCTTTTCCTTTCGACAATTCACACTTTCTCCATTCCCTATTGAGGGCATGTTTTATTGTTGGTCATGTGATTTAGTTGGAGAGTTACCACAAACCTCCAGGGGTAATGTCTACATCATGATTATGATTGAACATTTTTCAAAGTGGGTCAAACTTGTTGTGTTGTCGAACAAGTCATCACATAGCACCAGCCATGTTTTCTTATAACATGTTTTAGGTAGGTTTGGGGCTTGTGCTGAGTGCTTTATTGATCAAGGATAAGAATTTAGAGGAAAATTCCAAGACCTACTTGATCATGCTTTCATTCACCATCGCCAAACTTCAAGGGATCATCCTTAAGTTGATGGCCTTGTAGACAGGATGGTTCAAACATGCAAGAAGGGATTTTGGAAAATTTGCCTCACTGGGAACAAAGAGGATTGGGACCTAGCTCTACCTTACATCGCCATGGGTTACAAGATGTCCAAACACATTTCTTTGTCTCATTTCGCTCCTTATTTTCTACTTTTTGAGAGACATCCCATTCCACCCTCTTCCATTGTTGTTGAAATGGACCAGGTTGTGGACTTAGATTCCCCAACCACTTGGGTTAGGGTCATCACATAGAGGGCTGCTCTATTCAGGAGGGTTATGCCCATGGCCATGGAGAACTTGTCCATTGCACAACATTGAGACACCTTATGATATGCACACACACGAGATGGTAGTTACAAACCTAAGGTGAAACAATTTGATGTTGGTGACTTTATGTATTTATAGCGACAACCTAATGATACTCTAGACACTTCTTTTGATCGCACTATCTTGAGGATTAAGGCGATTAGGCCTTTAGGTGTGTCGGAGTTACAAAGAGCTGATGGACTCATAATTCGAGATCACTTCAAAAACTATGCACCCTGCCACATGTCGAACTTGGATCCTACCATCATCACGTCAACTTGGATTCCTCCACTTGAGTATCCATGTCAAGTATGCCAAAGGACAGATGATGCTGATCAGATGTTATTTTGTGATAATTATAATGGTGGATACCATCTATTCTACCTCAAGTCGAAGCTCATTCAACTTCTCGCTGGCATATGGTTTTGTTCTTCATGTTCTCTTGTAGCACCTTGATTTCTACTTAGACCATGTCATGTTTTTCCTAGTTCAGGCTTGGGGGGGATACATGAAAATTTCATCTCAGCCTCCTCTTGTGCATTGTATATATATATGTGCATGTATATTTTTTTGGTTGATTAATTTCTACCTTTGACTGGTTTTAATTTTTTTGTTTAGTAGAATTTACTATGGATTTACACCCTTACTACGCCAAACATCACGACATTACACATCACGACAATGCATGTTTCACATTTGCCTAAAGAATTGGGGGGATTGCAGCTAGGCAACTAACAATGGGGCTCACATTTGTACTTGACCTATTGGTGTTTCCAGCTTAAAACCAAAGTGTTCATTCATGGTAGATTTCACATATGAGACTTTTATGTTGTTATATGGCTTAAATGGATGTTAGCCCCAGATAGGGGGTCGATTTGGGTTGATGTGCCATTTTGGATATCATTCTGTTATTTTGTTTATATGTGTGGACATTGATAGGTGTAGGTGTCAATATGGTGGTGCACGATAGCTATTAGGTGTTATTATTTACCTTCAAATTAAGTCTAGTTTAATTAGGCTTAATTTTAATTAGTTAGGTTAATCTAGTTTAGTAGTTAGTTTAGTTGTGGACTAATTTTGGTATGACCATGTTCGATCTTTTTTGCGTTTGGGATATAATCCCTTGTTATGTGATTTCAAATCATTTTTGGTGACTTTAAATTTGAAAACATTATTTTTCTGACTTTGTATTTTTTATGTGTTTTGACAAATTTCATTTTGCACATCTTGTGTGGTTTCATTTTTTTTTTGTTTTCAACTTGGATCTCTATGTTTTGTTGTTTGCAAATGAGTTCTTTTGATTTGGGTTGATACGCCATTTTGGGTATTGTGCTGTTATTTTGTTTATGTGTGTGGATAACAATAGGTGTAACTGTCAATATGGTGGCACATGACAAAGAACGTGAAAAATGTAATTAACAATAATATAATTGATCAACCACTAGTAGTCTCTATTGACCTAGAGGAATGGTATGAAGGTTAAGGTACTATAATAAGTGCAAATTTCAAATGGTTGAAGTAATGGTTCATGGTGGAAGGTTGGTTCAACCTAAGGTAATTGACACTACATCTGACAACAAACCAACAACAATTAGTAAAACATGAAAAAAGGGAAAGAGAAAAGAGAAAATAAGACAACAAAACAAAATTGAAGAGTAGTTTGAACAACAATGATAGTCATATGTTTAAGGACCTTTGACAAGCTACAACAACATGTATGGCATTGACCACCATAAAACATCTACTAAATTCACCAGTTCCTAACAATTGGTGTAAGGATATTAGCAAAGTACATATACACAAATAAAATTGTCAAAATGTTGTGGTATGAACTAATCAAGCCACTTTAAGCTTTGAGCCAAAGGTCATGGGTTAAGTTTTACCTTATAGATATTTGTACATAGAGATGGGATTCCTCATCCAAATAATCAAGAATGAAGTCAAATATATGTGACACTTGAAATCCACTAACTTCAGAAGAATTTTTTGATGACATTAGTATAATTAAAATTGATCCTTAACATCATAAAGTCGAGCCTTGAATGGTGAATGTGTGGGAAAGTTTTCTTTTAATTTTACATCTTTCAATAGTTCCAAAGGTAAGGTTGTCCAAAAAAACTTGCATGTTGTCACCAAGATGATAAAAGAAAGGGATGGATTTGGGCATTTAGTCACATTGTCATGGTTGCTTCCACTATAGAACATGCAACTTATGGCTAAAAAAAACCCAAATAAAGGATAAAACTTGTATTGTAGATTGTCTTGTTAATAACTTTGGCACTCAAACATTAATAATATATTTATCGTTGTTACCATGGTTGTTTTACCATTTTGTCGGATGCAAAAATAAGGGTAGTTGTTGTTGGTTCCTTCATCCTCATAATCACAACTACAAAATGTTGTCCATCATGAAAACTTCATGGCAATTGTAGCCCAAAAAAATTTGCCAAAAAAACTTGAATGGAAAATTAAATACTGGAGGTGACACCATCAAAATAACAAACAAAAGCTATGTATATGGAATTCAAAGAGAATTGACCACAAAACATCATCATGGGTATGTATGTTCTTTTACAATACTTATAGTTGAAATCATCGTCAATATTTTTTTTGTGATGGTGTGATAGTTTGGAGAGACTATAGATTAAACATTAAAAAATAAAACATAAAAAATAAAAGGAAACTCCACACTAAAAATTAGACAAAACCTGAAATGGAGCATGATTGGTAACAAGTTCTCACATTTTGAATGATCATCAACAACATGTGATAATAATGATTAATTACATAACATTACAACTAACTTCATTAGTTCCTAACATGGGATAAAAGGAATTGTTAGAGGTTGAGAAGATAAATGCAAAGAAAAATCAATATTAAAAAGTTTATTATTAAGCACACGACATAATATAACAAAAAAATACAATAAGCAAGCCACAAAAAGAAGTCTATCTTGAGATTACATTTTGCATTCTTGGCATGCAAGGCTATGGTTTTCAAGTTCAACTTACAATCCATATTCATAGTTGAACCAATATTCTTGCTAATGAAGAACATTATGTCAGAAAACTTCCCTTTTCAACATGAATTAGCATATCAACCTTTCACCTCACCACAGTTGAGGTGAACATCACCCTTTAAGCTATCTCTAGCATACTAGATCAAGGTGATTTGAAGGATATCATTATTTGTGATTCTAAGCATACAAATTGATGCATTGTCTTCACGGTTGTAGATCTCCCGATTCACATGTCACCATTTCCATATCCCAAATCAAAAGAATCCCACAACAGACATATTAATTGGCTAGGTTCATCACACAGACCCAATACCTCAACCACAACTTTCAAAACCCAAAAAACCATTGCCACCACCCTCTCACACTTTTAAAAAAAAAAACCCCTAAAATTTCTAGCTTAATTCACCTATTGTGTCCACACTCTGAATACCAAAAAAAACTCTTTCAATCTAAACACTCTAAACACTTCAACTAAATAAGCCCATCATCTAATGTGAAACCAATTTTATTAAGATAAAACTTGCAAAACTTGGATCCAATGTGACAGTCCATGGCCCTGTGGGGGCAGGGCCCCAAAAAAGCGAGGCCCATGACACGACTTCTCATTGATTGCATGGAAATTCTATTCCTAAAGTTGGCTGCCACTATTTTCAGCCTAGACTAATAGCCCTTCCTAAAAGCGCCCTACCTATTTAGCTCAAAGATGTGAGCAAATGGTGGAGGAGGCAAGAAAAGCAACAGAGTACAGAAAACCAGTTTACATATTCAGCTAAGAGATGGGAATCAAGGATGTGTCCCACTTGGCATGCCATTCTGAAGTTGAGGTTCTTGTAGAGAAATGCATCAACCCTAAAAAGCGAAGGGTTACAAATTCTTGCTGGCTGTTTGTGTTTAAGCAGCAGATGATGTTGCACCCCGCGAACAGATCTTCTTTGAGCAGGCCATGACATGATCAACAACATTCAAGACTACCTAAGCAGAATCTGAAACCGCCATGAAGACAAATTTCAATTTTTTTTTGGTAAAGTGTGACATTCTGAATGATTAATGGAGAACTACAAGTGGTGCACATCAGGAGTTTGTGTCTGCAAGGAGCCATTTTGGCATCAAGATAGATGTGCCTTTCTTTGAGAATGATTGATAGCTATGATTGAAACTCTGAATTACACTACCTTTTTTTGAGGTAAGATGCTCTTCAGCAGCTGTGACATTCAGCAACAATGAGCTGTGAGAATTATGTGTCTACACTGTTCAATCTAAGATCTGAAGCCTTTCTTGAACCTCAAACAGCAGGATGTCAAGCTTCAACAACTGCTATCCATGTTTGTGGGTGGGTTTGCAGTTGCTTTCTCTGATCTCGAAGAGCTGGAAGTTGACACTCTGGTAATGGTGGCAACTGTGCCTCCCATGGCCTTTGCTTTTGCCATCCTGTTTGCAATGATGGTGAAAATATCAAGCAAAGGATATATCATATATGTTGCTTATGCTGAAGCAGGCACAAGTGTAGAGCCAAGTAGTCAGTGCAATTAGGATGGTGAGGAACCTGAACAATCTGATATTGTAAGATGCAGATTGGTTGACTCTGTTTCAAGTAGCAAGCACACAGGATTGCTAAATTATGAGTCTACATTTGGTTCATACACAGCATGTCAACTGCATTACCAGGATTGAATTTGGTTGAACACCAACTATTTCTGTAGAAGAAGCAACTTAATAGTTTGTCAAATCTCATTCATGTGGTGTCAGAATTTTCTGGATTCTTTGGAAAGAACATTAACCTGACTCTTGTTCCATTGATGAACATTTGGGTGCATGCACTTGTTGAAATGTGATTTTTAAAGGTGTCCTCCTGTACTAGTGAAAGTAAATCAGTGCAGGAATATTTCAGAGCATTAGCAAAGGCTGAGAAAGCTGAGGAGAGGTGCAGCTGGTGGACTTGGCCTTAGGCTGCTCTTATGGTCATGTTCTTGAGTAACACATTTGCCATGTGGTATGCATCAATTCATGTGGCAGATTATGGTGCATCAGGTGGCAGTGTCATCAGTGTCTTTGTCACGGTTCTCACGGGTGGCTTGTAAGTTTCAATCAATCCAATTCCTTCCATTCATGGGCTGGGAAGAGAGGGATGCAAATAATCACTCTGTGGAATGATCAATCCTTTACAGCTGCATGCTTTACATGCCACTTAGATGACATGATGCAAAGAGAACTTAGGGTTATGCCATAGAAATGTTGAACTTTGTTGATCTGAGTAGTCTGCTGCCCTTTATTTAATCTGCATGAGGATCAAGCTATTTAGTACAGATCGATTGGGCTTCTTACTTAGTCACTTGTCCATCACACAGGTCATTTGCCAGGCAGCTCCCTGTGTCTCTGCCTTTGCAGCAGGGAGAGCAGCCACTTATAGAATGTTTGAGGTGATAAACTGCACACCTGTAGTTGATGCATCAACTAGGAAGGGGAAGGCTCTGGACACACTCAAGGGAGAAATTGAGCTCTGTAACATACAATACACATATCTAACTTGACTAGATGTGAAGATATTCAATGGTGACTTCAACCTCACCATTGCTGCTGGTACTACTGTGGCCTTGGTTGAAGAAAGTGGGTCTGGAAAGTCTACTTTGGTGAGCCTGGTGGAGAGATTCTATGACCCCATAAGTGGCCAAGTCCTGGTTGTTGCAGCTTAGGTGGTTGAGGCAGCAGATTGATCTTGTCAGCCAGGAACCAGTGCTTTTTGAGACTTCTGTTATGTTGCACTAGCAATTCTGCAAGTCTCATTTGCAAAGACATGGCAATGTGTTCAATTAACATTGTTTCTAGAACCAAACAAAACAACAGGGACTTATTGTGGAGTAGTTTCGTTATCTTACAATCTGCTGTTGACCTGCTCTCATTTCATACTGCTGCAAGTGGGGAACCCCATTGATCAGTTTTCCACTTGCAGCAGTGATTAGCTGGAACTTCCTCTCTTCATCATGGGGTCTTTAGCTGCAGCAGCTCATAGAACAGCATTCCTGGTTTTTAGAGTGCATCATTATACACATGGCCCCTCCCAATTTCAACATGCTGCTTCTGCCTCTGGTAAGGATGCTTTGCTTTCTATGGCTTGTGATTTGCTGTTATGGGATGTTGCCTGCTTAACTGTCTTTTGGTTCCTTTCAGTGTATATTTGGGCTATGGATGGAATGCTCTAGAGACGGTAGGATCTCCTTGAAGTTTATGTCATAGGTTCATGCCTGCAAGGTGACAAAAGTTCTCTGGGTACTCTTTTTACCTTTCAAAAGAAGGTTAAATGCTTTCAGATAGTTCTGTTCAGTTTAAGGGAAACCAAAAGTTGATCAGATTGTGTTAATATCTCTCACTCTCATGATTATTCAGAATCAGACTCTTCCCTTGGGATAGAACTCTTTTCCACTGGCTGGTGTTGAAGCCTTGACTATGTGTTCCCTCGCTGCTTGGTCGGTGTGCAGATGAGAAAATTGCTCTTATTGGTGTGATCAAGACTCTCTTTGAGGACTTGATGTACACATTTGTATTCCTTTGGACACCTGCACTGTTCAAATAAACCGATCATTCCTCATGGGTTCGTCTTTGCCACCTTCATGCTAGCCTCAATGCTGGGCAGCTCTCTGGTGTCATGTCTTCTGACACAGTCAGATTTTAAGGTGGAAAGCTACATGCAGATAGTTTTCCTTGTTGTAGCTGTTCCTCTGTCTTCCAGTGCCGATAAGTGTACGTGTTCCAGAATTCCCTTTTAACTGAACTGTCTATGTGACCTGGTATCCTTGGAATCCTTCTTTTGGGAAGGATGGTTTTACTGTTAGAAATATCACTGTTTGCATATGCGAAGGGGCTTCCAAAGGGAACTCATTACCTAACTGAGGACAATGGGTGCAGAAGAAGGGCTAACTCCAGCACTTCTTGAGCAGCCTGTGAAGTTGGATGATTGGAGGGGACTCAACCACATGGCTAAAGGGGCTCATAATCTATATGGAGTTTCAATTGTTGCAGATGAGAGAAGCTGAAGTGTCAAAGATGCAGCACAAATTGTTGAAGAAGGGTTGGTGGATGTTGTGAACATAAAGCTGAGTAGATTGGGAGTCCTTGCTGCACTAGAGGTAATTTCATGCATGTCTGCACACAGTGTGCTCATTCATGTAACTTGAGATGGGGTGTTTCCTGATTGTTTTTCTGTGACAAGTGTGATTGATTGATTGCCTGCTTATATGTTATGGTTGAGAGTTGAGTACATTCTTGAGTACATGCACTATTGCGGAGAATATGTGGTGGCTGTGGTGGCAGCCAGGCATTCTGCTCACAATATGGGGGATGGTGGAAGCTCACCTTGCCATGGGCTTCACTGCACACATGGCTGCTGGCCTTGGCTGCTTCAGGTAGTTTTGCCCAAATCAACTCTCAAATCCACCCCCTGAAAAACAGCAGCTGGGCTGGCTACATATTGTAACTGCTTCTGATTTAAGTTCATCTTGTGATGGAAGTTTTGCATATCTGTTCTGTGAACCAAGGCCCAGATCTGTGTACTTGAGGTTTAGAGTTTGCTCCCTTGGTCAAACCAAGTCCCAATGGTGTAGCTCAGGGTGGATACCATGCTAATGTTCCTTACCATCCACCAAATGCATGCTCCTGTCCCAAGTACTGTATGTCCAACTTTGCTTGACTAGTGTGACTACAATGCCTAGACAATATTCACACAACTTGTGGACCACTAACTTTGCCTACATGTGGTTGTTTTATCTGTAGCCAATGGACCCTATTTACTCATTGGCTACAGGATCAGGACATGGAGGGTCACTGTTATGGCTGATGTGTTCCTCCCCACAAATACTATGATCAAATGCACTTGGTACAGATTCAGTTCTAACAAGGTCAGCAATATATGATTCTTACACCTTAAAACCTTGGAACTGACATTCAGAACATAGAAAGCATCTGCAGGAGGGGCATTAGATGGCTTTTCTTTTTCATCTCATGAGCCTCTGTAATTTTCTCACCAGACATTCTGTGATGCATCATTCTACTTGGTGAACATTCTCGGGCAATGACCTGAATCTGTGTCAATCTACGATAGAAATGTACATAGATGCATTGGTGAATCTTGATGAAGAACATGGTATAGATGCCCCTGCAGTCAGACTGCACATGAACATTCTGCCCGTGAAACTGATCTGTTCGGAGTGGGCCATGTGTTTTGAAATCTTGGTCTCAGTTTTAAAGCTCAAAGTCACCCTGATTGTTATATTGAGCTCTAGTTGCATAGATGGCAAGGAAAGAAGCTGAGTTAGATGGTAAGATAAAGCAAACCTTGCCATCTGAAGGGGATGAAGAGTGACATAGTGTGGTCATAGATGGCTGACAATCATTAATGGACAAGTGGCATCTTCTTTTTTGCAGACTTGTTTGCTTACCCTAAGCTTTGTCATGCAAAAGTTTTGCAAACATTATCTTATAGGTGGTAAAATGGCCCAAAACAAGAATATGTGAATATTTGGAAAATGGGTTTTTCAATGCTACCCATGAACCAGAGCAAGCAATGTTTAAGCCACAAGCAATGTTGTTTACAGTGTGATTTGCAACATAGGGTACGTATTCAAGCTTTTAAAAGGTGTTGAAATACTCTTATGGAAATAAGTTGTGGATAAATGCCATTTCACCATTTTAAATGTGGGCCAGCCTTCAACACTATTCAACCTTTCACTAGGTTGCATCATAAGGGTAGTTGGTGAAAATGCCATAATTTTCATCTCATTATTCATAGAGAATTGATTAGTTCCCAATTAATTGCCTAAAGTTATTGAACTCATTTTTTGAAGGATGTTGGTTCCTTAAACCAAACAAAATACATTGATCATCTGGTGGTGCAATAAGGGTGATTCAATGAAATCTGGATTTTTGAGTGGGCAACGATATCCAAATCATGCTTCCTCTTTGGAAAAGTTCAAAAGTCAACTCATTGCAATAATTTTATATTGCAATCCTAGATAGTTGCTACAATCGGAATGGCATTTCAATAGGATTGAATTAATTTATGATATAAAACCAAAATTCTTTTCAACAAAATGTGATGAATAGCTTTTTAAGTGTGTAAGGAATAAGTCAATGAATTGTGTGCTTCAAGGGCTTTATAAGCTTCACAGCCTTTTGTGAATTGTGGGAAAAATGTTCACCAAATCTGATTAATTTAAAATCTCAACAAAAACCAAGACAAAACTTATTGCATCCTTGTTCAAATTAATGCACCTTGACAAAAAAATTGTCCTAATCAAAGTCATAAACAAGTTACAATCTTAGGAAACTCTCACAAAGAAAATGGGATTCTAGTATACATGGGACAGTAATTGGAAACCAATTTGTATCTTCATCATGAAACTAAAAGAATTTCATGTTTAAATATATATATATATATACACAAGTATGAGAGATGTGGTATAATTCTCATTAAACTATGAACAAGTGAATGTAGTTGCCCATATGAAAACAATTCCTCACAAATTTTTGAGCTTTAAACATATTTATACCATTCATATTACAATATTGCTTTTAATGACAATTTTAAAAATAAAAAAGGTTTGCAATCTATGTAAGATTATACAACATACAATAGATAATTAACATGTACAAGAAACCCCATAGCTCTTAGATGTATGATCAATCTTTGGAGATGGATGGAATTTCAAACCATCCAGAAAACTCAACCTCGAATCTATCTGATGGAAAGTGGTAAAGACCTCTAGACAATCTACCTCTTTGCCCATTCGGCTTTTGCCAATGTAACTCTTGCTTTTGATTTCAAGTCCTTTGTGGCCTTTGGTGGATTGGCCTATGTGGATGGGCATTTCCACTTCTGGAATAATCCAATTCATTGACCATGATACATCATTTTCTATGTTTAAACCTGGAGGCACCCATTTTATACATGCCTTTTTCATGAAAACTTTGCGGTTGTGACGGTGTTTTGGAAGCTTGCCAATCGTCACTTGCATGGCTCCAATGTACATATGGCAACCTTTTGATTCACGTCTGAATCCCATCATAACTGCATCTACAACCTTGTAGGTTGTTGATAGTGGCACAGCCATGAACAAAGCTTCCTCTTTGCTACCTTTCACAAACTCCATGTGAAGATCTTCCATTGTTGATTGTTCAGATCCACTTTCTAGCTCTAGCAATGTTGGACAAATATTCCTTGTCATATTTCCAAGTGGTAAAACTAAGGGGCGTTCTACAATAATCCCTACTATAGCTCTTTCCACTAATGCTCCCCCTATTACAGGAAACTTTCGACCATGCATCCCATACTCTCTTTTGATGGTGTTTAAGCAAGTTGTGTCAAAAAATCTTGCATTTTGGTTGTATTTTTGGAGTTGACGAACCAATTCACTACCAACCAACCCACAAGACGGCTCACCAACACCATTCGCAATTCGAAAATACCGGGTATCGATGTCATCTAGTGGCTTGATCATGGGCAATCCAAATAGGTATTTAGTGATACCATCAACGAATTTAGACAATTTTCCTTTCTCTTTTGCATTCTCAAATTGGTTCCCTATGTCATCTCTCATCTTTTCAAATGCAGGTTGCGCTTGCAAAACTTTCAAAGCAGATTCAAACGAGACTTTTTCCCCTTTTGTCGTTTGTTGAATGGTCTCTTTGAGTGCATCATACCATGCTGACAAATACAATGGCAACCTTCCAGTTGCATCCAATAATATTTGGATCTCCATCTCATCGAATAATTCTTTGGTTGTGTCACCATATGTCATGGAGCCCACAAATTTCCACTTGCTCCAACATTCCAATTCTTCATCCTAGACAATTGAACCTTATTATTGGTATTCTCGATAAGACATAATTCACTTGCATTAAAGATTTGTTATTAGACTTACAAGTGATCCTAACAAATTGGAAACAAATTAATGATATTGTCACAAAAACATACTCAATTATTCCACTAGTTTGTGTTAATATTAAATTCTGGTTTTTATTAAAGCATTTGACACCCATAAATGTATTTTTTACCAAAGACTTAACATGATGAGATATCCAAAAAAGGTTAATTTGGCAAAAACAATTCATGGTGGACATGCACTTGATGTTTAAAGTTTCATGGTTGAGATTCCACACATGGATATGAAATTTGTAAGATGTAACATGCACCTATGCCAACAGTCTAGTTGACAAGTCATGAACTAACCTCAAATCCTTCGTCCCACATAAAAAGTTTTGTCATTTGTCCTGAGCCAAGGATGTTTTTCCTTATAATATCGGAACTAATTATTGATGCAACTCTCACCATACAGTGATTGCAACAGATCCGCAACAGTAGGGATTTCAAAATGGTGTTTTCATCTTCTTCACCTTCCATGCACTCCCACTGATCTAATATCCAAAGAAGTTGAACTTCTGTGGATTCGCAAAACATAACTAGGTGATCCACATTTGCACATTTTCGTATTCTTTTAAGGCTTTGTTCATCATCCCCATAAGCAACAATTAAAGCATCTCGAAGCACAAGAAAGGCACGATCTTGTTGCAATAACCCACAATCCATTATTGATACTACTCGTTTCCTTGTCTGCCCAACTGCTGCTTGGTTATCAAAAAACTCTTCCGTGAAATCAGAAACAGCAGCTGCCATCACATGGCTTTTTCCTGTTCCTACTGGACCAACTACAAGTACGTTTCCGATATTCGCACTATAATGATTTGGGGATTTGATAGCTTCATAAGATGTACAATATGTTCGTTCCTTTTCCCTAACTAGTTGTAGGATTATATTTCTCAACTTTTGGTATCGCAACCTCCCCATGTAAGCAAAGCAACCATCTTTTGTGGCAAATCGATTATCAGTGGATGCCCACTTTGCAACTCCATATGCCATAGGAAGATTAAGTTCCATCCACTCTGGACATGACAATGGGTCTGTGGTTTTCATATGCTCACGTAGACTTGCCATGGAAGAGATCATGCTTTGGGGAAGTAATTTTGCCTTCTTGATGACTGCACCCACTTCCCAAAATTGCTGTAACATTCCTTGATTGTTAGAAAATATCAATTCACACATCTTGAATAATTCCCCAATTACAAAGAAAGTTGTCACACCATCCATATTGAGACTTCACTGATTTATTAAAAGTTCTGACCATAATAATTGGAATTATTGTTTATTATATATGAAGAATTGATTATTAATTCATCAAACTTGGGTCATTTCATCCCATTCCTCTTCTATGGTAGACATTGTGCAAAAATCTTGTTACAGTTTCAAGAAAACGTTTGTCAATACATTCATTTTGCATAGTGATGATATTATAAATCAACTTATCTATCTCATAGCTTGAAACATTGGGTGCACATAAAGGTCCAAAAATTGTGAATTTTTTTGTAAAATGATGAATATGGAATATGATAAAAAGGATAAGTAACAACCTCCATTATTGCTAGCAGCCTCCAAGTTCCGTTTTGTTGAACCTTGTTTATCTTGCATTTGTTTGTCTTCAGGTGATTCCACACAAAATATAGGAAGAAGAAGTCTAAGTCTAAAAACATCAGTAGCCTTAGGGCTTCGATGTTCATGCCTCATAAACTCCTCTTGCAATGTGTAACATGGTTCAAGTCTTTGTTGCTCCCCCATGTGTAGCACATCAATGTGGTTGTGAAGGGCTTCAATATACATTTGTGTTCCAGAAAATAAATATTCTTCACGTTCCAACCCTAAACTTTTAATCAATTTTTTCTCTTTTAATCCAAGGAGTGTAAGAATATGATCTCGAGCTTCAAGGACTGTATGATCTGCTCTAAGATGTAAAATGCGCATCAATGTTTGTTTAATTGTTGGGATATAACATGAAACATAGATCTTCATCTCCATTGTGCATGGTGTTTGATTCATTTATGTAGATACATATGTCGTATTGAAATTACTTTGAAGTATTATCACAATTTTGACTTTGATTGAAGACAAACATTCCCCATGTTAGGAATAAGCTTATAACCCATGGTTCTACAAGAACTGCATGTCCATTAGGATTGACTCCTTTTATGATTTTTAGAACAACTTGCTTGTTCATTTCAGCTTTTGAAACATGTGCATCATATGAAGTTACCAATCATGCAACACTATGCAATTCATCTTGTGATATAACCTGCAAATTTCAATGTACATTTAGGGACATTGTGAAATTAGGAATATTTTTTCGATTTTAATTGAGCATGAATACTGAATTATCTTTTTTTTCCCTCATCAATTTTGTTGTGTAATAGAAATGTGCTTCATTTTCATTGGTGATATGTCAAACGGAATGAACAATATCCACAATGTCATGTCTTGGTTATGTGTTCAATTTGAATCACGTTCAAAGTCATCAAGTGAAACCAAATTATGAAATATCCATATTTTAATGTTGGTGATGTGATGTGATAATTCAATTTATAGCTTGTTCATGCAATTTACTATAAAATATTTTCTCAAATGATGTGCTAATCGATTAGATAGTGAATGCCATGATCAGGCTTAATAGTTGATTTCTCATGTTGATTCGATACTTACTTTGGGCATCATGTTGTTGGAGTTTAATCCACATATTTGAACTACAATGTCATGGAGAATCAACAGTTTCATATGGTTCATGTATTTAAATGTGGAATTTAAGTTTAGTATAATTTTAATGTGACCACGATAACATGGTATCAACAAGAAAAATATAGTTTTTGTTTTAAGGATGAGTCAAGAATTAGTTTGGAGAGTTGATATTGTAGTATCCACTGATATTTCTTCTTGGTAGCCTTGGCCTTCCACCCATTCCTATCTCTTGACTCTTTGCAAAAAGGTGATCCATAAATTTCTAGAATCTTGGGGTGGATGAAATGAAAATGTCGTCCAACTTACTCAATTGGCATGCATTTGCATTGCATGGGCATAGTTGCATCTCAAAATATCAAAATTTAAGTTGTCAAGTGAACAAAACCAATGTCAATTTGATTTTTTTTTCTTTTACAATTTTTAAGTTGAATTCCATTGGAGAAAATAAACATTAAAATATAAATCATGAATAAAATCATGAAACATTGTGCATTATAGATTTTCAATATGGCTTACGGAACCATGCATAAATTTTCAAAAAAATTATTAATGAATGTGATTCAATGTTGATTAAAATAATATACATGGTGATCATAATCATATTTCCAATAATAATATGTTTGCATAGTCATGGCAGTTTGTTGGGTGACAAACAAATATAAACTTGGAAAATTTCACATTATTCCAAATATTTCTCAATCTTTTTTTACAAAATGATTGAGAATTCACCATTAAAAAGTCACCAATCCCAACCTTAGAATTTTACAATTCATATTTATAAACATATTCAAAAAAGATTTGGTGATAATCAATAAACCCATCCAAAAAAGAATAGCTTTCATGACTAGCAATTTTGTTACTTGTTTGGGTAAAGCCACAATTTGAGAAAATCAAACCAATTGAATGAAACATGTTGCTAACACCTTGTTTAGATCTTGGTTCACAATTGTAACATAATTGGGAATGATTCTATGCTTGGCTTGATGAGCAAATGGAATGAATTTGTCAAACTTGATACAATGTTGAACTAATTGTAGTGGAATCACTTTTATGTCCTTATAGGTCCATGTAAATATGTTTTCAAACTTGTGTGGTAATAATTCCAAAATAAAAGTCTAGTTTCATTCAAAATGAAAGTCCAATTTGTTTAACAAGAACCACTTTGGGACATAACCAATATTGGGCAAGTACCCAATTTGACCAATTAGAATTGCCAGTTTTGGTTAGTAAAATATCAAATTGGAATTAGGTATAATTTATGGAACCAAAATTGGGTTTGAAATTGGATTTAATTTTGGAATCAAAATAAGAACTAAAATCAAACCTACACCTAGTTGTGGAACTATAATTTTTTGAAAAGAAACTTTGGGGGTGGGGGGCTTGGGACTAGGGTTAACTAACATTTACCCGTCAAATCTAAACATAGGTCTGATTTCTAGAATTAGAATTGAAACCATAACCAAAACATCTTTTTGAGTCATGAAAATTTTAAGTTTTAAAAGTGATTTGTAAATCATTAATTTAAAAATATTTTGTAACATATGTTGGAAGTAAGTAGTCCTTGTGGCAAGTGACTCCTATTAACCAAATTGGACCCATGGACATTAATCTTTACACACTATGGTTGTTCCATAGCCCCAAAATTAATATTTTATGGAAATAAAGATTGTCATAAATTCAAGAGGTTCATCATAAATGAGTATAACTTATATTTTATATATAAATATTTATATCTTTGTCAAAACATCAATTCGCATACTTTGAAGCAAAGGTTTCACTACAAAAAATAGAATCCCCAAGTAGATTGCATTTAAAAAATCCTAATTGGAACCTATTTTTTAAATGAAAAATTAATGTACAATAGTGAAGTTATTTTGTCTTTGATCATTCAAGGAAAAAAATAATCATTTTATAATCATTTTATGACAGATTTTGTTGATATTTTAAATTTATTTTATAAGTAGACAACCAAGATAAATTGATTGTCCATTTTATCTTGCTTTTCACCTTACCTCAATCATGAAAGACATTGGCTTCACATACCCAAGGTCCACCAAGTGAAAGCATCATTGGGTACAAGGAACATCATGCCCTCAATTTAATAGACCCATCAAATTCCATGACAATGAAGGAGACAAATAATAAAGGATTTTCATTTGAATTTTTTAATGAATACAAGCCCCGAGTTTTGTATTATCTAAAATTTTAATTGTTCAGCAACAAACAATTGAATTTTGATACAGACAATGAATGCACAAGGAAAAAATAACAAGAATGTAGCACAAGGGATTCCTTTGGTCAGGAACACAAAAGGAACAATTTTTAAAAATTTTACGTAAGCCTTTAATTTCTAAGAGGGTCAAAATGTATTGAAAGGAATCAACAGGGGGTTTAAAAAAAGGAATGCACAATTTTTTGACTTGAAATAAAAATTTCATAAAAATGACATTTTTGCAACAAGTGTTATAAAAAATGTTTAAAATTTACATCATTTTAAAAAATTCTTAATCATTATTGAATACATGTGAATTTTTTAAATGTGGAAATTCCTTGCATATCCTATGTTTTGTCTTGAAAAATTTCATAATTTTAAATCATACTAGAATAATGTTTAATTTTTTGTATTGTAGGCTACAACTTTGTTAATTAATACATATCATAGCCTATTTATATGTGGCAAAGGACTCTAATGACACATTTTTTAAGTTTAAGAAAAAAATTCTAAGATTTATTTTGAACCCTAAACTTTTTAATTCAAAGACATACTTTGACTTTTAAAATTTTAGAATTTCACATTTTAAAATTATGATTTAAAAAAATGTGGCTAATAGGTTCATATCATTTTTATTTTTTCACCATCAAAAAAATTATTTCATATGAATCCTTTTCAAAGTCCTTTGCAAAATTGTCTTTTTTTAATGCAATAATTGTTCATTTTCAAAAGTGTCATTAACTACAACCAAACCTAAAATTGGATCAAATGGATTTTGAATTTGAGTTTTTGACATTCATATGACAACTTGCCATGATTGACAAGGTTTCAAATGGCAAAAGATATTTAGATATATGATTCTGAATAGTTATTATCAACATTTGATGCCTTTTTGGCCCCTTTGACTTTGTGTTCAACCAAGAGTACTTTTAACACACCTCTATTTAACTTCATTAATATATGTTTGATTAGGGTAGTTCTTATTTAGTTGCAAAATTTTAAAGGTTAATTAGGAATAAGTAGTCTTCAAGGGCCATTGAAGCCGTGGACGAACACAAAAGGCGACAATTCTTGTGTGTATTTTATTCTTTTAATGACCAATTGGGGTTATTCACCTTGTGTGTACTAGATTATGGGAAAAAGATATTGATGTGAAATTGTAAGGACACTTAAAGATAAAGGGTTAAAAATAAAATTTCTCAAAATGCCAACACATGGACACATATGTTTTTATAATTTTTTCATATTTTTGTGCATGGGTGAAATTCACATATCCCACATGGTGCAAGCCAATAAATAGATAGAGATTTTTTAAAATTAATTAATTATTCTTTTATGGAATTAAATTGGGTCCAACTTTCATTTCAGCAAGATGGTTCCTAGTTTTATCACCCAAGGATTTTTCCACCCTATTTAGTATCATGGAATAATTTTATTCCACAAATTGTTTTGCATTACAACAGATATTACAATGTATGGAATCTCATGAAATCTCGATCAAACCAATTAGTTTGGTGGTAGTTTGATCATCCATTATCATGTTGTAAAAAGTTAATTTTGGTTGAAGAAGTCCAATGGGTTCCTTAGTTGTTTAGTAAGGATGTTAACTCATGGACATCCATAAATAATCACATAAACCATGTTTTTGCTCACATAAACTTGTGTGACTACCATATGATGATCAATGTCTATAATCGCTATAGTTGTATCTTGTTGTGTTTTAAAAACAATTGGTGGTTTAACACTTGTTTGTGCTTATCAAACATGTACAACTCTTCAAATCAAATATTATTTAAATTTTTTTCTCTTAAATTCAAAATATACCAATGTTATGCAATTACTTGATTTTTTTCATAACCTTTTGAAAATTTTGGGAATGAAAAAACCTATTCAATTCCAAATTTCAAAGATGAAGTTTCCTTACAAGGTTGATTTAATCTATCAACTAGAAAGCATGTGGATATATTTAATGGTTCTTTAGTATTTAAAAATTTCCCCTTTGTTAATTAAATGAATATATACATATGTACCCATGTTGATGACCAAAAGGGCTTTGTAGCCATTCTCTTAACTATTCAACATTAAAGTATATTTTGTTTCCATCATCTACTAACCCATATCCTAAAATATATCTTTTGTAGAGATAATACGACCAATTAAAGTGGTAGGCAAATCTTGAACGATAAACAAGTGGTGCAAAAATTGGTTATGTTGGTGTTGTAATGTTGATAAACCAACACAATTGGTATTCCATTCTCCCACCAATATTGTTCCCAAGTCAATTGGTGAATAATATCAATAGAGGTTTGTATGAGGTTTTTTCTTTTGTCCATTTTGTTGCAATTTTACTCTTAAGAGGTTCCCAATCCTTGAAATTTTGTTATTTAGTTGTCTTGTTATGCATTGTAACAATTGCCACCATGTATTTGATTGCAATGTTTTTATTTTTTGAGTCCTTAATGGTTGTTTTTCCACTAGTTTCATTCCATAATTATCTTGGAATATGATTCCACCAGTGATCTAGTGATTGATTTATTTTTTATTGCTACGTTAATCAAGTTGGGTCATTAGTTGAAATTTTCAAAGCAATGTTCAAAAAATTGGGTGGCCATTTTTTGGTCATTATCTTAGGCAATTAAAAAATTTCAATTGTTAAATCAAGCAACCAAAAATTTGGCGATCGAATTTTTCGAACACTACTTGAAAAATTTCAATGGTTTGATGGACAATGGTTCAATCTCTACCATTGATTTAATGATTGAAAATTTTTAGTTGCTACCCAAAATAATTTCATTTGCTATAAGACTATCGCAATCAAAAGTTGTTTTGGTCACCACATAGTTCATGATGACCAAATGATGCGATTTTTAGTCACCCTTGACTATCCCCTAGGTAGCTTGACTTTGTTTTGACCTAAGTTGACCCTATTCTTATGAATAATATATTTAACATATTGAAAGTGAATGATTCAACTTATGTGCAAATGTTGATGATTTAAAAAATATGAAAAAACTCAAAAACTCATTTAAGTATACATGTGAGGGATTAAATTGTGTGTGTTTCAATGTATTATAATAAGTGCAAGATGAAACTTGTGAGTAATAATTTTAACATATTAAATGTGAATGGTTCAATTCATGTACAAATGTTGATAGTTGAAATGATATGAAAAAATCACCAACTCATTCTAGTATAAATATGAGGTTTTAAGTTGTTACATGTGTTTTAATGAATTATGGTAAGTGTAAAATGCAAGGGTTTATGGTAAGTAGTCAATTTTGTAAATTATTAAGCTAAAGAATTTTTTTTATAAAAGAATTTTGATGAGAAAAAAATTGAGACAATGTTAATTGATTATCCAGATTCAAAAAACACTCACAATTTGAAAGTTGTGAAATTTTAAATTCTTAAAAATTAAAAATCTATTGAATAGAATTTTTTAATTTCAAAAGTCCTTTACCACATGTAAATGGGGTGTAATGTACATGACATTTTTTTTTAAATTTATTTTATGAAAAGATAAAATAAATCATTAAATAATTAGCATATTTTCATACAATTTGAAATTAAGATAATTTTTCAAAACGAAATGCAAAATTTGGTAAAATCTATACACTTAAAAAAAATTCTTAGTTATTCATGAAAAGTTAATACAAAAAATGTGATGTATTGAAAACAAAATTGTATTTTTAGTAACATATTGCAAAAGATTTCATCCCAAAAGTCCTTTCTATGAGAAAATGAAAATGACCACAAAAAAAACTGTAGTCTTTGAGTCTTTCATCACCATTGGCTCATTTGATTGTGATTGCACCCATTGGACTTCCTTAGGAAGTGAAAAGGCATGCCTTTTATGATTATGCCTTGCAGAAAATGCTCCAAAAATTAAATCACTAAGCAACATTATGAAATATTGAATCCACTTTTCTATAAATCATAATCATCCATGTTAAAACCCTAATCAAGGTAAGCAATGACAACAATTTCGGTAGTTAATGAAATGTTGTGGTCGTTATTAAACATATTTGATGTTGGAATGGTGATGAATTTATCATGAATCATTCCAAATCATGGGCACATGTGAAAAACTTATCATTGGTTGATATTTGCAAATCAAATCAATGGGACGAGTTAAGGTTCATTGAGGATGGAGGGAAATTTTGAAAAACATTAATGTTTCCTTCGTAGGGAAAATAGGTGTGCCTTTGGGAATGGAGAGTATTTTTGAAGGAGGGGAGGGAGACATGCCTTGGGGAATGGAAAGTATTTTTAGGGGAAGGGAGGGAGACATGCCTTAAAAAGTGGACACATTTTCTTGGGAGTTAGTTGCTTGAGGCATCATTTTCCATTGGTGGGGTGGACTTAGGTTGCTAGGGGATGGATATTTATATAGAGGGACAATATATGGGTGCAAGCAAGATATTTTGCATATACTTGCTACCTTGTTTTCTACTTGAAAACACCAAAAAAATAGTTTTCCAAACTTCTAACCTTCTTCTAGTATTTCAAAAAAAAAAAAACTTTTAGTTTTTTTTCATGGGCATCTTTAGCATCCCTCTAGCATTTCAAATCAATTTGTGTCATATCATTTGGACTTGAAAAAGTACCTCAAAAATATCCCCAAAAATTATGTCATTTTTTAGGGGTTAGGGATGACTATGAAAACAAATTCCACTACCCCAAAAATTATTATTAAAATGTTCACCACATCAATATTGAGGTGCTTGAAAAAAAAACCAAATACTTGCAAACATATTCACCTACTTTCAAATACTTGAATTTTATTTTTCAAACTACCACAAAGTTTAGGTCTAATTCAAGTACTTGTAAGTAGCTTTTAAAAACATGATTATAACAATTTAGCTTTTGAAGTCCATGCAAACAAGAGTTAAGAAAAAACAAAGTTATCCTCCCCCATAAAATCATCTATTTGTTAGTCCTTTTATTTAAGGACACCAGTTTTTTGCTGCAAACACTACTTTTTGTGTATACTTTATGATGTTTTCACCCATATATCATTGGGGCATGGTCTTCTTCAAAGAGCAAAAGGGGGGATGGGGTTTCCCAAAGTAGGTTTGGGATGTGGGAAATGAGGTGGGCAAGCAAAGGGGGCTAAAGGAAGTGGGGGGTTGGGGTCAAGTTGTGGTGGGGCATTAGGCCAAAAAGGCAATGGTTTGGTTAATCAAAGATGGGATGTTCCAAGACAAAACATCAAAATCCATAAATTTGGTTATCAAAGCGTGTTGTAGACCACACCACATTTATTGTTATGCATATTTTGGGTAAACACACCTATGGTAAAACACTTACTGTTTCAGTGGTTGTCAAAATGCAAGGGAATGCTCTTTTCATTTTGGTGCCTAAAAAAAAAATGTGCCCCTCCTATGGACACAACAACCATTGCATTTTAAATTGTCAAAAATAGAGTAAATACGAATGAGACATGGGAATTTGAAGAGAAAAAGGTCAAAAGTCAAAAATTAAAAAGTTTAGAACACATGGTAGTTTATGGGTGATAGCTTTTTGCCCATGTATAAATAGTATCCAATGTATGAAGGTTTGTTACCTACTATTTTTATTTCATAAATGAAAAGTGTCCAAACAATTTTTCATCTTTTGAATGTTCATTTTACAACCCATGGTCAAATCCTCCCAAGAAAAAAGGCAAAAAATCCAATGGCCATGGGCATAACCAAGTTCAATATAGGGTTTAGGACTGTAGGCACTGGGGAGTGGTGCAGAACTATGGATGATAGTGTTTTTTTTTATAAAAATTGTCATGTAGTTAATGGTGGCAATCATTCCAAAGATAATTTAGCCAAATTTGGTGATTAAAAATTTGAAAATAAAGATTTTGAAGCCTTCTTCTATATTTTTGCAACTTACTGGGCATTAGTGTAGTAATTGGCGACATTTAATATTTTTTTTTTAATTCAACAATTTGGTGACTTGAAAATTCAAAAAAAAAACCAAAATTTGCCATTTTGAAATAAAAATTTGACATTTGGCAAATTTTCAAAAAAAAAAAATCACTAGTGGGAAGTCTTCATGATGCTTTATGATTTTAGCTTACTTTTGGGAAAAAAAACTCCCCACAACCTCCTTTCCAATCTTTGTGATCATCTCCTCCAATAAAGTCCTGAACTCCTTTTCCTTCAAGCTCTGAAAGCTCTTGGATGATGCTCCTCTTGCTCCTCTTGCTTGTGCTTCTTAGCAATGTACTTGTTTCAAGCGGTGATGTTTCTTTTACTTTGTGTTGCTTGGCAATCTAGTTGCTCCAAAGCCATGATGCTTCTCTTATTCTTCCTTCTTGGTAGTTCAATTGTTTCGAAGCCTTGATGTTCATACTTCTCATGCTTTTCAAGATGCTCCTCTTGCTTGTGTTTTCCTTGATGCTCTTATTGCTTGTGATTCTTGTCATGCCCCCTCTTGTTTTTGATTTTATGTGATGTTCATGCTCCTCTTAGTGGCAATTTAATGTTTCCAAGCTATGATGCTCTTCTTGCTTCTACTTCCTAACAGTTTAGTTGCTTTAAGTTATGATGCTCCTCTTGTTTTTGCTTCTTGGTAGCTTAGTTGCTTTAAGTTCTGATGTTCCTCTTGTTTGTGATTTTTATCATGTGCTGCTTACTTTTGTTTTTATGTGTTGCTCCTACTCCTCTTATTGGTAGTCTAATGGCTCCAAGCCATGATGCTCTTTTGCATGTGCTTCCTAGTAGCCCCGTTACTCTAAGTTGTGATGCTCTTCTTGCTTTTGCTTTTATGTGATGTTCATGTTCTTCTTTTTAATAGTCCTGTGGCTCCAAGCCACGATGCTCCTCTTGCTTGTGCTTCTTGGTAGCCCAATTGTTCTAAGTTGTGTTGTTCCTTTTGCTTGTGATTTTTGTCATGCTCTTCTTGCTTTTGCTTTTATGTGATTTTCATGCTCCTCTTTTTAGCAGTCTAGTGGCTCCAAGCCATGATGCTCCTTTTGCTCATGCTTCATGGTGGTCTATTTGTTCCAAGCTATGATGTTCCTCTTATTCACGCCTCCTAAAGGTCTAGTTGCTCCAAGCCATGATGCTTCTTTTGCTCATGCTTCATGGTGGTCTAGTTGTTCCAAGCTATGATGTTTTTCTTACTCATGCCTAAAGGTCCAGTTGTTCCAAGTCATGATGCTCCTTTTGCTACTATTTCATAATAGTTTAGTTGTTATAAACTTGTGATATTCATGCTCTTATTTCCATGATGCACTTCTTTCTCATGTTTTTCATGCGATATTCTTACTTGCGTTTTCTTGCCTATCAAAGTCATAACAGTTGTGATCCTCTCTTGCTACTTCATGTTCATTTAATTACGAGCTTGGTGGGTGTAAATGTGCTAAAACATGCCCATTGGCTTGTTGCCTTGCCATTATTGCATGTCTAAAATTCATTACACCTTTGTTGTGAATCCAAGGTTCACACCCTGATATCAAAATGGGTGTGCACGCTAGCCCATTTGGAGTTTTTTGTGGAAAGTATTTCTTGCATTTTTTATTGTTGTTGTAGTCCAAGTTGCATCAAATTGGGCCTTTGCATGCTAATGGCTATTCACTCTACGGCTCGCTATGTTGCAACCACTGTCTCTCTTGTTTTTCTAGCTTTATTTTCCTCCCTCTCCCTTCACTTTGTTTTACTATGCTCTTCTGTTGATTCTTTGTCAATTTTTTTTTTACAGGGCTCCCAAATACTTAGTAGAGGTCATTACGTGTGATTTAGAGTAATCCACGAATGGTTATTTGCCTTGTGTAGGTCTTAGATGTAGACAAGGTAAAGCTAACACGTTATACAATTACATTACCCTTTGAGTGAGGTTCGTTGAAGTGGGAACATCTTCCTATTGAGTTGCTTCAACTATGCTAACTACTCTTTCAACTACTTATTTGATTAGACTTCAAGGTCTTTACACGTAATATCAATGGTCCCCTTGTTGTGTAGTTATAGGATCATTAGTAGCCTTTATTGAAGAGCCCCAATTTGTTATGTTAAAGAGTTCTTCAACAACTCTCTATTCTTGTTCATCTTGACCAACTTGGTCACCTAATACATAATCCTTTTCACCTTCACCTTTTTCATTTGCTAATGATGTTGCTGATGTTGCTACACTAAATGGTTGAAAGTGCTATTTGATTGTCCATTGTTCTAGGGTTAAAGTGGCCATATTCTAATAACCCTAAAACCAGACCTAATGTTCTGTGGTGTCAATGATTAGTCCAAGGCTTTATCCACCCAACCAACAAGTGTAATTTTGTTTGGTTCTTGGTATTTATTTCTAGCCATAGTCGCATTTTTTTTTTAATGCAGTTTTGAATGGCTTAAAACATGAAACATTAAGGGGTTGGAATGCATGTGAAGTGTGTGAGGGTAAGGTTATCATGTTTAAACCAAAGGTCATTGCTTGTTTTAGGGCTTTTAATGTAACATGTGATCCATGACCATCTAGAACTAATAAATGACGATTGGTTTGGGAAATCCCACTTGGAATAGAATCTTTGAAAATGAAAGGAATTCTTTGAACAAAAAACTTGTCATCCATGCCTTTGTTTGCATTGCCATACATGTTCTTGGTTTGCATTGTTGGATGTAATCGTCGTGTAATCGTTTTCCTTTGAATATGTAGAATCCCAATAAAACTGACCCAACAACATTAACAACATAATTTATCGTTACTTATTTGGTGGTAAAGGGTTGCCAAGTTGGAGTAAAAGGATTTGTAGGAGTCAATAATGAATCCTTGTGCTCTTAAGACTTTTAATCCTTCTATTTGTCTAATGCTTATGTTAGGTTGCCTTTTTTGGAACCATTTCCACCAAGAATTTCTTGGAACAACATCCTTGAATGGTGCTGGTTTTGTTTGTGTGATTTCTACAACCTTCAACTTGAATTGTTGTATGGTGATGGACAACCCCCATTCTTGCATAGCTAATGCCCATTCAACTATGGTTTTGTCTTCTTCCTTTGTTAACAAACATGTTGGTCCCATGTTACGATTCCTTGTTTTATCATTCAGATGATTGGATAAGGAAGTAAGTGGTGTCTCCCATGATTTGCACAAACAACACATTATGGGATATTTGATTTGTGAAAGAAATGACTACTGTCTTTTTTTACTACAATTGTAATTACTTAGTCATAAAAATCACTATGTAGTTATAAAGGTCATTGAGATGTCATGTGATGTCATGGTTTTGTAACTATAGTTAGTATGATGACTAATGGGTTTTTTTGGATAAATATATTATTATTCTTGAAATCATAATAATATGCTTTAAATAAATTAAAATTAGTTGATTAAAAATACCCTAACTTTTGTGATTAAAATAACAACTTCTAATCTCACAATATGATGTGGCATTCCATGTGTACATTTGATTATTAATCAACATGATGATTCATACATTATGTTGAATAAAATGATGCATTTATTGGTCAGTCACTATGTTAGAAATGATGTCCAATCCTTCAATGTAGTTCTTTGTGTCAATATACAAGTCCAAAAACTTTACCCTCACTACAATAAATCTTGTCTTTTGAACCAAACACAAAAATGACTATTATTTTTTCAATTACATTTATAACTATTTTGACATAAAAATCACTAAGTAATGCAAAAAACATCAACATGCCACATGGCATCATGGTTTTGCAATTGTAGTCAATATGACAACTTGTTGATTTTTTTGGTAAATTATCATATTATTTCTACATTTTTGTTCATTAATTAATTAGTTGCAAGAACCATCCACCTTTGCAATTAATAGCTACTCAATCTCCCATAATGATGACATGGCATGCTATATGCCAACAAGATGATGTGGTCCTATTTGTTGACATCATGATTCATGTCATTGATTTGGTGAATTAATCTCATTTATTAGCTAGTTGAGAATATTATTGTCCTCTCCGATTAATAACGAATCAGTCTTCCATGTGACAATGACATGACATGTCATTTGGCAACATGGTGTCATAAATTTGCATGGTAATCCATGATTTTTTGTTACACCATAAATTTTTTTGTGTATTGAATTCACAGCACCAATATTTATCATGACATGCCATTATTTTCTATGTGCCATGAAGTTTTTGAAGTCATGAATTCACATGCATGTGTATGTGTATTAAACAATATATTGTTAACTTGTAATTATGATTACAATATTAATAATCATTTTGAAAAAGGTGACACATAACTCCTTGACTTTTTAACTATTTTACACACTAGCTTAGGTTAACATAACTATTAAGTTAACCTATGTATGTAGGCTACTTAGTAAGAATCTACTTCATAATATAGGTTACCTTGTAAGTTACTTAACCATACATAAGAAATTTATTACATCTAATATGGTTAAATATACCTAGAATAGGTTACCCTACTAATAGGTTAACCTAGGTAGATTTGCCTAGGTTCCTAGCTTTGGGTTTTTTGCCAAGTCAACTTAGGTAGCCTCATTACAAGATATTTGATCAAATTTATAACCACCTCAAGGTTGTGTGACTATATGTGACTATATGCAACATAATTATCTTAAGTTAATTTAGTTTTTAACCTAAGAATGACTAGGTTAACCTAAGTTAGGTTAGTAAGTAATATAGGTTAACAAACTAGTTCATCTTAAATCAACCTAGTGAGGTTTAGTTCTAGACTAGGTTGGTAGGTAGTAGGTGGGTTGATCTAGGTCAACCTAAGGTGGGCAAGGTTAATTCAAGGTTATAAATTTTGAATTTTATAATTTTGTGTTAAATATAATTAATATTAAAAAATGTGGTAGTGTAATGGATGAGGATTTGAACCCTAAAGTGAAGGTGATGAAGGGTTCAAGTCCTCATTCTTGCAACCTATGATATTTAGGCCACTTGCTTTAGGTTAGGTAGCCTAGTTTAGCCATTTAGCCTAGGTTGCTTAACATAGGTAGCTAATCTAGTTAGGTTAAGCTAGGTTGACTTTTGGTTAGGCAAGTTAGGCTAGGTTGTTTAGCCTAACTAGGTTAGGTTAGGTTGCCTTTTGGCTACATTAGCTACATGGGCTAAATTAGGTTTATTTTTGGTTATGTGCAATGACTCATAATGTATTTATAGATTTTTGACACATATCATCCATCCATCAAGGCATCTTTTGTAACACTTAATTGAATAAAACAATTAAATTGAGATGGTTTGCATTTTACACATCATACCAAGGTTAATGATGACATGGAATTTCATTATTATAAGAAAATTTAAAAATCTTAGTTGTTAAACAACTAGGCTTTGTAACTAAACATCCCTTGCGATTAAATGGGTGAAATGACATCGGTTTAGCAACTCGTCAGTCATTAGTTGCATATGTCCTTCCTAATTAGTATGTAGTTATAAATGCTAGTTGCAAAACCCAAAATGTGTTGTTGTGCTATTTGTTTTTCATTGAGAGTGGGTCCCTATTTCAATATCCAATACTTCTTTAAAAATTTGATCAATCCATGTTCATCTCTTTGTTCATGGTGGGTGTTTTTTCTTGATTCAACATTATGTGTGTGGTGTGTTTGATGTAGGTGTTGTTTGTCATATCTTTGTAACAAAGATAGGTGTAGTTGGTGTAATAGGTGTAACGGGTACAATTTATGGCAATTGGTTTTCCTTATCCTCTGGTTGGCCCAGGAAAATGGATCAATGCCTTTGAGGTACAACATACATCACTTTGAACTAGCCCTTCCTAGACCAAGCCTCCACCTAAAAAGGCCTATGCAATCCTTTCCCACTAAAAGTACGCCTTTATTATTCCTATAATCACCCCAAGATCACACAAAGTTCATTAACTCAGGGTAGGTTTCAAAAACATATGCTTCAACTTCACCCCCTAAGATCATGAATTCATAGAACCCTAAAAAATCTTCCCACACTAAATCCTTGTTTTCAATTTCTGTGTAGGCTATTCGAATAAACCTATATGTGTGATTCAACCATGCAATCTGGTATCTTGGCTTCTTAGGTCTCAAATATTTAACATCAGACCTAATGGACTTTTGTATCCACTAATAATACAAACATTTAGAAAACTTCTTTTGTAAAATCTATCAAAGGTCTAAAAATTTCTTTCTAGTGGATCTAAAATTGAAATGTGTAAGTGTTCTTTTACTTCCTCCCTTGCCTCATGCTTCTTTTTCTTTTTTTCTACTTTGATTATTGGCATTTTAAACAAAAAACGAGTAAATAGTGAAAGTTATTGGTCCACCTTTCCTTTCACCCATATATTTAATTGAGATACATGTTGCTCTACCTTGATTGATGAAAATTGAACTCTAGATGGTAATTCTTGATTGTCTTCTTTTGCTTTCACCTTTGTCTTTTCTTAATCTACACTAAGATCTACTTTGTTGGCTAGAATTTGAGGTTTTCATGGTAATATTTGGAATTCAAACTCAACTTTCACCCTATCCTTTCCCTGACCTAATATGATCCCATAACTTGAACATAAACCCTTTGATCCTTGTCTCAAAAATATTGCATTAAGACAAAAAAACTTTAAGAAATGTTGCAATTCCTTTTCCACATTGCTTGGTAGCTTTGACATTCTTAGTTTAGAATGAGTTTGGTGAGAATGAAAGAAATGAAAATGAAACTTTCAATCTTAAACCTTGTTCCAAATTTATTTTTTGTTTTGGAGCCAAGTTTGTATGGGGTGCCAAAGTGTGCCCTTTGATGGGTGTAAATCACCATAATGTGCTAGGGGTGTTTTGACAAAATTTAATTGTTTTGGGAACATGTGCATTGGAACACTAAACCCTAATTTAACAACTGTTGGTTCTTTCCATTATTTTTAAACTACAAACCCTAAATAACCTTATAACCAAACGTAACATTCCTTGTGATGGTCCATTATTGAAACCCCAAAAACCCCACCCTTTCTCAAAAGTAAACATTTTTTTAAAAAAAATTGGGCACAAATAACACCCATATTTGAACACAACAAAATTTCCAAACACAAAAAAAAAATAAAATGGACACAAAGTTATGTTTTGTGGGCATAGGGTGTAAATGTCTAAACACAAAAGTTTATGGGCAAGTGTTTGGTTGTAGGAAAAAAATTGAACACTAAAAGGATTAGGGTTCCATTGGTCATGGGTTGTTTCTTGAACATAATGGGCATTCACTTATAGGCATATGTTCGCCCATAGGTGTGTTTACCCTAGTGTTTTCCTTTTCAAGAAAGTTGGAAATAAAATGAACTCTAATTTTCCCAACTTCTTTAGGTGCATCCAATGTCCATCCAACTTTCCAAACGAACTCCATTTTCATCCATCCATCATGTTTTAAAACATTTCACATAAGTTAGCATTTAAAAAATTTGATTGTCGAAACCCCACTTTGAGGGAAGTGTGAGGTCGCCACTCACACTCCCGAAAATGGGACTTGGGAGTCCTCTGGGACTCCCAAAAATTTAGAGCGCGATTGCAGGGGTCAAAACACCTCGAATTGAAGTGTTTTTTATACCGTTGAAAAGTTCTTGAAGTGTAGATGTCCAAAATGGCCTTGCATGAGCCATTTGGACATCTACAGCACAAGTTATGGTCGAAAGAAAGGCTAGGAGTCAAACTGGCAATTTGACTCCCGACCACTAAAAGTTGGGAATCAACCCAACCAGTGTGTGTAGGTGAAGTGCGACACATTGTTGGAAAGCTCTCGAGGAGAGCTACAACTTTGCTTCAAACCTTGTCCCGATCTGAGCTTGGGGTGAAAAGTTACGAACACCTAAAGTCTCAGGAGTCCAAACTGGGACAGTTTCGGGACTCCACTTTGGGAGTCCCGGGAAAAAGAGCCATTTGGATGCAAGTGTGGCGGAGAGCTGCAGAGAATACTATATGGGGGAAGGTGGTGGCTTCCCCTGAGTCCAGGCCGTGGTGAGTCAAGT
>Ga0116227_10003655_pt1 | contig 34066 bp, 18 predicted proteins | sample S1TSphgellanicum_FD_89693 | JGI IMG/M metagenome (GOLD analysis project Ga0116227, IMG submission 89693) | Host-associated microbial communities from peat moss isolated from Minnesota, USA - S1T2_Fb - Sphagnum magellanicum MG | ecosystem: Host-associated > Plants > Peat moss > Unclassified... | reverse complement strand
TAGGCTAAGTAGTATTCAGTTTTCTGGGCAGCTTGGTCTACAACGTTAGAGAACAACAGTCTGTTAAGATCCTGTAAATAGTCCAACTGTTTCAAATTAGTACTGTTCTTTTTTCCAAGTCTCATACTGTGACTAGCAATCATTCACTGTGTTTGTAGTTGCTGGAAACAACAGGCTATGTGAAATTTTCTTAATAGGTAATGACTAGGTAATATTGCAGAGGAAGAGTGTAATATCATCATCCGCTCTGTCTGTGTCGACTCTCTCTAGTGACCCAAGCTGACAACGGTTAGGTTAGTGCTGCAGGAGCATTATTACTCTACTTGAGAGAGAGACGGACGTAGTCAATAAAAGACAGCGATAGGCCTACCTCCACTCCAGGTCCCAGAAGGGACCAACTAGTTTAGTTATGAATTTTCAAAGTTTAGAAGCATGATTCCTAAAAAGGGACATCATAATTATAAATTATTTGTAACAATTTCCATTTTTTTATTCCAATGAAAATTTTAAGACCATATATTTTTGCATGCAATGGACAAACATGAAATATAGTTGTTAAAGCATTTTTTTTAAAAAGGCCTTGGAATATGATTTGGAAAATTTTAGTTCTTCAACCATTCTTTGGAATGGTTACTTCCCAAATTTCAAATGCAACAAATCAATAATGAAAATTGTGCAAAATTCATTCATTCATAGGTTCATAATTTTACACACGAATGTCATGCATTAAGAACACATTTAACACACAAACAAATGTGTTCACAAATGAGGTACGAACTTATGAATGAACAAATGTCATACGAATTTCACGTTTTCCTATAAATTTGTGTGTCAAATGTGTTTTCAATGCATGATATCAATGTGTGAAACATATGAATTACAAATGAATAAATTTTCCACAAGTTGTGAAATGTTATGTTTGTGATTAGTACTAATGATATCACCCAAAGATGTGTTTGTTAAAAAGGACTTTCCCAACACAATAAAATGATTTTGAATTCTTAGGATTGGAACTTCATAAGTAAATGAACACCATGTCCAAATATATATATTTGTTTCATTTGAATATAATATATGATTATTTTTCAAACTAAACAGGATGTAATGTAAACTAGATTTGGCAAGTCCTTTAATTCCTTTAATTACATGATTTGCACCCACACAATAATGCAAAAATTTGACAACCATTCTTTTGCTCATCTTGTGGACCTTTTATAGTAGTTGTACAAGTAGGAACAATGAAAATATATGTAGCAACAGTGGAGGCATTCAAAAGAAAGGATCATCTCTAGAATAAGTTTTTCATCATAGCTTGTAAAAAGTTGTTAAAAGGAAAACATCTCAAAGCTTCATCGAACATCATGCAAAACTAATTCTCAACATGCAAGTATTTGCGCACTTTAGATTAACATCTAGGGTCCAATTTCCTAAAAATTGATTTGGTCACTACAACGATGGCAAAGATAGAAAGTAGGTTGAAAAGTTAAAGGTTTGTTTCATCATCATAATCGTTGCAATAGCTTTAGTGATGGGCATAGGGCTCGATCACTTTTATTTTTGAAAGAGGATAGACTAGTGAGGGGAAACGCAAGTTTGAAAGTAACAATTAACACAACAAAAAGGATTTTAGGTAAGTAAATAATGTTTCCACAAATTTGTTTTTTTTTTCCTTTCAACAAACTTGATTGTGGTCCCAGGTTTGGAGTCGTGTGTTGTGAATTCGTTTTGTAAAAATGTGTGTGTGTGTGTGTGTGTGTTTTTTTGTGTTTTGTCCAAAATGGAGAGAAGAAATAAGGTACGTAGAACTTTAGATGGTTCTTGAATTTGAAGTACTTACCAATGTTGTTGAGGTTATTGTGTTGTCATGAGTTAAAGGGATTATACCCTAAGGACTTGAAAGAATTGTAGTAGTAATGGCAAAATTATTGCAACTACTTTTTTTAGGCATGACTATTCAGGAATAATAGCCACCACTTTCCCTAGGGGTGATGACTTAATGGAACAAGGCCTAAGGTTTGAAATTGTAATAACCAATTCAAACTAGAGAAGCCTAGATCTTTGGGGACATGTAAGAATTGCCATGGTTATAGGCTTACAACACTATGTAAGCATATAATGAAAAGTAATAAATGCATCACGGAACAACAAATGGCTCTAGGTTTGTAGAAAAATCGTAAAACGTTTTAGGGTTTAGAGAGGTCAAAAACAACCATCCAACTACCTTCAAAAAATAAACACATAGATGTAGACTGTGTTTTCCTTTAAAGGCCACTCTACTTGAAGTACCAATCCACTAAAAGGCTAAAATAAGGTGTTTTTTTTACATGTCCCTTCCCTTTAATTTTAATTTGTGACATAGGCAAATTGCGGGACCCAAGCATCAAGGGAAAGCCATTGATAGCAATCAAACTTGGTCTTATAGGGTCCATACAATGCAAGTAAAAGCCAACACAAAATAAAATACATATTTTATTAGGTCACCTAACCAACCAACTAACCTTGATCACTATGGTGGGTCTTACAAGCATGTGAAGACACAACAAGCTTTCCATTGCAAAACTAAGATTAGGAACAAAAAGTGAAGCTTGTAATATCTTGGTATTAAGGTGTTCCAGTCGTGTTGAACCCAATAATATAATGATCACAACACCCAAACTTATAGCGAAGTTGGGGTTTGGCTTTGGCATACAACCCTAACTAAGGACCCCTATGGGGTTTTTTTTTTTTTTTTTCCCTTCATTTTGTTTAATATTATGTGGTTGGTTTTATAAATTTAATATTCCCCTATAGCAATAGTTAGTTTTTAAAAGGTGGGACCTATGTTTTTAACAAGCTTCCTTCCTGATCATGGGCACCAAACGTCCCATGTCCCCTAGCTTATCATGTTTCATCAAACCTCATAGTTCCCATTACCCATTTGCTTTATTATGTGCCATCACGAACCACCCACTAATTTTTCCTCCCATCCAAACCACAAACCATTCACTAATTCCCCTTCTCAATTCAACAAACCACACACAAATTATTAGTTCCACTTACCAACCCCCAACCCTTCACGTGAATGTGGGATCCCAACCCCACACTTTCCCAAACCCCCTAAATCATGCACAAGTAGGACCTTTTCCCCCTTCCACTTTTTCAGCCCCCATAATAACCCATAACTAGACCTCCCAACCTACCTTCACTTCTTCAACGTGTTCACAACTTCCACCTAAAGTTTCTTACTCCACATGTGTGCACCAATTTACCAATGGAGGGTTAACTCGTCATCAACGTTCTTGTCAAACATCTAATTCATCCAATCCAAACCTTTACAACCATCCCAACCTAATACCCAACCTCACCTACATTAATTTGGACTTGGGTTTTGTCATTAGATGTCCTTGGGTCATTTCATTTGGGCTTTTGTTGTTTTCGATTATATAATCGCATCCCTATCATTTTTCGATGTGATGTACAAGTGGTGCTTCATTTTCCATTGGATAAGTTGGCACATGACCCTTATGATGTGGTTGTTTAGCATTTGCTTTTATTACCCCAATGGTGTTTCGTTTTGCTCCCTCGTGGCAAGGTAACACAACATAAAGAAACGTGGGCCCAATTTAAGTGTTTCCTAACATGTGACTGGGAAAACTTGTAAATGGAATTTTTTCTACGAGCCCAAGTTTTGGCGACATATTCAAACTTAGTAACTCTTCCCCAACAAGATCCTCTAATTCATAAACGTTTTTTCCGTAATTTAGTTCTTGTATGTGTAAGGGATTATTCTCGTGCATTTCAAGTTTTAGCACCATTATCCCTTGCACCCACATCCTCCACCACCACTTCAACCCTCATTGCATTACATTTTGAATCAGATAACTATTTTTTATTTTTCCTTGATGACTATGAACCAAACTAAGACTTTGAACTTTTTTTTGATTCCTTCAAGTTAGCATTCAAACGCATGCCACATTTATCAACAAGTGGTCTTTTTAAGATGGTTATGAACACCTTTGGAATTATTTTCACTTAGAAGATTTAGTAAGTGGACTCCCTTAGTTGTTTCAACTTTGTTTTCACATCGCACAAAATCACACTCCACCTTGAATGACACATGTCCTTGGTGAAACCTGCCTCTTAACCATGACCAAACCTCTGGGCAATGTTCATCCCCTTGTAATGAGGGAAACATTATATCAACTCTCAAGCTACGTTTTATGTCTTCAATTTTGTGATGCCTTTGCAACACATTTCTCCCTGCACCAATTTGGAGTTACAACTAAGGGTGGTTGTGAAATAGTAATCCATGGCGTTAAGTGCACCTTAGACGTTCACCATGACTAGGTTGTTTTCAAGTTGGATCTGGCAAATGCCTTTAATTCGGTGTCAAAAGGGGTCATATTTCAAGAGTTTCATGCAACAAATGGAGACATCATACAACTCATGCTTTTTGTTTGGGCATCTATGCATTTGAGTCTCCTTTATTTTATAATCACCATAATCATGAAAGCAATGTCACAATGATCCCATCTACCATGGGAACCCATCAAAGTGATCTCTTATGAAGGTCACTATTCGTTTTAACCCATTTTAGGGCTTTACATTCTATAACTAATTGTTTCCCTTCTTGACTATTTCCATCCATTGCAAATGGCACGTGCATCATAAATCCCTTTATAATTATATCATTTGTATATGAACATTTCTAGACCAAACTTTATGCGATGGGTCTTTTTATCCAACCTCATAAATGTGTAACATGGTCACCCTCTAACCTACTACTTTACTTCAACACCCCATCCTAGTTTACCACCCCATCAGAAGGAATTAGAGTCTTAGAGGTTCCATTGGGCACCCCATCATTCACATCATCCGTCATCAAATATGCCTTCCTAAAATATGTTCAATACATGGACCTTCTCTTTAAAATGGGTGATGTTCAGGTAGCCTTTGGAATTCTAACTCATTGTTTTGTGCAACGACCATCATATCTCTTACAATGCACACCTCTTTTTTCCAGCTTCATAGAGTTCCTTATTTCTTTTGACACATATTTCTTTCAAATGTTTGGGCACCTCTTAGGTCCAAGATCCTTTGATAACCCAAAAGGATATTTAGCTCGTAAACAAGCTTCTCTCTAATCACATTTAGTGGCGTCAGCCTCATGTCAATAACCACCATCGCCCCAACATCCTATTTAAGGAATTGGGCCTTTGTAACTTCGATCATAGCTACCATTTTTATGGTTGATCATTATCCTTCCCTTTTTGATCCCTTGGCACAAGTTGACAATAACACCTTTCCTTTCCATCAACACCTCAAAACATCATGTGATCTTTTATTACCCCCAACTCGCACATGTTTTCTTCCATTTGAATAACTCATTGGTTAACAAATGGTTTGACTTCAAGATTCCATCTTGGAATGTTTGCACCATCATACCCTTTCCAACATGCTCTCTAATAAAATATCTAAGGTCCATCATGCCCTAATTTTATCATGTTATGGCCTAGGGGGGGCACATGGATTATAGCTTGAATATTCTTCCCAACTTTTCAATTATCTTCCCCAATTTTTTCCATAGCACTTCAAACACAACTCAAACTACCCCATCCTTCAATTATAAGTATCCTTCAATGTGTGCACACGTATCCCATTGACCCTATGGGTATTCACCTTTTACATTGCGCTCATGGCAACAAGTGCATGGGTATTCATGATGTAGTTTGTGACAGCTTTGCCAACATTATGCAAAATGTTGGCTTCCATGTGGAACAAAAACAACTACATGCATTTCTTTCATCCACATTCAACTCTTCTTGTTAACGAATTGACATTATGTTCACCAAAGATGGCATTTGCACCCTGGCTAACATTGTCATTGCCGACCTAATCCAAGCATATTTACTTCTTCAATGTTGCGCAACTCAAGGATTCGTTGCCTTTGATGTAGTTCAAGCCAAAGAAAGGAACTATCATGACCAACACCCCATTAATCAATTCTTCGCATTAGCAATTGAGGTATTTGGATGTCTACATAACCAAGCCAATGTGTTTTTACATTATTGTGTTAATGCCATTTGGAGCTTGAAAGGGCCAGAAGGCCCTCCTCTTTCTATTTTGGTTACTTTTCTTCAACAAAAAATCTCAATCACATTGCAAAGGATGCAAGCATTTTCCATCCTAAGTCGGGTGGTAGCCGTAAGCCTAACTACTTCCCAACTTCCACCCCTTCAAGACACACCTCCCACTACCATGATTGACCTATTACAAGCGATTGATCTCTAACATGGATAAACATGGCCAACCTACTACAAGCATTTAATTTTTACCATGGAGAGATTTTGACATCTAGCTTTGATGTCCTATAAATTTTCCCTTTTCCTTTTTTTATTCCCTCGCACATTTTCCAAATCTACGATGTCTTGTTAATGTCATGTTTCCTTGAACATACAATTGTGAACCTTTGAACACTGTTTTTCAATTTTGAAACCTAAATAATTTTGATCTTATCCATTTCACCGTGAGTACCTCAAGTCTTTTTTTGTAGATTTGATGACTATAGGTAACACATTGTTGCATTCTTCTTTTAATTTTGATGTTGCATGTTATAAATATTCTAAGAATGTTATTAAAATTAATAACATGAGGTGGCTAGTTATTTTTTGGAAGCAACTTTATCAAGATCCAAATCTTTAAATAGGTTCACCAAACTTATAATTCTTACACCTTGAATGTTTACAATTCAAATTGAGATTTTTGCACATTACTTTGTGATTACATATTTTCATTTTCATCCTATGTTTCTTAGGTAGGTGGTTTGCAAATTCCATACCCATTAATCCAAAAGTGGGGTGCAATTCACTAGCCTAAATAATGATGAAACCATAAAAGTGAAATAAGTTCACCCCACCCTAGTCATTTCACCTTACTGAAAATTATGTCACCATAAGGTCATTATGTAATCATCATGTTTCATTATTACTTGACATAATTCACTACTAATTGAAATAATTCATTACAGTAAGATACAAAGTGAAAAAAATTAAAAAAACGAAAAAAAGGAGGAGAAAGGGACCTTCTATGGCAAACCAAAGTCCCCTTCCTTGCCATTTTTTTTTCTCTTCAACAAAACCTTCATGTTCTAAGTACCCAAGTCCAATTGGGGTTCAACTCCCCAAATAGTGTTCCAATTGCCAAACACAACACAAAACACACTACCCAGTGTTAACCAATAATTTTCCACCACCTATTGCAACGACTCTCATGCATAAACACAATTTAAAACCCAATGCAATAAAAATAGATATAGTTTTGCATAGCAATTAAACATGACTTTTGGTGATTCAAAATATGACTCATTTGGACCAAGCAAGAATCCAAACCCAAAACACAAAATAAAAAATGAAACAAAACTGCATGTGTAAATGAAACTTGCATAAAACATTAAAAAAGTTTGTAAAGTAAAAAAAAAATTATGTTTTAATTTCAAATCACTTTTGATGATTTGAAGATTCATAACTTGGGATGATATCCCAAACACTAAATAACCCAATTTGCGCTCACACCTAAACTGGTTCCAAGCTAAAACATTGTTAACTATGTTAACCCAATTCATCACTAAACTAATTGTGTTTTAATTCAGCAATTAAATTAACATTCCTAACATGTGTCTAAATAACATGAAAAACATTCATCCTATTTAGGGTGAACGCACGGTACACTGAACCAAATATAGCAACTAAAAGCCCTTTTGGAAAGTCTGTATTTAAATTAAAAAGAAGTGGTTGTACTCTTCTTTAAAGATGAATTATTAGATCCAATAAAAGTTGAAATTTCAAAATTTGCATGTTTTGCAAAGTCTATTTATCTCCATAAATTACAATATTTTCTTTTTGAATTTTTTACCCTTAAGTGCCATAAACCTTAGAAATACCATGTCCCAAAGTTTTGAATGATTTCCATAAATTGATTATAAGGAAAAAGTTTATAAATGGTTGGAAACTTCAAGGATATTTGATTTCAATAATCTACCTTTGATTGAATTTTGAGTGGTTTGGTGATTTTTTAAAAAGTTGGAAGGATTAATTGGTCACATTTCAATATATTGATCCTTTTGCTATACTTATCATGTTTCATTTGGGCTCTTTGCAATAATGCCTGATAGAACTAAAAAAACAAGTACTAACACATTCATAAAAGTTCATCATAATCTACTTTTACCTTTTGTACATTGTTTTCCACCTAGGTAATTTGTCCCATTGGACCCTTGGGGAATAACTCTTTGCAAAGATATTGTGGAACTAGATTTGATGTAATTTATCCTCCCTTATAATTTTATCTTGATGTGATTAGGTTCAAAATGGTTCAAGATAATCTTATAACTGTAATTATTAAAATCTAGTTAGTCCAAAAGGCCTCCTAGAATTTTTAATCATTGTTGGTAGGTACAGAAGCTTACCATTCTCTAGTTGCTTTCTCATTATTAAGGAATGAAGTTGCTAGAATAGCTAGATTTTAGAATGGGGATTCTAGTCTCAACTAACTTGCCACTAATATAGGAAGTCAAGGATTGACTTGGAATGTTGCTATAAATTTAGGAGAAGATGAAAAGACCCATTAGCATATGGGCAATGGGGAACCTATTTGGTTTCCTATTCTTTATAATTTTAATTAATAGTAGATGTTTAGAAAAGGTGTTAAAAATGTACTTGGAGAATACGTGAATTATTATGCGGGTGTAATTTTTTGGGGGAATAATTGTGGGTTTGTATGCCAAAAAAGAGTACCCTCCAATAATATTTTGAATGTGGTTCCCTTATAGAAATTTATAACTGTCATAAAAATTAACATTAGTATGGTGTGTAAGCAAGGTAATATTCACTGGAATAGGGTAGATTAACCAAGGTTATAGGTTATTTTCCTTTGGTTAAAAGGTGAGATAAGATGATAGATCTAAAGTTAGTAAGGAGGTAATTACCTCTATGTACATTTGGTTTTATGGTTTAATTTAGTTTTCTTCCATTATCTCCTCTACATGGCAATACCTTGTATATATTCACAATAGCAATAATCATATCAAAAGGTTTACTTATGATCTTTTCCATGTTTTTATTTGACATTGTCAATTAGTTGAACTTGAAATGCTAAAAGCACAGTTTATAAAGATATGATGTAGGATATCTATTAGCTAACATTAGGCACATTTTCGCGCAAGGGAAAAAGTTGTTCGTGTTACCACCTTAACTTGGGTGTCCAATTGACTTTAGGGATGGACAACAAAATGTCCTTCTTGGATGAAGAAAAAAACTACTTCCAAGTGGAATTGGGAGGCACTCCCAAGACTCCCTTGAACACATTCTCACTTTAAGAAATTTAAAGTCCTAAGGTGTCCCATAACTTTGGAACAAGGTTTGAAAAATCAAACTTTTTCAAACCTTGTCCAAATTGGACCTTTTTTCGGACCATTGGACACCTTTTGAAAAATTAAATACTATAGAAAGGCCACCTTACAAAACCAAGAACATGTAAGGGGAACAATCATTTAAAGGTTGAAAGTCAATTTGTCACAACCTTAGTTTTGGGCTTGCAAAAGGCTAAGGCACAAAAGGGAATGCGGGTTGGTGCAGTGTCATGAAACTCTTGCTCATTTTTGCAAGTCTAGGAAAGTGCAAAGGAGGTGAATCCCAAGCACTCCAAAGTGGGAATCACTTTGAAGGTTGGAATCTTAGAGTGTTTTGAATTTTAGGACAAAAAATGTTGTGAATTCAATGACCAAGGTTGAAATACAAGAAAAAATATGGGCTAAAATAATGTCTTCATACTCAAGAACATTCTTGCAAATGTGGGAGAGTGCAAGGAAATTAATCCCAAGCACTCATGACACTACCAAAAATATTGTCTATTTCAACCCTATGTTGCAACTAGTGTTCAAATCAATTAAATTTATGATTGCACTTGTTATAACACTATATGTCACCAAATCACATGCACTTACAAGCATAGGTGTAATTAAATTTTGGCATATGCCAGTAGTTGCAAATGTAACTATTTGTTATAATTATTATATATGCATTTTGGATGAAAAGGTGGGTGAAAAATGAATTGATGTCAACTGTAGTTCATCACATTGAATGACAAATGACAAACAAGTTTTTGCAAATGCGATATGTCCTATTAAATTTACATTTCGATGTTTAATTTCATGTGTAGTTATTTATTATTATTATGTTGTAGAATTGGTTGAATAGATGAATAAAAATGTTATAGGAGTTGTAATTAATAGGGAGGCATGTAGTTTATAGGTAGGTGGATGATAGGTAAATTTGGGCTTGATAATAGGTACATAAGTAGGTGACAAAAACATATAATCTAGGCTAGGTACACAGATAGGTTAGTTTGGTAGGCTAGGTGGATAGCTAGGCTAGGCAAGTTAAGTTACATATGTAGGTTAGGTAGCTAAGTAAATATACAAGCTAGGTAGGTAAGTAGGGTAACTAGGTAGGTAGTAGGTACCTAGGCTAGGTGAATAGGCTAAGTAACATAATAAGAATTCTTGTCCTTTTGAAATTCAATCATGCCTTACTAATTTTTTATTAAGAGACCAAAATTTATATTATATTAACCTTGGATTTGCCTTGGTTAACCTTGGTTTAACATTGGTTAATTTAGGTTTAACCAAGATTAACCTAGGTCTAGTCAAGGTTAGGTTTAGCCTTGGTTAACCTAGGTTTAGATTGGGTTTTACTTAGTTTAGCTTTGCTTAATATTCATATTGGTTAACCCAATTTTAGCTTAGGTTTATTTAAGGTTATTTTAGGTTTAATTCGGTTTGCCCAAATTTAACTTGAGTTTAGTCAAGGTTATTTTAAGTTTAACCTTGGTTAGTTTAGTTTTAGTTTAAGTAAATAATTTTGATTAACCAAGGTTTGGTTTTGATAAGTTTAAGTTTAGGTTAAGTTTAACCTTGTTTAACCTAGGTTTAATTTAATTCACTTTTGGTTACCTTTTCATTTGGCAATGGTTTAGTTTTGGTTAGCCCAAGTTTAGCCTTGATTAACCTAGATTTAATGTAGGTTTAGTTTTGGTTAACTTAGGTTTAATCTTCATTAGCCAAAATTTAACCTAAGTTTCATTTTGGTTAATCTAATTTTAACCTAGGTTTGGTTGAGGTTAATTTAGGTGTAGCCTTGATTAACTTATATTTAACCTAGGTTACGCCTAGGTTAAGCCTTGGTAAGCCTAGGTTTAACCTTGGTTAGCCTAGGTTTAACTTTAGTTATTGGCCTCTAGTTAACCTATAAGGTGTAATCTACATTTAACTTTAGTTAACCAAGATTTAACCAAGCCAAGTTGTTTATCTTAAGTTTAGCTTAATTTTAACCTTGATTAATCTAAATTTATCCTTGGTTACCTTAGGTTTAACTTAAGTTTAACCTTGATTAGCCTAAATTTGACCTTGGTTCACCCGGTTTAACTTAATTTCAACCTTAATTTATCTTAGGTTAACTTTGGTGTAACCTTGGTTTAATTTAGGTTATTTTGGTTTTAACCTTAGTTTAATTTAAATTAATTTAAGTTAAACCATAATTTAACCTTGGTTAACTTAAATTTAGATTATATTAGCCTATGTCAACATGATTTAGCCAAAATAACTCCAATTTATATTAACTTGACCAATAATATCCTAGGTTTGGGTTTAACCTAGGCTTAAATTAGGTTTAACCTTGATTAGCCTATGTTTAACCTTGGTTAATTTAGGTTTAATGTTTATTTAACTTAAGATTTATTTTGTTTTATTTTCATCAACCTACATTAAACTTAAGTTACTTTAAATCAACATAATTTAACTTATATTAGCCTAGGTTAGCTTAAGTTAGCTTTGGTCAACCTAGGTTAACCTTAATCAACTTAAATATTCTAGGTTGTTTTAAGTTAGGCCTATGTTAGTCTAGATGGACCTAGGTTATCCTATGACATAGCCTAGATTAATCTATTTTAACCTAGGTATCCTACGTAGCTTGAATTAGCCTATATATGTTTATGTTAACTTAAGTAGGCTAAGCTAGGCCTAGCTTAACTAAGGTATATATGTTTATAAAACTTAATTTGTATTAAATTATATTGTTTATATTTTTATTATGGGTAGTTTTGTTACCCAAAAAAATGATGGTGCAATGGTTAAGAGCTTGAACCTTCAAAGTGGTGGTGAAAGGTTCAAGTCCTCACATCAACAACCTACGTAAATGGCATAATTGATTTAGGCTCCTTGTGTAAATAACCCACCTACATTCCTAGTCTAGGTTAGGCTTCCTAGGCTAAGCTTCATAGCCTAGACTACTTACGTTAAACCTTGTAAATCATGTCATTTAACCTTATTTGATTAGGCTATTGTTGTCACATGGCATCACACAATGGGGTCAAAAAATTCATTTGTTAGCACTAGGTTGCCACATGGCAATTCATAAATGGGCAATAAGTTCTCTAATATGGCCTAGGTTACCATGTAAGAATTTCATGTTCAAGTAAATGTTAGTGAAAAAGTGCACTAATTCTTAATGGAAAATTGCATTAACATTTTTTTGACATTTCCACTAGTTCACATCATCTATTTTAGAACCTCAATTTCACCATTTAAAAAATAATAAACTTAATGAAACATGTCATCCAAAATGACCAAACACGGTAACATTAAAAATATCTTAATCAACTAGTCTTTTTCCACTGAAACTAACTAGGTTCAAAAATAGTGGAAATGTTTGTTTTAACTACTATATTATTAAATTTTGGTAGTGGAATAGGACAAGATTTCTTATTGTGTTTAAATTACATGGACTAGGTAAGCTAGGTGGTTTAGATAGGTAGATTGGACTAGGTAGCTAGTTAAGTTAAACTAGGTAGTGAGGCTCTTGGAGAGGTCATTTCCATTTTATTCCAAACAATGTGCAAAAATATATGAAGTGCAATTATTGGAAAATAATAACTTATATTTTATTTCAATGTAAATAAGGTGTTTATACTAATTCATTATGGGATATATTTATAATATATTCATAACATTATAAAATATAATTAATTTTTAAAAAAATGCCATTATTTCATAACAAACTGAAAAATACCTTTATATCTCAGGTGTTTCCTAAAATATACAAAGACTGACTTCCATGGGTTAGGCTACATAGGTACCTAGGCTAGGTAGGTACTTAGGTTAGTTAAGTAGGTAGGCTAGGAAGGTGAGGAAGGTAAGCACGTTAGTTCAATAGTTAAATAACTAGGTTAGATAGCTAGGTGGCTGACTATGTGGATAGGTTAAATTAGATCATTTTAGTTTAAGTAGGCAAGTAGGTAGGTTAGCTAATTAATTTAAGTACATTAGGCTATGAAAGTAATTACATTATGTAGGCAGTTAAATAAGTAGTCTAGATTAGGTAGCTTTAGGTGTAGGTAGGTAGGCACTTGGTTTAGCTGGGTAACTAAGTTAGGCAGGTTGTTTAGCCTAGGCTACAATACCTACCTTTTTAAACTTCTATAATAGGTATGCACACATGTCATCATATGTATATGCACATGTTTATATGTTTGGTCATGAGTGAATTGCAAATGCAATTGCAAATGTAATCACAAAACCCTAGTTTAATCACATGAAGGATGCAACTACACTTGAGACTAAGTGTCACATAATGTGCCATTTATTGTCTTTTGTGACTTGTCTAAGGTGATTAGACATTATAATAATTGCATGTGACATTTGTGACTGAAAACTAGTTATAAAACCCATTCATTAATATGGGAATTCCTTATAATCCAAATGAAAAGCACTTGGGGAAATATAATCCCATGGGAATCACAAATATTTGGGGCAAAAGTGTAGGTGGCAAAAATGTTCGAAAATGGGAACTCAATATACCATTGGAAAGTTCCTAAAATATAAATATCAAAAGTGAGTTTTCATTCTCCACATAGATTTTTAAACTAAGAGTTTATATGACAAAAAAAAATCAAATTGGCAACTTGACTCCTAACCATTAAAATCCATTAAACAAGGTTCATATGATTTCTAAATTGAGCATAAAACATTGCATTGAAAACATATATTCAAGGACTACAACTTTGCCTTTGAAGCCATGAATATGGAATTTCTCCAAATGAATATAATTGTGCAATTGAAACAAAATTGAAAATGACATGTAATTGAAAAATTGTTAACAACAATGGTTGGCAAGGCACATAACCCCATAAAATATGGCTTATATGTTCTTGCAATCCTAGCAATCAATAACCCCATTACAAATTGATCCAAAACCAAATTATCCACAATTTAATAATAACGTACACATGCCAAACTTTATCACGAGAAATTGTACAAAAAGGAGGAAGAAGGAAATGGAGAAAGGAAAGATCTAAGTCCTAGTTTAATTAATAATTTTCATTAAATAAACTTAGAGAAATTTCACGGTGTATTTGGAAAGCACTATATATATCAATGAAAATTGCTCATTGAAAACAGGGGTGATATTACACCTATTAATTAAGAGTGGGAGGGATTTTCTGCCTATTAATGGATGTTAGGTCCCTCCCACATTTATGTCTTATGGAATAGGGGTAAGAACCAATGTTGGGTAGGTATGGAAAGTAGGGTTGGTTATCAACTAAGTATCAAACTTTGCACACACTGTTGATATAAGATTCAATGACGTTTAGACTAAAATCCAAATCCTTTCCATACCTTCAACATGTTGATACCTAGGGTAGTGTAAAAGGGGGGAAAAAAGGCCAAGTTCTTAGGCTTAGTTTTAGGCTAGAAAAAAAGCCATAGGCTTAAAAAATGTTTTGTATCTCAAACTAATGCCTCAATGAAACTAAGTTTCACCAATTTTTCAATTCAACCCTGTAAAACTTTATTGATAGACACACCGTATATTAGGAAAATGGACAAAGGGATAAGAAAAAAGAAAAGGGTTCAACAAGGTTTGCATGATTAGGTGAAAGAGTAAACAAACATGGGCAGGGCCAAAAAATCTTGGGGCCAACTTTGGGTTGCAAATTGGCCCCAAGTCACTAATAAATGCTACAACATTGACGTCAGAACAATAATAAATGCTGGAACATTGGCCCCAAGGGTTGCAAATTGGCCTCCCAAATTTAATGGTATCCTTTTTTCAGCCTTGGGGCCAATACAAGGCCATAAAGTTCAGCATTTATTAGTACTTGGGGCAGATTGAAAAGTTTTTTTTTCTATTTCAGCCTTGACTCCTAGTGTAAAGCTGGCCTAACTTGTGCAATTGGTTTGACATAGCCACCACTGGCACTAAGCCCTACTACTAGCACTTCCAACTTGGCACATGCATTTTCATAAAATAACTCTCATTGTTTGACCTGGGTATTTGATTTTTAAAAATAATAACCATTGGTTATTGACATATTTATTGATGAGTAAAGATTATTTTAAAAAAAATTCTTGACAATGATTTTTGCAATTGAAAAAATCTCATTACCAGCTTGTGAAAACGTCCTTAGATAACTGATTGTTCTCAAATTTATAAGAATCAACACTTTTTTTTAAATTCTATAATAAATAAATAATTGTTTTGATACCCTGCCCTTGGTCTTTGAAAAATAATAATTAAAGAAAAAAAAACCTGAAAAATATGATTTCAACCTATAAGGAAGGATTTTAGCCTATTGAAAAAAAAGGCCCAAATTCGCCAGATTTTGAAAAAAAAATAATTCTACCAATAGTCAAACATTTATTATTAGTTCCAGTAGGTAGCCAAAAATAGAGCAAGATTTTGATTTTTTCCTACTTCCATATTAGTACATGTGGTCAAATTTGGCTAAATCACTTTCAAGATGATAGATACCTCAGCTACATCCACAAAATTGGAAAAAGAAACCCTGCTCATCAACAACATCCCAAATAGTCCAAATAGCAAGAAGGAACGTTCTTCATGTTCTTCTTGCCCTAGATTTAGGGTCCTTGTCACTTGTGTACAAGGTAATGGCACAACATGTGATCTTCACCTCTAGCCTCACACACAAGCCCCTTCCAGGTAGGTTTCCATCCCTTTCTATTCCTTCTTATCTTTTATTACTCTCTGACCCCAAAAAAAACAAAGAAACTTCTTGTCATTTGGAGGAACCAGAGAGCTTTCAGACTGGCTATTTTAAGGTTAGAAAATTTGCTTTCTCCAATCTCTTGTTGGCCACATAAAAAAAAGATTGGGGTTTCTTTGTCCCCAAGTTCCTCAAATCTGGAATTACTAGAGCAAGAGCTATAGAAGCTTCCAGTAAAATCACAAGCAACATGTGTCACTTTTAGATCTGGAAAGCTGGAATGTCTTGGCCTTATCTATATATGACCTGTAATGGTGTGTATGATGTCATGTTGCATTTCCAACCTAAACCACCTAGCTTACCTAGTCCATGTAATTTACACAATAAAAAATCTTGTCGTTTTCCATTACCAATGAATAAATAAATGAGCTTTTAGATCTGGAGCTGGAATGTCTTGGCCTTATCTATGACCTGTAATGGTATGTATGATGTCATGTTGCATTTCCAACCTAAACCACCTAACTTACCTAGTCCATGTAATTTACACAATAAAAAATCTTGTCGTTTTCCATTACCAATGAATAATTAAATGAGCTTTTCGATCTGGAGCTGGAATGTCTTGGCCTTATCTATGACCTGTAATGGTATGTATGATGTCATGTTGCATTTCCAACCTAAACCACCTAACTTACCTAGTCCATGTAATTTACACAATAAAAATCTTGTCCTTTTCCATTACCAATGAATAATTAAATGAGCTTTTCGATCTGGAGCTGGAATGTCTTGGTCTTATCTATGACCTGTAATGGTATGTATAATGTCATCACATCATATATCATTGTTAAGCTGTAGATATAGTTATGATGTCATGGGTGTTCGTAGGAAGGGCTATTAGTCTAGGCCAAAAATAGTGGCAGCCAATTTTAGGAATACAATTTCCATGCAACTAATGAGAAGTTGAAGGGAGTGAAGGGACCTCCCTTTTTTTTTTCTTGTGGGTGGGGAGAGGGGAGAGGGGGTTAGAGAAGATGTAAATGGAGTCTATGGTGGAAAAATACGGAAAATTAAATCTTGTAGTTACCAATGTTGGACCAGTATTGGCCTGCGCCTGGTACAAACACGGGTATGAACAGTGGTATCAAGGACCCTACTAGGCTGGTATGACCTCAGGCAGTACCAGATTTATATTAATATTAGATGTGAGGTAATCTCAAGTATATACCTGACTTATACCAATTCCAATACCAAGGTTTATACCTGCCTCATACCAGGCAAAAAAAATCAGCCTTGGACTGAACACCAGGACTAAACTGGTGTGAAAGTTTCATAAAGGCCCCCATATCAGGACCAGGCTAATATGAAAATTTTAAAGAAATACCCAATACCAGGACCAGATTGGTATGTTCAAAAGTCGAAACCAGTCGAACTCTGGTTAGTTACCAAATTTGCCAAATAATTGCCAAATAATTATCAAATTATTACAAAGTTTTGCCAAATTATTGCCAAAGCCCCAATTCTGCAACCACATGCCTTTAGGACATCCTCACCATGAGCGTAGGGAATCACTACACCAGATTATGGTTTTTTCTGCTGCTGTTGTATGTCTAGGATCATGACTCATGACACATGTGTGAGATAACCTATCTAGGTGATTTCATCCATTTCAATGTAACATATATGTGGTATACACTAATTGTAGTATGACACTAGTATAAAACATGAAATCATAAATATCAAAGTTAAGCCACAAAGACAGTAAAACTGAGTAGTAGAATCATAGGTTTCCTTGAAATTGAGAGGATAGTCAAAATGCAAGATGGGATTGTGCCAATAGAGAATAACAATGAGGGAATTCAAATTTTCTCTTCAGCCCAAGATGATTTGAGTTTTTTTTTTTTGGTTGTCTCCTTTTGTTTTGCTTGCATTTACATGTCTACCTAGGGCCATATTTATGTTATGAGATACCTAGGGGGGAACTTAAGGGATTACACAAAGCTTACTTTAAGAATATCTTAAATTTGGTAATATTTAGGGATCATTTAGGGTGCTACCTAAGGTCTATCAAAGGACTATTTAGGGAGACACCCAACAACCTATCTAGGCTACGGGATAGGCTATGGGATACCAAGAGATATTTAAAAGATCAAATAAAACCTACCTATGGGATTACATAAGGCTTATCTAGAAGGCTACCTAAAGACTACCTAGGAAAACATTTAGGGGCTTACCTAGATTATGGGAAACTTAAAGATTACTTAGGATACTACATAGGGAGACACTTAGGGACCTACCTAGGTTATAAAATATTTTAAAGTACTCAAGGTGCTACTAGAACCCACTTGTGGGGCTAGATAGGATTTTTTAGGTTAGAGGATACCTAGGGGTTATTTACAAAGCTACTAAGGTTGATTCATAGTACAAAAAGGGGCAAAATGAGCCTACATAAGGGGCTACCTTGGGCTGATTCATAGCCTCAATGTAGACCTTATGTAACTCCTTTAATAGGTTTTTAAATAGCCCTTAGATATCCCCTAGTTTAGGTCGCCCCTAAGTAGCCCTTATATAACATCTTAAATAGCCCCTATGTAACCACCTACATAGGCTTTTGATAGCCCATAACATAGGTAGGCCCCTATGTGGTCTTTAGATAATCCTTAAGTAGCCCCTATGTAGCAACCTAAATAGCTTCCTAAAGTAACTTTAAGTATCCCCTAACTTAAGAAATATTTTTATAGTCTCTTAGGTAGGCCTTATGTAGCCTCATGGGTAACCCCTAATTAATCCCCTTTGTAGCCCCTAAGTAACCCCTAGGTATCTTTAATTTCTTCTACAATTGCCTTATCTATGGATTTTTGGGGTAGGATATCTAGGTATTCATTAGAGGTCACAACACGGGACTGTGAGCAATACACTAATGGCTTTTTTCCCTTGGTGTGTCTTGCAAGCAAATGGAGCAACCATAGTAGGTTGTGTAAGTTCATGGACTATTGGGTCAAATTCGGAAATGTTTGAATTTCCTTTGGTAGTTCAAAACTAAGTTCATCTAAGTTTACTACATTGATTTCTTTTGGTCTTTCTTCCACCATTGTAGGACTATAATGAAACATATTTACATAGTAGTGATGTTCAATTTTTGACCTATCAATAAGAGGATCTTTAATTGTTTGATTAATTATTCAACTATATGGAGAAACATTGTAATAACATATTCCTCTCCCCATTGTTAATGGTGATCAACTTGCTCATTTAATGTGTCGTAATTGTTTTCACATGTGCACATCATCATAGTTATTGTCTCAAGAATTTGGAACACATTTAGAACATGAAATGGTTCCCTAGGTGTGATGAGCTTTGTCAAATTTCTCTCACTCCAAATCTTAGAATGTTCAACATCATCATCCTACAAAAAAGGTTTGAAGAAATTTTTAACTAGGGCATATTCATTCTATCCAAATTGCAACATGATCAATCTTGAAAAACCCATAATTTACATGCTTCCTCTTTTTCAATTTCATCTTCCTAAAGGGTCTCATTTTTGGTGTTTACATTTCTTTACCATCAAGTTTTTTTATTCTATCATTTTGCAAGACTCCAAGGTGCATTACAAAATTTTCGATGCCTTATTAAGAAATTATTACAACCAGGGCCACCAACCTTTCCTAATTTGTTGGTTGTGAATCTGACATAATATTTTACCCTTCCTATTATTGGCGGTCACATTCAATGTCATTCTTGTTGTCATTAACATGTTCCTTTGTGATTGTGGCTGGCCTTGCATCACAAACTTCCAATATCACAAAATTTCAATAAAATTTGTGCGAAAATTGTAAAACAATATGTTCATGCAAAATCTATGGGCTTCAAAGTGTAAAAATGGCATGAAAATCTATATATTACTTCTATATAAATGATGTTTATTTTTTACTTATGATGTATTGATGTGAAGTATGTATAATTAACATTTTAACTAACTTTGTGGAATTAACATGATGTAATTTTGCTTAAAATTATGTGATTTTTATGTATTAAACATGAATATTCACGTATGTCATTCAAAAATAATGTTTCATTTGTTTGAATATTTAAGATATTGAATATGTACAAATATTGTTCATGCAAATTTTGTACAAACCTATGAAAATTGAGTTTCACACATAATTTGCATGAACCTATGAAGCCTGATAAGTTTGTGATGTGGTCATGATTACTATGTCTAAAAATTGTCCTCCTTAGCCTTTGCCCCTTTATTTATAACCCTTTTTTTGTCTCCACTTCTTCCATTTCTATTTTGATTACTATGTTTTTGTCCTCTTTAGCCTTTCCCCCCTTGTCCATAACCCTTTTTTTTGTCTCCACTTCTTCCATCTCTATTTTTTTCCTTTTCAATGCCTCTTCTTCCTCTTCTTCTCCAATGCCCGAAACTACCCCATGTTTTTTTCTTGATGTTTTCATTTTTCTTCAAGCTTATGGATTTCAATCCTTTTCACCTTGTGCATGTGACTATTTCCATTGCAGCATTGTAGTTCATGGATGGGGGTGAAGCTTGACATGGTTTGCGAAGATTTGCCAAGACCATTTTTTAAAAGTTTAATGCCTTTTTCTTCAACCCCACCATGGGTTGGTCAAAAAAAAGATTTATGTTACTTTCCTTATTTTTTGGCCTCCATGATTAATCAAACAACTCATGAACAAGAAATCTACACATAAATAAAAGATTTCAAGAACATAATTGTTGCCCCAAGAATTGTATTTACAAAATTACAAATATTAAACAAGTTACAAAAATATATATACATGTCAATCTGAACTCAATTTAGACATGTCAACTAGTTTTTATTAATGATGTCAACAAATTTAATATAAACTTTGTTGTAATTTTCCCAATTTATTTGATTAAAAAAAATTATGTCATCCTATTAATTGTAAATAGTATTTGAACCAAGATCATTTTGTAAAACCAAAGAATTTGTATTATTTTTAAAATCAATTTCATATTATATTATTAATCAAACATGCACAAATTATTTCTAGCTCATCATGTATGTTTACCTATTTGCTTATAATATTATACCGTGTCAACTAGCTATAACATATAATATACCTAGGTGAAATTTTATGTACATCAAACACAATGAATAAACCAAAAAAATGAATCCAAATAATTTAGATGATAAGGCCAATCTACATTAATTATACTAATATAATTGTTTGGCTAGTTGTGTAGTCATGATAAATAGTCATGTAATCATGATTCATGTCATATAGTCGTATACATGACTAACTTTGGTTAGTTCATGCATCTCCTAGTCATGTAGTTGTAGTCATGACTACTAATGTATATGACAACTACATGACTAGCCTTAAGACATAGTCATAAAATGTCCAAGTCATGGATACCACCTTTTGGCGTAGTGAAACAAAAGAACAAATAACAATTTTGTAAACAATTACAAGATTATGTTTCATTAAATGTCAAATAGAATATAACAAAAGTATGCATTAAGATTGTCAAAGCTTACATGAGCCCAAAAATGTGATGTAATTGAAAATTCCAAATTTCAAGTTCACAAATTGTGAAACAATCTTCAAAGGCAAGAAAAGTAAAATTGAATTGGATGATTTGATATCCAATCTTTTTTTATAAGGCAAATGTCAGGGTTGTGATGGCATCTTGGTTATCAACAAAAATGGATGAATAAAAATCCCTTGGATATATTCTTTCCCATTTAAAATGGGGTTTTTTTTTTTTTTTTCAATTTGAATAAAATAATCCAAAGACAATAGTATGTGGTTCTTGCTTGCTTGGCCGGTTATTGGGGGTAATAATCCTTTTTTTGGTGCATTGGAAATAATAAGAGTAAATCAATTTCTACATTTTAAATCAAGTACATTATACTTTCATCCTTTTTAACCACTAAATAATTTGGGCATGCATTGTACATAACTCAATAATTGATGCATGAACTATCCCATTTTTCCATTTTTCAATGTACAAAAGATGTTCACATTTTTTTTCCTTGTTTACATTTGATCATCTCTTTCTATTGATCTTTTCTTGTTATTTTTGTCACAAATAAATGGAAGATGCCCATACACAAGTTATAGGTATAGGATTATTTATCACATCGGGTGAAAATTTTGGCAATCAAGGAAAACATATGTAAATAGTACAAAAGTACCTTTGCAAGAAAGACCCATTCCCAATGAAACATCCCCTAAATGGCCAGTGTTGTTTCCCAAACTTAGACATTATGTTGAGAGCGATGCACAACCTCACATCCTTTCCAAACAAAGGTTTGTGCCATCCTCACCATATGTATTCATCTTGGTTTGCTCATGCCACCATTCACACAAACATTTCTATCAAATCATTGTAATTTATTCTCCTTCTTTGTTAGAGTAAATATTGTCCAATAGAGGGTCAAGTTTGTAATCCATTTTGTATCGAACATTTTGTTTTCAATGAACAATTAAACAACATTTGGCCCACATTAAATTTTTTTTGATGAGCATGTTGCCACATATTTATCCACCGGCCACACATATTGTGGTTTTGTAAAAACTTATCCTTAGTTAATTTGAAATCTATGTAGGGAAAAAAAAACTAGCTCAATTCCAAGGAGGAATCCTTTCCATTTGGCATATTGTTGATACACATTTATCCTTGATGAAGATCTTCCCTCCAATTCAAACTATAATTGTTAATCCATATTTTGAATCTAGTAATGTAGCTTCTCTTTTATTTTCCCATTTATTCATTGGCATTAAAAGATGTGTCTCACAAGCACGAATATCCTTTGGTGTCAATATGGAATGATGGAATCACCCAACATTTCAAAAAACTTATACAAATTTTGTTTAATCCTAGTCATGTATTTTCATATCCATTTTCCTATCCCACCCTTAGTTATGTGAACAACTTTTCAAATTCATATTATGTGTTGTGATTCCAATGGTCATGTTCAGAGTAGATGGTAATCCAACTCAATTTCTTACTAATATTGATAATGATGGTATTGCCATAGTTCCAAAACTTCATCTATACATTTTTTGTTACTTATAGGTGTCTAATCAAATGGTAATGAGATTGAATGATACTATGAAATACCATTTCCAAAAGAGATGTCACATGTAGGATAAGCTTGAATGGAAAGCCCATGCAAGGACTTATAAAGTTTTGGGGAAAAAAAATTCAATAGTTTTGTAACCTTCCACAATTATTCTTGGCAGTACAAATCCAATTGTGCAGGGCCATAATGTGATGATCAAGATCAAGGAAGAGGCTTCGATTCACCAATCGTTTTATTTCTAGGTGAGTTCTTCTTATGATGATGTTATTCTTGTTATTCCTTTGAGACCTAGTTTGCATTGTCAAGTGCAAGTTTGAAAGGCAAAATTGATAAAAATATGCTTGCATCAACCTCTAGATGTGATATATCACTAGTTTTTAAAAGTGTCATAGATGTTTTTAGAACATTTCTTGAATCCTATAGGACATAAAGGAGTTTTAAAAACTAGATTATGATAATGTCATCATTGAAACATTTAATTGCTTATTGTTTGTCTTTGATAGAACAATGGTTTTCAAGCTACCAACCAAAGTTCATGCCAAGGCCCCAACCATTGGGAGTGGCATGCACAACATGGATAAGGATGATGGGCATGTTTAAACTATTACAAAGATAACCAATATCAAGAACACAAATGACATCATGTTCATAAGTTTTTGTTTCATTAGGCACTTGCATTGTGAAAATGTAACATGTAACCACTTCCTATGCAAAAATACAATGAACCAAATGGGGTGGTTTGTCAATTTCCTCACTCATTCCAAGAAATTAATGCCCCACTATTAAAATCCAAATTGACATGTAACTTTTGCAAATTGGCTCTTTTGTGCATGGTGATATGTGACATTTGGATTTACTACGTTATTCATGATAAAAAAAACATGTCATGTGCCTACATCCATATCAATGAACATAAGCACCTAGTGTGGCAAGGGATTTGTAAGGATATTACAAAACTTTTTAATTCATTGATATGGGATGAAATCAAACAATCACCCAAAACCAAAAATTTGATGATTCAAATGGCTACAAGCAAGGAGTTTTTGGCAATATTTGTGGATAACATGAACCTATTGACTTTTTGACACTACAAGAAATTTTCATATTAATGATTGGTTTTATCATTAATCTTTGATTGCAAATGCTACACATGATTATTACAATATTTAGTTGCATTGGACAAGTCACATAAGAATCTTAATTGCAAAGGACATTACATGGCACTTGGTTGAAATGGCCATTGCATTGAGGTGTGCCTAATACCAACTTTTCATCTAACTAACATCCAACCTACGTGACATCATCATTTACATTTGGCTTTACAACAAAAAAATGTAATTGCATATGATAATGTGACATGGTCATTTGCGACTAGGTTTACGCCTAAGAAATGTAGTTTACAATTCAAAAGTGTAGTTGCATGAGTTATTTCATAATAGGCAAGGATGTATTCAAATGGTAATAATTCATCCAATAATCCTAGGCTACGTTAAGCTAAGATAAAAAAAAACCTAGCATAAGCTAGGTAGTAGGCAAGTAGGTGAGAATAGGTAAATGGGTGTAAGTAGGTAGGTAGGTTTAACATAAGTAAGTAGGTGTAAATTATAAGTTTAGATAGGTAGGATCCAAGAATGTTTTTGTTCATGGTCATAAACATTTTTTATTAACTCATCCCAAATGGCACATGCACTTTGAATCTCTATAGTGCATACCATGAGTAGTCATTTTTTTCATTTAATTATAATTCAACTTGTAAACAAAGGTATGAGATAAATTTTAATGAAAAGGAAACATTACCACAGTATGTAACGTTATCACATCCTTTGTCTTATGAACAAAAACATTATCACCTATTCACATAATAAAATACCTATTATTTAGCTTACTTATTTACTACCTAATACTTAACCAATTTAATAGATCAATTACCTAACCTACCTTAGTGCAAGTAAAATATTTTGTACATACTTACTTTGTTTTTTACTTTAAAACACAAAAAAAGTTTTTAAAACTTTTAACTTTCCTTTATCATTTCAAAATAAATGAAACTTTTAAATTTTTTATGGGCATTTCTAGCCTCCTTCTAGCTTCTCAAAGCAATTTGTGTCATATCATTTGGACTTTAAAAAGTACCCCGAATGTATCCCCAACAATTATGTCAATTTTCAAAGGTTGGGGATGATTTTAGTTATGAAAAAAAATTCCATTAACCACAAAAATAATATTAGAATGTTCATCACATCACTATTGAGGCACTTGAATAAAAAACCATATACTTGCAAAAAAAATTCATTTATTTTCAAATACTTGAACTTTATTTTTCGAACTACCACAAACTTTAAGTCCAATTTAAATACTTGCAAGTAGTTTTTAAAAACATGAGTACAACAATTTAGCTTTTGAAGTCCATGCAAACAAGAGTCATGAAATAATGTGCCCAAAATTAATATTATTATCCTCATAAAATCATTTATTTGTTAGTCCTTTTATTTGGAGACCCTAATATTTTGTTGCTTACACTATTTTGTATATATATTTTACCATGTTTTCACGCACCTAATTAATTAAATGTCACATATGAACACAATAAAGTACCTACTATTTAACCCACCTACATATTACCTACTATTTATCCTATTTATTACTTATTAATAATTACCTAGCCTAGTTATTTAATTAATTACTTTTTGACCTTAGGCTATTATCAATTATTTTAACTTATTCCACCTTAGGTTAATTTAAGTTATTGTCAATTAATCTAAACTATTCCACCTTTATCTATTTAAAATTATTTTATTTTAAGTTATTATTGACTATTATAGATTATTCCACCATAGGTTATTTTAGGTTATTTCACCTTATGTTATTTTAGGCTATTTCATCCTATAATATTTTTAGTTTTTTTGGACTATTCCATCTTACATTATTTTATGTTATTTTCCCCTAAGTTATTTTTGGTTATTTTAGATTATTTCACCCTATAATATTTTTAGTTATTTTGGATTATTCCACCTCAATTTATTCTATGTTATTAGATACCATAGGATATATTTTATTATTTTTAAGTTACTCCACCATGGGGTTATTATAGGCAATTATATTTTAAATTATCCTCAACTATTTTAGAGGTTCCATCTTAGGTTATTCCACCCTAGGTTATTTTACATCATTATTGAGTATTTTAGGCTATTTCAACTTTGGTTGTATTTAGTTATTATAACTTAAGGTATTTTTGGCTATTATACTTTAATCCATTTTTAGATATTCTAAGTTATTCCACCAAGTCAGTTATTTTAGGTTATTTAAACCTTGGTTGTTTTATTTTGGCTAAAACAAAAAAATACACAAAGAAATAAATGTAAATATTGCAATGTGTAAAATTTTCATTTGTAAATAAATATTACATCGAAGTGGTGTTTCATTTTAAATAACTTTAAGAACAAATTTAAACCATTGAATTTAACAATCCCATTTGTTTAAAACCATTATATATATATACATTTGAACTAGTCGTAGTTGCAAATTATAATCACACGTGCAATTTAAAACCATTTTGTAATCACATTTTGTTATTAAATGGTGCCACAAAGGATAATTGCATCAACAATTTCAAAAATGGTTGATTTGGATATAAGTTGCAAATTAACACACAAATTGGTATGGACAAAATTCCTTATAGTGTGACAAGTCCTTCATTTGACAAAATCATGCATAATTTCTCAATATTTAACTCACCAAATATTCAACACATGATCAATAACTTCAAGATTGTTTGCACAAGGAATGGCTACATTAACAACATCCTTGAGTTGAAGAGGAAATTACGAGATGACTTCATATAGGATAGTGTCTTCCTTAGGCAAGGGTCAAATAAGGTATATTTATTCAAAATGTCTACACATGAACTAGCTAATGGTGTTGATCTTGTGAAACATATGTAAGTTGTAAGAGATAAATATAATGCATGGATCATGTTTGACCATGTGAAACATGTTCAAGGGTGGACCACTTGGCCTATCATGTATATGACATTCAATATTGCAAATTTTAAACTATAGTTGTGTGTGACATGTAGTTAAAAAATGTCAAATCACAATGCTTTCTATGGTCATTGCTTGTTAATGTTGTATGGAAACATGGAATAAATGGCTTTCATTTCAAGGGATTTAAGGGCAATTGTGGTTAGGCCAATTTCAATGTAATGTGGAAGATATTTGTTTTTGGGAACCATGTAATTCTAATGGTTGACAAAGAATGTATATGTTTCTTTCATTGGAGTCAATCCATGGAGAAACACACAAAAAAGTTGATTAAGACTAACTTTCAAAAATAACATTGCAAACTTTGTCATCGATACTATGAATCCAACATCATACACAAGATGGAAGCCATTGCACTACACTCCGAGCATGGTGGTTTTTTAATGGACCTACAATTGAAGAAAACAAATGCATTAAATGGTTGGTTGGGATTTTGGCACTCATGTTTTGCACAATGGGCATAATTTAAGAAAGAGGTTGATATTTGATTCCCATTTCACATTATAAAATACATGCTTCTTTTGGGGTTTCCATGGCTAACACCAAATATATTATACTGTGCAAAACTTTACATTAAATGAATTAGTAGATATGCCAACATGCAACCTTTTCAAAACAATATACAACATAACATGTATGTGGTGACTTATGATGATTTGGTTCAAATGTTTGCACAATCAACCAACTACAAAGGTTTCCTTTGTGGTGGGCAATTTGGAAAGGGACATGACAAACTTGAGCTCAAACTTTAAGCTATTACAAGAAGTCATGACCCCAATAAGATTGTTGAAGTCATTTCTTGTATTTTTTAAGGTAGTGGTATGTCCTCTAAAGTTTTACACCTTGAAAGTGAAGAGGTATTTGGTTGTCATAAGAGGCTAGTGGATTCACCACTAGGTTTAAATATGGATTCACATTGCCTGAATAAAGTGAATTTTTTAAAGCTTAAAATTGGGGATCAAGTAATGCAAGAAAATAAAACTTCATCTATCCCAACTTCAAAGGTTGGTGGTGCTTCAAGAAACACCATTATATTCTCTTTCTAGACATGGAAAAAAGATATCAAAGATTAAATGTGTTGAGGTGTTTCATATTGCATGATGTGAGTTTCAAACACAATGTTCGACAATTCAAAGTACATCAAAAGTGTGATGTATAGTTCATGTTTACAAATTCACCAAGAATGAAACCTTGATTCTTACATACAAAGGCCAAAAAAAAGCTCCATGATTTGATTTTGCTCAAAGTTCATGGATTGGACCAATGTTGAAATTGTGTAGATGATAAATTCAAATTTGTCATGGATAAAAAATAGCTACATGATGTTTTGGATGAATTGTTGATACTTTCAATATGGGTTGTGATTGAAGGAACAAATTTAACCAAGAAGAGGTGCATCACCTTTATGATGTAAGATTTTCATTGACAAAAAAAAAATGACCTTATTCCACATTAACTTTTTGGAGGTTTTGAAACAAGCCTTGCAATTCATTTTGGGCACCCTTTGAAGGCCAATGTTCACCTGACCGCATGATACAACAAGGATGTTTGTTGATTTCAACAAGGAATTTACCACAACAACAAATGGAAAACCATTGTTTGCATGAATGTTTGTTTGAAATTGCCTTCAACTTGGGTTCCACCATTAGGTTATGGAATGGTTTACACTTTGGAAACAAGAGGTCTTGGAAACACAAATGAATATGTGGTCACAATTGGAAACTTCTCAAGATGTAGTTGGCCAGATTTCATATGGGTGAATGTAGGAATATTGTGAAAGAAAGGAAAACGGGTGGATTGCAAACATTTATATTAGATATTTTTCCAATGATGCATTGTAATCCATCGATAGATGAGTTCATTCACCAACCAACTTTAAACTATAACAAGGTTTTTTTTTTTTATGGAACATGCATCCATCCATTTAAAAGTAAAAGTGTAGGCTTTATAGGGCATTCCAATTATTTTGGAGGGTGCACATATGACAAACCATAATGTGATTGTTGTAGAGAACATGCCATTGGCAGTAATGAAATTTCTTTTTCATAATGAGACACAAGCAACAAAATGCAATCAAACAATGTATGGTTAAGTTTTAAGTTCTCCACATGGTGAACAAAATTGCAAATATTAATGTTGATGGCTTCCTTTGCCAAACTTTAATAATATAAAATCTTCATGTGCATATTACTAAATTATGCATGATTTTTTTTACACATTTAATATTTGGGCAATTTCCCCACCAATTTACTCCATTCCAAAAATCAAGGAATTATAATACTACATGCCCCTAAAGCTTTCAATAGTGCAAGCCCCCATATTAATGAGCAATCTTGTGGAATAATAGGAGTCTTGTCGGAACATTTGTTTTAAAGACTTGTAACAGTGAAAGTCCACAAATTGGGCTTTCTACACAAATAAGGGCCATGAAAAAAAACCCCAAAATTAAGAAAAACTTACAATTTTTGGACTTGTGACGACACAAGTTTGGAAATCAAGCTTTCTTTAAAATGAATATCATAAGAGATGCAACATAGAGAAGCAATAATGCATGATTTTTGGATTTGTGACAACACAAATCCAAAGATCAAACAATCTTGTGAAATGCAAGGCATTTAATAAAATGGTGGGAAATTTATAAATCTATCATTTTCTAAATTTTTCATTGCATGTGTATAAATCAAGCAATCTTTGTGAATAAAGGTAAAAAAATACATGCCAAAAATATTAATAATGTATGATTTTTGGACCAAATTAAATCATTATTAAATAATGGGCATGGAATCAAGAGGAGGCAAATTATATTAAAAGATTTTTTTTACACTTTTGACAATACAAGTCAAAAAAATTGTGCATTCTTCCCAAATGAAAACATTGGAAACAAAAATTCCATCTCTTGTATTTATCTACATTAACATTCTAGGGCATTGTTAATGATTAAAGTTTAACTGTTGGTGTTAGCAAATCATTGTCAACATCATTATGTTGTCATATAATGAAAAATTTACTAGCAAATAAACATGTCAATGGCAAACATTAAAAAAATACATGTTTATTTGCTAGTAATTTTTTCAGTATATGAACATAAATATGTCAATTACATAACTTGATTTTAGTGACAAAAATTTATTTGTGGGGTTTTGTTGTGAATAAATATATGGGCAAATGATCAAACAATTTTTAAAAGATGACTTATAGAATCCACAAACCCAAAAAATGATGATTATGAATAACCTATTATTCTTTACAATAAGGAACATATGCATTAATTATATAAGACATTGTAGGTGGAGAGGTGTAGGATTGGCATAAAATATTATATTCATTTAGATAAACAACAAAAGGAACATTGAGAGGTGATCATCCAATGTGCGTTATGATTTTTTCAAAATTATTAAATGTATCTTGTTTCATATTGCAAAAATCAAAAAGTCCAATGAGTGTACTTGAAAAAGAAGATAACATTTGAACTTTTATTGGGCATTAACTTTCTTTCCAGGAAATCACATTTCTCAAGGGCATCTTGTTGAACATGTTACATGCATCCTCCATGCTCCCACATTTTGTGCATATGTCAATTAGGCTACTCCCCACAAAGACATTTGAACTGTTTTTAATAATCTATTCATGAGCACAATGCCTTCTTCAAGTGCACCTACACTGGCTCATGCATTCAACACCACCATAAGAGTCAAAGTCTATTTACAAACCTTCTTATTGCATATATCAAAATAGTTCAAGATCTAGGTTGCCGATTTAATCCAACATTTCTTTCATCACACACTATGTAGACCAAATCCTAATAAAAACCTTGGTAGAAGGCTAGTAGGTATGCACACAAGATAGAAACAACTTTCATCCTCAATTGCAAGCTAGAATCCAACAACATGCGAATACAATAAGTCAAAAAAAAAAAATGGTTTAGAGTAAAAAATAGTTGATTGCTTTGGTGACTTGAGCAATGTTGGTGATGGCATCATTGATGGCATATTCCTAGAAAGGTGCACAGAACAGAGGTGGAGACAATGTAGGTTGGCAATGGCAGCATTGATGTTATCTTTTTAGAGATGCACACATAGCAAAGGCGTAATTAGCGTAGGTTGGTGATGGTGGTGTTGATGTTGTTTTCCTATAGAAATGCATAGCATAGAGGTGCAAAGGTATGGGCAATGGTAAACATTGTCTTCTTGGTGAGGCACACAAAGCAAAGACACGTAGAACAAAGGTGATGGCTTCCTAGACCTTGACACACACATACTTGGATAGACAAGCAATGGTTTCTTAAACCTAGACACACACAAACTTGGACACACGTGATGATTTCTTAGAGCTAGACACACATAGATTCAGAGAAAGATGAAAGAGAAAGAGGTAAGGAGAGGTTTTGATTCTAGAGAGAACTACAATGGCAACATTGCAACATTCTCTCTCAAATCCAGGGAAAAAACTACAAATTACACCAAGTGGCATCATCGGGATCGTTGATCTTAAGGTATTAAGCTATTGTTCATAAGATCCTTAATTGAAAACCCTAAATGCCCCCTGACTATGTGGTTGCTATTGCAAAATATTTGGGCTTATTACAAGTTTTAAAAAAATCTAAACAATAATAAAAAAAAGTCTACACTTAATTAAATTATTAATCTCATGACTATAGGAGGATAGGTGTCTTGGCATAAGGTTTCAAATGTTTGTTCATAGGTAGTAAAATGTATGAAGATAAGACTTAATGTGTTTTATACAACATTTTTCAAACAACAAGACCCCCCTCACTTTGGGGGGTCATAACTTTCTCATTTGAGCTTAGAATCAAGTGCTATAAAGGCCTAGTAATGCTATGGTTGAAGGGGCATCTAAACTCTTGGAAGACATATTGCAAAAAATACATAGTTACTAAACTCTAGGAGATTTAACTCTTAAGTGTTCACTCACCAACCTTTCTACCCTAGGGTCCATTCACGGTTGGGGTACCAAAAAGGAAAAAAAGACTCAAGGATTTTTTTAAGCTACATTTAACAAATAACATTTACATGAAACAAACTTAAGTGAGAAAAATTGAATAGTCCAATATGAAATAATTCATGTGTTAATGGTGATTTTTCACATTCATACATAATTGTGTATGAATATTTTGGTTTAATGCTAGAAATGCAAAAAAATCCTAAAAAATCCCAAAATTAGTTTCAATGGATAATCAAACATGTTTTTTGGCAAGATTATTTTCTACACATGTGATTTGCATTTAAAGCTAGACATTTTAAACTCATTGAACATAATTTTTTAATCAAATGGTTTTAAAAATAAGTCCTTCACCTTGTAGCCCCTTCCTTCAAAATTTCAAAACTTTGAAATTTTTGCTTGATTTGGTTTTTCATCAAGTTCATCCAATGAACATGTACTTTCATAGAAGGAGGCCTGTTCTTGTTGTGCAAATTTTTTGAAATCAATTGTATGACTTTAAATGCGTTCCTTTCGATTCCTTAAAAAAAAAGTAATTTAAATACTTGATAACTTTAAATTACAAGATTCCTAATGACATTTACATAGTATCCAAATTGTTTTTAAATATTTTTATTAATTTAAAAAGACATCATTTTATTTACTAGCCTACAACAATCCATTACAATTGCAATAATGTAAGATAAGTAAAAATGCAAAGTTGTCATTTGTAGTCCTTTTCTAATTAGACGCTCCTTTTTGGTACCCCAATTGTGAATGGACTCGTTAGGAATGATTTTTTTCATTTCCTTCATGGAGCATATTAGGGAACATCCCCAAATAGATTTCAACTTAATTGGCCACTCTTTTCCAAAGAACTCATCAATGTGTATAGCTAATACACATGAATTTTGTGGCGACAGTTTCCCAAAAAGTTAGTTTTTTACCAGAATTTGGCAACATTTTGATTTTTAAAAAAATAATTTACAATAAAATATTCTCTTTCCAAAAAACGTGTTGCCCTTTGAAAAAAAATTGCCAAAAAAATTAATTCATTATTCATTAAGGTAGTTATGCCCATCATTGAAAATAGGTTATAATTGATCTAAGCAAAAGTTTTGACATAGGCTGGTCAATACACCTTAATTACAATAATGTGTGTGCATTTGTTTTTGGTGTTTTTAATAATTTGCACTTGGACAAATTGTTTTATGTTTGGCCATGGAATAAATTTAGAACATTTAAAATAAAAATATGTTTGGTGATGGGAGTGACCCTTTGCAGTTCTAAAAAAACCTATTGCCCAAGCTTACAAGCCAAATGTTTGGTCATAGGTATAAAGTGCCACAATTTTACCAAAATTATACTCAAGGATACAATCCAAGTGTTTTATATAGGATGCAAAGCTACACAATAGATCACTAGCCTATTTCAATCCATCAAAAGATTTGTTTGGTAATGGGGGTGATTTAATGTAGGATTATAAGATTTAAGGTTTTGTGGTACAAATAATCTTTTGAGTGAACAAGCAAGATTTCAAGATTCAATGCATAACAACATCTTTACATTCCAACACAAAACACATTAATGACCCCAAAAAACATGCAAATCCCCCATTGCAAGCACATTGGATTCCCACCAAAGCCATGCATTTGAATCACAAGTTAAGGCAAAAAAAAACATCCATTTGAATTATTTTTCAACCTTCTCAAGATCCCCCATCATTGTTTTGAGAATGTTAGAACATTCTAAGGCTATGCTAGATGAAATTCAATGGTTTTTAGAATTTTTATGTTTTAAGGCTAAAATTGTTGATAGCTAATCTAGGTGAGAGGCAAACAAATTTGTAATTAGGAGAAGAGGAAAGACATGTCAAAATAAGAACCCATTCACAAGATTATGAAGTACAAGGTAGTTTATTACATCAACCTACACAACCATTAATTATAGAAATAGAAAGTTTTTATGTATATCAACTCTACC
>Ga0116227_10003653_pt1 | contig 34068 bp, 28 predicted proteins | sample S1TSphgellanicum_FD_89693 | JGI IMG/M metagenome (GOLD analysis project Ga0116227, IMG submission 89693) | Host-associated microbial communities from peat moss isolated from Minnesota, USA - S1T2_Fb - Sphagnum magellanicum MG | ecosystem: Host-associated > Plants > Peat moss > Unclassified... | reverse complement strand
TTTGTGTTTGTGTGTTTTTTTTGTTAATGTGTAAGAGTAAAGGGTAGATTTGTTTGGGGAGGGGAGGTGGAAGGAGGGGGGGGGGGAGGGGGGGGAGGGGGGGGGGGGGGGGGGGGGCACAGAGCCATTACTACTAAGGAAAAAGAGCTACATGGATGAGCTGCTTTGTTTCAATAAGCATTTATTGAAAGCTGGAGTTGCTGTCAACCCAAGTAATTCATTCAATCATTTGCTCATTCATTCACAAATTGAAAGAACCGGTAGAATTTCTTTTAGTATATACACAGGGCACATTATCGAGAGGAATTTTCCCTTTGGAAAAAGGCTGGGTGCTCTTTAAGGAAAATGTTTGATATTCTATTTGAAATTGCAGTCCTGTTATATCCGTTGGATAACTGTTGAGTATCACAAGAAGAAATCATAATAATAATAATAATAATAATAATAATAATTTTCTACCAGTGCTTTTCTTAGGTACTACTACTACTCACCATGACCAAATTTTCAGCCTTTTCCCTTTGTTATCTAATGAACCTCTTGCTGAGGGGTAGGCGGCATTGGAACAATGGTGACGGACATGACACTCTTCTCAAATTGTAGGAAGCCACAAGAGTATTCATAATAAGGATAGTACAACTCAATAGATCTGATCTGGTCCCGTCCGTAATTTTTAGTTTTTCCTCTTTGGACTTTTGTAATCTGTTGGAGCTCCTGTTGAGACGGAATGATATTATATGATGGAATCTCACTCTTTTGGAATTAGTCCGGATACCGTTTGTAAACTGATGTTGTGGTACATACGGGAGTTTTAAAGTTTCAAATCGGTTGAGGTTGAGAATCTTATGCAATTTGAAGGAAACAGAGTCGAGCGAGCACCGCTCAAAATGGGAGGCGTCTGGATTTTTACATTTTACCCCTTTTTTATAAAGTTATCGGTAAAGTCACCCTCTCTTTCACCCCCTATCCCCCTCTTTCAGTGGTATCTGCAAAGTAATGAAAATTTATTAAATATCACTATTTATTAAATATAAAGTGCTGAAACTCAGCATTTAATGCACAAGGTTTGAGAGTAATTATAATAGTTTGTACAGGTAGGGGGCAGTGAAAATACATGTAGCAGCCATTGGTCTTTTTCCCTTTTTTGTGACGTGTCATGGGCGGCAATCATCGCACGATAGATTTAACTAGAGCGGCAATGATTCCACAGAAGATTTAGCTTTAATGGCGAAAAGATTTGAGGAAACTGGCAAAACAGCAGAAAAGTATCAGAAAAAACTGCTCGAAACAGTAAAAATCTGGCGAAAATTCTGTTGTGAGTGGATGCAACCTGGCACCCTAAACCTCATCCACTAGCAGTGTCTGGCGAATTGGAGTTAAAAACTCCAGTTGTGATGGTTGCACCTCCCCAGAGGAGGGCGAAATTCTGGCCCAGCAGTGGAGGCGCTCAGGAAAAGGAAAGACAGGGTGAAACTGAGTTTACCACCAAAATTTCGTCTAAAAACTAGTTTGGTCCCAGTTATTTCGTTTTGTAAAATTTTCATTCTCAGTTACCCGTTTGATGCCCTATTATGCCGAAACTAATCGGGTGACTTTATGGATAACTCTATTATATTGTTTTGTTCTTGATCTTTTGAACTCTGATGATATCTTATGTGTAGGGTAGCGTCAGAGGGCATTGCACATGTAATTCCTCAAGTTTTATTTATTTTTAAATTCCTGATATACTGAGCAAGTACCCATCAGATACCCAATGGGTCTCATGGGAAACAAGTAAAAAACAATGTGAGGCCCTTAACCTTGTTCTAGGCCCCTTAGTTTGTCAATGCCCCCTCACCCCCATACCCTACATTTACACCTATATAAGTACACATAAGCCGCCTCCCACTCTTAAAGAATAGATGTGATATCCCTCATGTCCCTCTTCTTCTTCACTAGGCGAGATGTTCACCACCATAAGGTGCCCTCCAAACACACTGGGAAATCTCTTCAAGTGCTTTAAGTAATCAACTTGTGAACATACCAGACTCATCCTGCTATCAGGGTTCTTTTAATAAAAAATTTTCTCTCCTGGCAGGTAGCGTAGTGCCATGGTAATTCTATTATTGAATGCTTTTTTCAAAATCTGTTCCAACTCTGGTATCACCTCTCCTATTGATTAGACTAGTTTGAACCCCGTGCCTAATGCACAGATGTGTGTGTATTTGATGGTACATATTACAAAATTACAATTACAAACTACATTTCCAAAACCTATTTATATACGACATTCCGCATGTATCCATCCGGACCCTGGCCACTGAAAATCTTGATGTTTGCACTGCTTGTGACCCGTGAGATAGCAACATACAGCTGACCATGGGAATAAACCGGAGACGGCAAATATACCCCAACCTTGTTCAACTTGTAAGCAAGTAATAAGTTACTTATTTAGTAGGTATCAATTTGTTGAAAATTATTTCTTTGTTTTTGTATGTTGATAAGTTCCAGTATCCAGACCCCCCTCCCTGTTCATAATGGTTAGGGTTTCTGATGTAGCCAATTTTCACATGCATGATAATAATACCTTTGGCATCGAGCATATTATTATTATCGGCAAAATTGTTTTTCTGGGCAATCTGATCATTGCAATTACCAATATATCCATTAAGTTTGTGTGCTAAAATGGCAGCTGACATTCATTGCCATTATTATTATGGCAAATGCAAGCCTTGAAATTGCCAATATCTAATAAAAGTGTGCTTAACAACTGCTCGCTCTGGCATCCATTGAACTATAATAAAAAATTATGGCAATGTAAAAAGCATTGAAAAATTCCAATATTCTAAATAAAATTTCAAAAAGAAAAAGAAAAAACCCCAACCCAACTCTTTCAATTGTTGAGAAAGAGACAGGATGAATGAACCTAAGTCCAAAAACCCCAAAATAAAATAAAATAAAATTTACAACACTAATATATATTATTCTCCACCGTGCCGCATCTATATTTCACTCTCTTTGCCCCGTTGGAGTAAACAGATCATGATGGGATGGATGGATGATGAGACAGATGGATGAAATGATGCTTCACGACGTCCTTTATTATATGTAATATGATGTGCTTCTCAAGTTCAATTTTTTGTTTTGTTTGCAATGAACCAATTTGATTTGATTGGCCCATCACTCCAAAAAAATTGAAATTACAGAGGCTCCCCAAATAGAAGGTTCTATTTTGAAGTATAGAGAGTTCCTCCCCCTTTGGTCCATGTATATAGGTGAGAGGAGGACAGCATTTGCCAAAGCATCTGGGACAAAAAGTGAGGTGCTATTGAGAACTCTTTGGGGAAAACCTAAAATTTCTATTCCTGAAATTGGCTGCCACTATTTTTGGCCTAGACTAATAGGTATTCCAAAGAACACCCTACCTATTTGGTGTTAGATTCAAGGTTGATTTTTGTAATAGAGAGTGGGCTGTTTAAGGCGGATTCCAGTTAGGGTAAAGGTAGTAGTAGAATCGGCCACCTGCAAAATTGGTCAAGGGAGGCTGATTTGGCGATATTAATATTGCCTGAAAAAAGGGTTGTAATAACTCCACCTGACTTTAACGGCTTGGTATATGACAGGTATAAACAATAAACCTGGCCATGGTTATGGTAGAGGGCAGGTACATACTGGTATAAGGCAGGCACATACTTGATATAGTTTTAGGTAGGTAGCAAACTTGTTTTGAAACCCCAGTCAGAGAACTGGGATTGCATGTAGGTGGGGACACTACTGATAGCAACACCCACTTGGACCAATCAAACCATCTACCCAATTAGAGACAGGGAGCAGTCAATAAATACGATTTGAATAAATGATGTATTTGTACCTTAGACTCTTCCAGGGCTCTGAAAGCCCTGATATTTGTCAGGGTCCTCCCAGCAACAGCAGTAGTATTGCAGCGGATTCACTGATGAACTTCATCCAAGATTTTCCAGGCCACAGGGTCACATACTGAGCGTGGGTGGAGATGCTCTAAAAAGGCTCCTATTGCCTCGGGTCATGAGGCACACACCTGACTGGTATACCCATCCAACACTGGTAGGTACCTACCACTGATAATCGCCAGGTTTTGCCGAAATGTTTAATTATTCCATTAATTGGGCCTGAAACCCTAAACCCTGAGTTACTAATAAATGCTAGAACATACATTGATGTCAGAATATTAATAAATGCTGGAACATTGGCCCTCGCCCCAAGGTGGCAAATTGGGTTCCCAAATTCCATAGTATCTTATTTTCAGTCTTGGGGCCAATACAAGGCCCATAAAGTTGAGCATTTATTAGTAACTTGGGGCAGATTGAAAAGAATTTTTTTTCTATTTCAGCCTTGACTCCTTGTGTAAAGCCCCCTTGGGGCCGATTTCAAGCACCATCAAGTTTTCAAGGGTTGGACATGATAAGAAGAAACATTACTACACTCATGGAGAAGGAAATAAAATATATGGCCAACCATAAGGGATTAGCCAAAATTAAAAACTACTATAGAAGCCTATAATAGAAGCTCTAAATGTCTTGGCCTCCAAAGGCTTTGCTAATTCTTTTGGCTAAAGGTTGAGCTAGGTTTTAGCATTTAAAGGTTGTGGTGGATGAATATAGTCATTTTTGTGGAGGGTTGTGGTGGATGAAGATAAATGATTTTCATGTAGGGTGGGTAAACCCTGAGGCCACAAGCTCAACCAAGCAAAAGGCACCCACTCCAATCTTTTTGTAGAGTGGGTGATACCCAGACATTGGGTGATACCCAACATACCTGGGTATCAAAGGAAAAAAGACCAGAACAAAATGCCCCCGTTCCATATTGATCCGAATCTCCAGAAACCCCTCGTTATAGGAAGAATATTCCTCGAAGGCTCTGGCTTTACATACTTGGACGTAGGAATATTCCCAAATTGAGGGCCATCCGACCACCCACCCTGATTACGAGAATATTTCATACCATGGATCACGACCAGTGGTTAAAATGGCCTTCTTTTTGCTGTTCGGTAAGTGAGAGTGGATAAAAGAAGACAAAAAGAAAAGAGCAAATGAACTCTTGCAAGTCTATAGTAGATACCATTGTTGGGCGGTTATTAGAAATTGGCACTGAACCCCATTGGGTATCAAGGGTTCATAACCATGACTCTAAAAAACCACTACTAGTTCTTTGTTGGTTATTTCATAAATTCCGTCAATTTTGTGAGGGGTTTGAAATCTCACTGAAAGCAGCAATTTGTTAACAAAATCAAAGAACCACCCAACACTGGTATATACGTCAAGTCACACCCTCGCTATATTTAGCTACTGTCCGTCCGGAGTCAGGGGAGGCTTCATCCTTCCTTTACTATATATGATAATATGTGTGTGTGTGTGTGTGTGTGTGTCTAGACTGAATATGTATAGCATTCAGGAACGGTATATTATGGTTGTACCAACTTTGTACTTATTGGATAGGTTCTAGAAACCGGTAACCATTTGATGCTAAAACGCTCGTGGGATGCTCGCTCCCATACAACTAACGCAACAATTGAAATGTGGGGGAGGAAAAAAACAAACAAACAAACAAAGTTCTGAGCATTGTTTACTTCATTTTGTAGCAAATTGTACACCCATCATGCCACCCATGACACCCATCATGCCACTCATTCATTTTGAATAGCTTCTCATCCAACAAATGCACCACTAGGAAATTTCGGGGGAAGGAAAAAAAAACCAAACAAACAAAGAAAGTTGTGAGCATTTTGTTGCTTCATATTGTAGCAAATTGCAAAGACACCCATCATGCCATGCCACCACCCCGTTCATCTTGAAAGGCTAAACCTAAACCCTAACTGCCCATGATTTCTTCATATGATGATGGGCTCACATGCAACTCAATTCTTATCAGTTATTCAGACTTCATTTATGGTTTCCCTATCATTTTGGCGGTTATGAGAAATGTATACCAAATGACCCGACGGTTCTCATGCCATTATAGCCTTGCAATCCCAACTGCTCCCAATGTATGTTCACATCCATAATTGGCACTTAGGAGAGATTCCATCATTCGACCGTCTGGTCAACTAGTCATTCGAAATGAATTCAACCAACACACACACATATATATACCAACTCGAGGTCAATACAAATAGTGAGCCAAGGTAAAAGATGTGCCAGAATCTCTCATGAGTGACAATTACGTAAGATAATACCCATTGCTCGGTCAGACCCAGCTCACAGCCACTAACCGCCGTTGGCCATCAAAACCTAGCAATCATTTTAGGCTTGGGAATAAGAGGAGGGCAAAATGATTCGACACTTCATATAATTTCAAAGAATTATTCTAATTAATTTGTTACGATTCTCAATTTTATTCCCTTCTTGTGCAATTCTTAGTTAAGTTGCAATATTATTGTCTTGGTATAAGATGTTGTATACATCATATATTATCATTAAAAGAACTAAATCTCAAATGTAATTATAGTTTTATAACTAAATATATACAAATAATGTGAATTATCATGGCATGTATATATTTTTCTTTTATATATATTTTCAAAAGTGTCAAATTTTTTGAAATTTCAACTTAGGGTATGCAAGACCCCATTTCTTTCAACATTAAATTATTTCAATGCTTTTATATGAAAGTGTGGCCCTGATTTAGATGATTTTGGCTCTTAATAAGCTTGTGGTTGAGCCTGACATGGGCAATCTAAAAGCCGGAATCAGCCAAACCCTACCCACTCCCTTTTGCTAACAACTATTAAGTCATACAAAACTGACAAGTCCTATTGATTATATCCATAAAATAGGTACTTGTGTTAAATGATGGATTTTGGCATGACAATTTAGTCTATTAAAATAGAGAATAAGCCCTAATCTCTAGAAATTTAAATGTTAATTATATAATTAAAATTTATGTTGTTTAGTTTATGTGTGTTGATAACGATGATTGTAGACGCCAACATTGCAATGCATGACAAAAAGCTTGATACAACATTATATCAATATTATGAGTTTCAAAAGTTTTGAATGATCACAAAGATGTCTTCAATGTGTTTACAATCTACACCCAACTTTCAAGGTTGCTTGAATATGCCATCGAATGTGGACAACACATTCAAGCCAACAAGGAAGGACAACAAACACTATGATCTTCAACACAAAAGGACATCAATGAAATTCCTTTCATGATTCACTCAACTCAAGATTTCTATAACAAATGGATCATTATTTTTGAAATTCTTTCACATGGGCATATATACCATACTTGTCATTGATGTTATATAATTATAAAAAATGATTTTGAAAAAAAGTTTTAAAAAAAAAGGAAAACAAGTTGAGCTAATAATATATCCTTCGTTCAATTTTTTAGAGAATTAAACTCCCAACTTGTTTCAGCCAAATGATTATCCCTGTCACAAGATTATCATTATAGACTAAAAGAAAGATGTGATAATGCTCTCTCTTTGTATATTTATTATTCTTAATTGTCAAAAAAATTGAAATATTCAAATTGGAGCTGTTGGACCCTTTTTTAATAATTAAATATTTCAAACAAAAATTTCCAATTATCTGTAGTGGGAGGTACAGTATACAAATCAATACATAAAATTCATGTGAAAATCATAACATACTATTTGTATTTCTGAAAAATTCAGACAAAACTATTATCAGTATTTTTTTTCCTTTTTAAAGAAATTCATTATGTTACCGTTTCACCCATTTACAAACCTTCTGACTTGTGTACTTTTTTCCTTAACTTATTATTGTGTGTGTAGACTTGGCAGACTGAATACAATAAATGACTCGGAAGGATGATTGTGAGGGCACAAAATTAGCACAATGAAGTTTGTTCCTCAAACAAATTCTAAGTAGTAAAAAAAATCATGGTTTGATGAAAAATTATTGATTTGGTTTCAAGTTTTCATCCAGTTTTTGGCGTTATTAGAAACTTCATCAAACCTTGATGGGTTATCAGGGCGGTTCTTAGGGTTGATAACCATGGTTCTCAAAAAATCAAATACTCAGTTGCGATATATAAAAATTATCCATAAAGTCACCCTCTCTTTCACCCCCTGTCCTCTCTCTACCAGAGGTATTCGCAAAGTAAGGAAATTAAATCTCAGTATGAAAGGCTGAAACTCAGCATTTAATGCACAAGGTTCGAGAGTAATCAAGTAGTTAGTTGTACAGGTACGATCAGTGAAAATACATGTAGCAGCAGTGGAGGCGCTTAGGAAAAAGGAAAGAGGGGATGAACCTCAAATTACCACCAAAATTGGTTGGGAAAAAAACTAGTTGTGTCCCAGTTATTTCGTTTTGTAAAATTTCATTCCCAGTTATGCACTTGATGCCCTATTATGCCGAAACTGGCCATTCTCGTCCCCTAATCGCCTGACTTTACGGATAACTTTTTAGTCACAATAATTTTCTTAAAATCAAAACATCATGTTCTGATATATAACTGCGGTTCTCAATATTTTGAACAAGTCAAATAATCACCCTGAAAACCGCCAATTTCTTTGCTGTTTCTTTCATGAAACCCGATGGTTCTTTGAAGTTTTTTTTTGAAACACCTGGAACCAGCAGCTATTTTTAAATCAAATACCCTGAGACATAGCAATGGTTGGAACCCGTGTTGTGTGAGTATTTGATTTCATTAATCACCCCCAGTTCCAGCTTTTTGAAAATTAAAAAAATCAAATAACTACAGGGCAATTTCAGTTTTTGTAAGACAACCTGAATTAAAGAACCACCAGTTTGGATTATTCCAAAGACTCAAACAAACCAGCAGTTTGCATGAAATAACCGGCAAAGAACCATAAGTTTCTTCTGGGTCTTAACTTCTTTCGTCAATTTATGTTTTTTTTAAAAAAAATTCAGAATGGCAGTTATAGGCTAGATCAGAACCAGTTCTCTAATTTTCTGTGAACAGTGGCTATGGGAATTAAAAAGAACTGCCATGATAACCGGCGGGTATGTGGTGCCATTTCTGGTGAGGCGAATGGTGGGAGGAGCAAGGAGCTCCATCACTAGTAAGAGCTTGAGTTTTTTTTCCAGACCTTCAAGGCACAAGCACAAGCAAAATGTTAGCATGATTTCTTTTTATGTATCCTAATTGTGTTAGAATTCTTTAAACACCCAATTTTTAAACAAACTTCAATAACAAGTTTTTGAGAAAAAATTCATAAATTTGATTATAAAAACCATGATTGTATTCACAAAGAAGGTAGTAAGTTCCAAATCTGTAAAGCCCAAAATATTATATAAGATGTCCTTGAAAAATCTCCTATCTCTCCAGTATAAACAGCTAAAAAATTCATAAACTTACTACTGGGTCATCTTTTGAATAGTATAACAGCTCATGGTAAAACAAAAGTAACATTATCCCCTTTCAAAACTAGATTTCATCCTCGAAATATTGAATGTAAAATGTTACTTCAATATCAGCTAATGGAATCAGCTCAATAAAAGTTATTACTTGAACATTGATTTTTTCTATTGGTTCTGATTGAACATGTGTTTCAGCCTGGTAAAAATTTTGAATGCATGAAAAGTATATGAAAATCATAGTAACTTTTGGTTTTACACCTATATGAAGTGATATGAGTGGCAAAATAGTAGGAATAAAAGGTAGATATAATGGTTCAACAATGTTACTAATCACTATTGCTGGAGTGACACTAAGTTTAACACTAGTAGCAATAGGTATGGTTAAAAGTGTAAGGCCAAGCTCAGTCTTCAATGGTAATTCAATTGTTGTTAACATTTGTTCATCTTAACGCCTAATAATCTTAAACACTTTGGTCCCAATGGATGAAATCAAAATTGGTTTTGGCATCTTAGTTGATCATGCATTGGTTTGTGGATCAACATGTACAATAGGTGAAGGTCCATACTTGAAATCTAAAAATGCTACTTGGTAGGTTTGTAACTCAAGTTGGTAAACCTATTCATCAACATGGGCAATTTCCATATTCCCTTGTATTTGTTCATTTGTAAACTCTTACACAATTTGCCATCGTTCCTTCCATTCGGGGTTTTGATTTCTTAAGGCTTAATTTTGGATTTTGAAGGAAGTGTTATCCAGTAACAAAATTTCAAACTTCTTTAACATGTTATCCATCTGAACATGTAATTTGGTTGAATTGGTTTGCTTAATTCAATCCTCATGACCTTTAGTTGCCCTTTCATGTTTTGGATATGAGTTCACAATTGTTGAGTTTGTTTTTCCAACTCAATACTAGTCTTCATGACCTATTCATTATGTTTGTTACAAGTTTGCTCTAGAACAATTATGGTTTTGAGCATGAAATTGGGAAAGTTAACCAAGATGCCAATAGTTTGAATCAAAGACACCATTGGGGTTCACTGATATAAAGATGTTGATTTGAAAGTGGTATTAAGGTGGCACACTTTAACATGTTTGTGTACCTTGCTAGGATGTTTTTGGCATGTATTACACACCCACATGAGTACATGGGTCCCCATGATGTGGAAGTGGAGCTAGAAAAGAATAGTGCCTTAAATATACCATTTTAAAGCACATGAGTTAATTGAATGAATGCTTCAAATGATGAAACACAAATTGTGTGAATATGGGCCCTACATGAAAATCATACACAAAAGTAGGACTTGTAGTTGCCATGGTTAACAATGGGACACCAATAATATTGATAAAGCTCACTTGTGTCCTTTTCACCATACTTCCATTTGTTTGGCTATGATCTCAAACTTCTAACCAAATGTTATTACAAAAAATATATTTTTGATTAAATTTTCTAATAAAAAATACCCAAAATAATAAGTGTCAAAAAGACCACCTTGTCAATTTGGACTTGCCATTGTGACCAAGGTGGTTATTTTGAATGGTAGAACAAGAGGTTATTTGATCAATAAATAATGGATCATTTGATTACTTGGATTCATATTTAAATTATATATATTTTTTAGGTAGGTGTATTATAAATAGGTTTAGGTACTTTATACAAAAACAAGCAAGTAGTTACCTTAGTCCCTTTTGCATGCACATAAATTACAAATATAAATAATTGAACCCTTCACCTTCACAATGATAAATCAAGTCCTTACCAATGGATTATAGGGTGAAAGTACATTATTGTGGACAAAAAATGTAGTCACAAATACTGTTTTTTGAAATTATGCAACTTTCAACTTCCATCAAACCAAGATTAAAATAGGTTTTCATAAATTATACTAAAAATAAGGTAGTTGCCTGTGGCTTGTCTTAGCACCAAGGGTGCTCCAAAAAATGAACTAACCAACTTGTTGGTTGGTTTGATGTAAGTTCGAGTAAGTGAATAGTTTGTCACTCTTCCTAGTCCGATCCCGGAGCTTCAACACGCCCCCTACCCCTTCTAGTGCTAAGAGCTGGGAGTGTGCCCCAAGTTCCTCACAATTCCGCTATGTGAGTAACTTAGATCCATCTCAAGTCTAATTAAGGACTTGGGAGCATGTCATTAAGGATGAGGGCTCAAATTTAAATACTATGACAATTGCTTTAAAATTTGTTGTAAAATGTGAAGTCCTTGGTTTAGATGAAAGTTATCAAGGTCCTTGTTTTGGCCATGTTTTTTCCAAAGCATGTCAATATGCTACTACTAATGAAAAAGTTTACAAGAATCTCAAGTTTGTTTCAATCAAGTTTGCCAAGTCATATTTGCAAAAATGTATAACTTGGCCTAAAAGATTTAGAAAGGGTAGACAAGAATGGAACAAGGCTTGTTCAAATTTGAACTTGCTTCAAAGAAAATTAAATATTCAAATGAAGACAAGGTGATTATTTATTCTATTGCATTTTTTTCCCATAACTATTGTCTTTTCCTATTTCTTATTGATTTGTTCTAATTAGATCTTCTAACATTGCAATTTTAAATTTGTTTATTGATTTGCTAGCAAAATATTATGTTTTAGGAAGTATTGTAGTTCAAAGGATGCTATTATTCTTTGTTATAATAGGCATAATACTATCAAAATAAGTGGAAGAGTGTATCCTCTATTTACTTGGCACATCTTTAAAATAATTGTAGACTCCTTATCTAATCTTGTTTTGATTACTTGTGTTCTAAACCAATTTAGGAATCATTAGTTGCTTTCTAATGCATTACACTTTGCCATTACTATGTGCTTAAAATTTAGGGAAGAAATTACAAACTCATCTACCGTAGTCAATTTGATTGATGATGATTCTAGGATAACTTTTGAGTTGTCTTTGTTTGCTTCCAACATCATAAGAGAAGTTTGTGGTGTTTTTTCTTCTTTTCTTTTTATTTTGAGAAAATTTGAGAAAGAAAAGCTCACAACATGTTATCTTTGATGCTAAACCTTAGATTCAAAAGCTTTTGTCCAATATCTTCTTTTGTTGGCCAAAAGGAAGGTGTAAGTATTGTGGATGAATATGATAGGATAATTTTGTATCCTATGTTTTTGAAGTGTTATCATCATTTGCATCCAACGACAGAATCTGTTGGATGTATAAATCAAACAAGTGACGAAGATTTTAATTTGGATTTTTTCAATAGACTACATCCACAAATGAGCCATCAAAGGGACTTGCCACCAAGGAATTATCGATCTTCAGACGTTACCAAGTGGATCCCAAAGACATCAAGTGTCCTTTTCAATGGTGGGGAAAACATGAAGCCATGTTTCGTACAATTAGTTTTTTGGCTTGTCAAATCTTAGGCATTGTAAGGTCACAAATTGAAAGAAAAATTATTTTTTCTTTAACGGGCATATGATAGGTGTGTTAGTTTAACTATTCAGTTAGGTCCTAATTAATTAGGGATAAATTGGGTTAGTTAAATTAATTAATTAATCTCGAACTCGTTCATGTGTGAACAGGGTTCGAGATATTTGTCATGGGATATAATCCCATCTTGTGTGACCTTAAATCATTTTTGGAGATTTGAGATTCTAGAGCATAATTTCTATTTTGTTTGTTATGCAAATGTTTTGGTTTTCTATGATTTTGGCTTGGATTCTTGCGGTATTACAAGTGAGTCAGTTTTTTAATTCATTAAAAGTATTTAACTAATTGAATTTGTGCTACAATTAGGCTAGAGTTGTTTAACACTAAGTTTTTGGTTTTTTGTTGAATGTGTGATGCACGAGATTTGATTAATGACAGGTGTTGGGTAGTTGTGTGTTATTTATGTTATTATAGGTTGTTTATGCAAGAGCTTTGTTCAGGGTGCAAACACCACTCATTTGTGGATCTTAGTTTCCTTTTGTTGTTTTTTGGTTTTTTTTTATCTCTCCCCTTTCCCTTTTTTTTTTCTCTCTCTCTTGGTACCTTGCAAATACAACAACAATGACAATAACATCTAAGGTTGCCGTCGTTGCCACCTGTTGCTAGGAGCTTAGAACTCCTCGACTTGCTTGAATGTGGGCGCAAGGTTCAAAGGGGGGGGGGGGGGGGGGGTTTCCCCCCCCCTTGTTTTTGGTTGTTTTTTTTGTTTTTTTTTTTTTTTGTGGGGTGTGGTTTGTTGGGGGGGGGGGGGGGGGGGGGTGTTGTCCCCCCCCTTGTCGTTTGATCATTGTTGTTGTTCAATCATCTTCACCATCTGGTCGTCATCATTTGAAGTCTGAGCATAAAGCTTAGCAGCAACAAGAGCACCAAGGAGGCTTTTGTGTAACAAATGTAGCAAAAAAGAAAAAGAAGAAGGAGAAGGAGAAGAAGAAGAAGAAAAGGAAGAGAATAAGAAAGAAAAGAAGAAAAAAAAAAAAGAAAAAAAAAACCAGGGGGGGAGGGGTGAGGCTTGGAGGAGGGCGACAATGGTGGGAGTGTGAAGTTCCACAACACCATCGCCATGAGTTCCTAGCTCACCTAAGCCTCCTCCTTGAACCTACCAAGTTTGACAAGTTGGGAAGTTTGCAAGGTTTGAAGGAGGCCCGAGATAAGGAAGGTCAAGGGGTCCAATTGGGACCTCCCTTTTATTTTTCATTTTTTTTCCAAATTTTCAAACCTGGGGCACAGGTTTGGCACCAATCCAAACCTACCAACATTTATATTTATATTTATATTTCTTTTTTTCATCCATTTGAAGGATTTGATCCAAATTTTGGATGAAAAAAATTCATCCATTTAGCTATGGGTAATTAGTGGATGAACATGGGTTAGTGATCATGTGGGTAGGCTAATTAGTAACAACCCACCTATGAACATACATTGAACGGTTTGACCCCCTAAGACCGGACAAAAATTTCATTTTTATTTTCATTTATGAATTTTCATTTTGAATTTCTTCAGAAATTCATATCTTTCGCATATGGAGTTAGATTAACAAATTGTCTACACTATTGAGTTTTTGGAGAGGAGAACTATATGCATGTGAAATTACAAAAGTTTTGGAGACAAAAGGTTTTGGAGCCTAGAGGTTGATTTGGCAATTGTGCAATTATTTGCCATTCAACTTTGGGAATTTAGTTCTCACCCATATGAAGGCAAAATTAAGAGCTTTCTATGGCAATTAATTCTTGGTGAAGAACACCTTTAGCATGGGAGTTTTCAACTCAATTGGAAATAGGAACTTTTGGAAGGTTTATTCCAAGATGTTGGGTGGTGTGTGGCCAACTTCTTGTTAATGTACCAATTCAACATTATGCTAGTGAGTTATATTTTTTGCATCTTATAGGTGGTGGAGTGTCGTGCCATCAACAAACATGGAGGATTTGAATTCATATTGTGATTCTTTTGCAGGAATCACAAAAGTGGAAACTTGTGTTGCATGAGTTATGCTCTCCACTTGTGTTTGTTAGGTTGCACCTATTGTTTATTAGCATGTTGGTTGGGTTATAATATGCATTCAAGGGGTAAAGGGATTTACCAAACTATGTGCCATTTGGCCACAACCCAAGGGTGAACACATGCTTTCAAGTTGATCTTTTGGTAGTCTATACTTACTATTTAGTGCAAAACTTTAGGTGAAAGGTTATGGGTCCAAACAACATATAACGAACCAATGTGTTTACTTTGCATTTCAGACTATTGTCCTTTTTAGGGCCATTTTCCCCAAAAACATGTTTTCCTAAAGAGGAATTTTCAAATCAAATGTTTAGAAACTTTTTCTATATTGTATTTATAGTTGCCCCAATATGTCATATGTTTTTTTACAATCAAATTTGGAAAAATATGAAATTTTGAAAGTGCACAAATTTTGCCAAATTTTGTGTTTGGTTTTGAAAATTTGTCATGATTTCAAATCATACCAAAACATGTTAACATTTTCAAGTTGAATTTTTTATATTATAAGCTATAAATTTTTATTAAACAACATATACATTGCATCACATTTACAAGTTGAAAAGGATTCATGAACTTTTTTAAAATCTTAATTTTCGATAAACACACAATCGAAAAAATATGAAAATTTGAATTTTTAAAAAATGTGTCTAATAATACCTTATTACACATTAATGTTAAAGATTTTTTATTTAGACCAAACTTTGATATTAGAATTTTGTTTGATTCATTTTAAATTTTTCAATATCCATATTATTCAATAAGCATAACTTTCCATGATTCGCATGCCATTAGAATGGCACCACATAGACAAATGTAACAAGAATTGTAGAAAAGTTGACATTTTGACATCAATTTTGGCTCGTTTGAATTCATCTGTGCTCCTATGTGCCTTCCCACACATGCCATTATTGTCACAATGGACTTGGGGGTTGTAATTGGTGTGATTAATGGTTGAGCATGGGACAAGGTTACCACCTAATCTTGATCACTGAACAGGTCCTACTTGACTTGTGGTTTCCTTGGACATGTTGATTAGGTTTTAATCAAGGTTTAGGTTGTATTGATAGGCACAATTTGCAAATATGTCAAGATTTGATCACTAATGTGTCCCATTGCTTCTTGTTGTGGTGAGATTGGGTTGATGACTAGTAGACCACCTTGTTATATTCATAGTGTGCCTTAGTTTGTTGGCCCTATGAAATGTTTTTATGGGTGCAAGTGCCCTAACCATATAGGTGCAACAACCTTGGGTTTATGTTTTGGGGGTCTGGTTAAATTGTAACAAGTTCAACATCCTTGTAGATTTAGTTTGAACCATCGCAAATGTATCATCCTTTTGTGATTAGATTTTAAGGTGGATACCCGAGTTAGGGTTTAAGGTTCATCATAGAAATGACACAAGATTCAAGGGACAAGGACACTATTACTAGTGATTTCACCAAGTGGGGTGCGGTTTAGACCACCCACACCACCTTCATCATCCTCTAAGGGAGATTCTTCAAATTTTGAAACAAATTTTTTTCTAAGGTTTGTCACCCCACCACTATTGTGGGACATGGAGGAAATGTATGGAGCCACCAAAAGGCCTTGTCAATATTCAGGGGTGGTTAGCACCATTGAGTTGGATGATTTCATTTAGGAGTTTGAATTTGTGTGATATGTAGCAAATGCATAATCCCCAGCTGTTCACACCCTTCATGGCATGGAAGGGTTTGTTTCAACATTTGGAAGGGCCATTTATGAATGATTATCATGAATTCAAACGTGCCCATGAGATTCAGATTGAGGAGTGGCAATTATATTGGTCTTTCAATTATGTTTCTATCACTAAGGGAATTGTGGCCCCAAATGGTGCAACAACAATTCTTGACATTAATTTGACAAGTGGAAGTGAAAATGTTAGTGGTAGTGGAGCCATTGGATGTGGTGGAACTATTGGGGGTGGTGGTGTAGGGGCATCCATTAGTACATGGGGTTCATTGCCCATATTTAACCCAGTTGTGTAATTCTTCCGTGAATTGTGGCAAAATTACCAAAGGGTAAAGATTAAAAAGCTATGGAGTTTGCAATATTTCCAATGTAAACCCCATGAAAGTTTGTAAGAAGCCTATGCATGGATGTGTAGGTTGATCATGGTGACACAAGGTGTCATAGAAGCCCCAGCAATCCAATTTTGGTATGGGATCCTAAATAAAGAGCTTAAGTGTTGAGTGTGGGATGCCATTTTATTGCAACTTGCCCAACCCACTTTGACTAGTGTGTTTTAGTTATAAAAAAGGATTGAGATGAGCATGGTGGAGGAACGAATGGTCACCCTTGGGTTTAACAAGGAAAACTTGAGGAATTTTCAACACCATTAAGCCATCAATCATGAGGTCAACCCACCAAGGCTGCACCACCCAAGGCCAAAGGGGCCAAATTAGATTCAAGTGGTGGTTCCACATCATATTCAATAGAACAAGGTGGAGAAGACAAATGTTTGAGATGTGGTGGGCCTCACAAGAAAAAAAATTATCCCAATCCACCACAAGCCACAACTTCCAACCTTAATCCCAACAAAACATGTTCCCATTATCATGCATGTGGGCATGATGTCAATCATTGCTTCACGCTTGACCTAGAATTACGGCAAGGCCAATCACAAAACACTAATGCTAGTAAGGGCCAAGGTTCTAGGAAAAGCTAGGAAGGGAAAAATGCAACCAACAAAGGGTTGGCCACCAAGCTAGCTCAAGGCCAACCCAACACCATGGAGGCTAGGTTTGCACAATTGGAGGCCCTAGTCACAAGCATAGCAGCCCAAGTGAAATCTATTTACATCTAGGCTAAGGAAGGTTAAGGATAAGGAAGATGGCCCATCATATGGGGCAAATGCAGATCAAAGATTCTTTTGTGGAGCTGGTTTTTCAAGATCAATGGCATTAGATGAAACGATGCCACACATGTTAAGAGTTCACGAGTCATGGGCAACGAATGATGGAAACTGTGTTATGGTTCTAAATCTTAATGGGATGATTTTCACAATTGCACCAATGACAAAAACTAGTGTGTAGGTGCCAAAATCACAAGGTGCTAATGAGAAATTAGATCCTTATCATGGTGAAACTTAGGGCCAAGTGTGGCTCCCACAATCATTTGTGTTAATAAACACCATTCCCAATCCCATTGGGGCATTAACTTCAAGTGGAATGTCAAGGAAAATGCCTAGTTCTTTTCTTAGGTCCAAGACACTCATAAGTTTGATGGGGGCACCCAAAGCAATGTGTCAAGCACCACTATTTTTTGTTAAAATATTAGCCATTTCAAGTATTCAACCAGTAGCCGTGTTTCACTTGGTGGCCACATTATGTGAGAATGGTGGAACACCAAAGGTGATGGTTAGGTCGAAGGACACCTTTGTGCCTCCTACAGTTCCCCATCTAATTTTTGAAGCCAATCACATGGAACATCCAAGGTTCAACTTGAATCTTAACATGTGGCTATGGCCAAACTTCACGACCTTCCAACACGGCCAACCATTGATCGAGCTAATGTTATTCTTAGGGTTGTGGTTGTGCACATTAAGGAAATAATGTTTTAGTTGAGGGGGGCATCAACATGATGATACCAACCCTTAGGGTGTCAGTGGATTCTGGTGTTCAACCATTGATGTTGGGCAAAGTTGTTTTTAATGGCCTTGGATTGATCGATGCTAATCTTGACCCATGCCCATATCACATTTTGACATCCATGGGTGGGTCAGAAAAGGCATGAAGGTTAACCAAGTAGGAAATTGTGATCCAAGTTAATCCTAACAAGCCAGCAGATTATACTATTATGCGGCCTTGAACAGTGGTCATGCATGTTACGTCTTATGATGTGTTGGTTGCAAGTGTGGTGTTGTACCCCCTAGGGATTACCATTGACTTTTGGGAAAAAACCACATACTACTGTCTAGGCTGGCAAATAGGAGTTAGTCATAAGGCTTCATTGCTAGTGAGATTCATTTGGGGGGTAAGCAAGGAAATCTAACAAGTCAACTATGTTGGCTAGATTTTCAAGCCTCCCACATGGACTTGAGTTATTGGAAGGTAATGTCCATGACCAGGATGCACCTCCAAATGGTGAATTAGTAATGCTAGGGCCATAGGGGATGCCAATCATTTTAATTTCTCCATTGGATCCTAGGTCACCTTATGGGGCACATTGATTAGATTTTAAGCATCATCAAGTCATTATATTCATTAGGCTTGGCACATTCTATTATCACCAAGCCCATAGCCACTTGTGAACCTTAATAATGGGCCTCTAAGTTTAAGCCCATTGGATACCAATGTTATTTAGTGGGATATTCCCAAGGATGGGATATGCCTACTTGAGTTATTTGGAGGCATTAGTTCTAGATTAGCTGTAATTCTACAGTTGGGCATCTTAGTCCGGTGATACCATTATGTGGAGAAGGATCCACAAGCCAGACAAGCCTCCATGCGGCATGTCATGATGTTGCAACAAAAGTATCCCCACTTGTTACCAACATCGGCCATACATGGTTATCAACATTCCTCACCAAGCATCACCTTGTTAGGAACACCAGAATTGGGAAAGATTGGGCCAATTGATTTGCTCATTTTTGGATGGCCATGTCAAGGTTTTTCACATGTGGGTATAGGCCAAAGACTTTTCAATCCTAAGTCGGGGTTATTCTGGGAATTGATTCATGTTGTGCAACATTTGCAATAGACACTTATGCACCCATGTGCATATTTGTTAGAATATGTCCCACCATTGGGGGATTCTACGCCACTTGTTTTGGCTGGATGGCAACAAATCAAGGCTTGGATCGACAAGCTAGTGCATGTGGATGTTGCTTAAGTTGGTTCACAAGCTCATTGGTTCTTATGGATGTGGATTAACCTAGCACCACCAAAGGTGATCCAATGAGCATATGAGCTCATCCTTAGGTCACCCACATGTTTGGTGGATGACATACTGGATCCAGGATACCATTCATGTGTGGTTCGTCATGATGATCGACCACCTTTGGCTCTAGTCAATATGGTTGGCCTTCCATGAATAGCCCTACCAACATTCTTGAGTTTTCCACATTCTTATGCATTTAAGAATGGGGACCCAAGGATGATTTCGGACCCCTATTCATCCAAGATGGAAGAATCCAATGTAAATGAAAGGGTACGAGCCATGGAATTCCACACTAGCACCACAATTGTGAAAGGCATATTTGAAGGAGCCTATAGGTAGATTTTGGGGCAAGTTATGGATTTCAAATGCTTCACATGGATTTTTAGTTTGGTATGGGTGCGGAACAAGAAATTGGTGATGTGGGGATGCCAAGACATGATGGCACCTTTGCACATTTTGCATAGCAATCATAGGTTAACTTCGAATGTTAGGGATGGTCCATCATCCCAACCCAAAGTACATGTGACTACAAAAACATGGGACCCAGGAATTGGCCTAACAATTATAGGAGGTGAGGTGCATGAAGCACGATGGATAACATGAAATTTCATTGGATGTTTGCCTTCCATTCGAAGGAATTAGGTCAATTAAGGGGACAAGAGGTTTGAATCATATTGGAAGATGAAAATCTAATTTTCAAATGACCTTACAAGCTAAATGAGGTGGAAAAAACCTTGGTTTAGGTTCGAACATTAGAGTTGTTAAATGTGGGTTTGGTGGAATTGTCTAAAGGTGAATATGTTTCAGCAATAATGATGTTAGCTAAGAAGGACATTTTGGGCAATTGGACTTAACATCGCATGTGTGGGGATTACTGTTCAATGAATAAATGGACCCATTCAGACAAATATGCCATGCCCCTATTAGAGGAAATCTTTGATGCCCTTAGATAAGACAAGGTTTTCAATACCTTGGACTTTGGGTTTGGCTACCATTAGTTGCCATTAAGGGAGGGCGATAAAGTCAAAACAACATTTTGGGGGATTGACCCCCATGGGAAGGATTATTTTTACCAATGGAAGTTTTTGCCATTTGGTCTAAAAAATGCCCCTACATAATTTCAAAGGGTCATGAATTGAATTTTGGCAGGTATTTATTTTACCAAATGTTACATTGATGACATCATTGTTTTTAGCTTGACCCTAGGAGATCATATGCACCATTTGCAGAAGGTGTTTGGAAAACTTAAGGAACATAACCTTAAGTTTCATCCGGGCAAATGCCAGTTCTTTCATACTTAGGTGGAATACTTGGGTCACATGATTTATCCAAGTGGATTACGGGTTCAAAAGGCAAAGGTTGAGGCCATTTCACAAGTTCCCCAACCAATAGATGTCAATTCGTTATGAGCTTTTATGGGCTTGTGTAATCACTACCGAAGGTTTGTGAAAGGCTTTAGTAGCATGGCCAAACCTTTAACCTAGTTGACACAGATTGACTAGGAGTTCATTTTGGATGAAGCACAAAAATAAGCCTTTTAGGAATTGAAGGTCGGGCTTTCATCAACTCCCATTTTGAAGCGACCCATTTGAGGACCCCCATTCCAATTACACACTAATTGGAACACTGTAGGGTTGGGAGTTGTGCTTACCCAACTTGATGATGATGGTTGAAAGTTTGTGGTGGCATATGCCAATTAGTCCAACAATAAGATGGAGGCCAAGTACAACTCATATTTGGGGGTGTGCCTTGTAATTGTTTGGGTTGTTTTGTCATTTTGATGATATTTTTATGGTAGCCCATTCATTTTGATTACTAATCATCAACCTTTGAAATTCCTTATGGAATCAGATCAACTCACTAGAAAATTGGCCAAATGGGCATATATTTTGAAAGAGTATGACTTTGATATAATTCATAAGCCTGGTAGGGTTAATCGAGATGCAAATGGGTTGAGTCGAAACCCAAGTTCCAATGAGGAGGATACCATAGGGCTCATTGGCATGGTGATGTGGATTTGGAAGTAGCACCAGGATGGCATGCCTCTCTATGTACCTTTGTACTTTATTACGGTGTTTTGGGGATGTTTTTTAGACGAGTGTGGATGATGGGGATCCTCATGATGTGGACATGGAGTTGGAGGGCAATGGTGCCTTAGATATTCATGATGATGCACCTGTCATTGCATATTTGCAAGCAAGTGAAGTTTCGATTAGATTAACACCCAAGGAAAATGAATATGTTGTGCATAAGGCTAAGTGGTTCAAATGGGAAGGTAGTTGATAGATGGACAAATGAAGGTTGTGCCTTGCCCAAAACAATGTGAAAGCCTTGTGAAGCATGTTCACAAGGAATTGGATCACTTTGGGATCTAATAGACATACAGTTTGTTCCAAACATAGTAATGGTGGTAAAGGATGCAATTATAAGTTTAGTAATTTGTTTTTAGGTGTATGGTGTGTGATCAAATTTGGGCATCTTTCAATGTACCTACACCTCACCTATAGCCCTTACCAATTATGGGGCTTGGGTACCGACGGAATTTGGATTTTTCCGGCCCATTGAGTTTGACACCTCAACATAACCAATATGTTTTAGTTATAAGAAAGCATTTTTCCAAGTGGTTTGGGTTGGTTCCATTACCAAATCATAGTAGTGAAAGGGTGACATATGCATTTTTGCATAGGGTGTTTAATAGGTTTGGGGCTCCAGCTAAAATTTTCACTAACCAAAGTACAAAATTCCGTGGAGAATTCCAAAAGTTGTGTGAGAAAGCATTGATTGATCATCGCATGATTTCATGAAACCATCCTGAGGTAAATGGGTTAGCTAAGTGGATGGTGAAAATGGTGAAGCAAGGTTTGCGAAAGTATGGTCTCCACAAGGGCCATATTTGAGATTAGGACTTACAACTACCATGGTTAACTATGGGATATAGGTTCAATCAACAAGCTTTTCTTTCATCTTTTTCACCATACTTCTTATTGTTTGGCCATGAATTTGAATTATTAGCATTAATTTGACAAGATGCACTAGTAGTAATTAACTTTGATGATCCTGATGTGCGGATTCAAACATGTGAGCATCGAGCCATCTTGTTTTGACATGCTATGCCCATGGCTATGGAAAAATTTGGCAATTTTCCAACATTGAGATACATTGCATTATGTCATTACATGCGGAGGTGGTTATTTGTTTCAAATTCAGAGGTTTGAAATAAAAGATTATGTTTACTTGCAACAAACAACACTAACTACTTTAGATGTGACTATAGGACGTGTTATTTTACATGTGCGGAAGGGTTTACCTTATGAATGTTGTTGTTGAAGGGCTGAGATGGTCAAACATGGAAAGACCATATGTGCAATTATGCACCATGTCGATGGCCAAATGGACGCATCTTTAGCCGTGGTTTTTGCTAGCTTACGATGTGTGTTGTGTGGGCAAACTTCAGGAGTCACCACTATGTTGATTTGTGATAAATGTTCTCAAGGTTGGCATATCGGATGTCTCATGCCTCTAATGGAAGAAATGCCAGTTGGCAAATGGTTTTGTCCTCGATGCACCCAATAGACCTAGGTTCTTAGGGTCACATAGTAAAACTAATTTAAGGTTTTTTTCCATGGTAATTCACATTTGGCTAGGGATTCAAAGGATTACAACTAGGTGACTAATGATGGGGCTCACATTTGCACATGATCTAATGGTCCTTTTGCCTTGGAACCAAAGTGTTCATCCATAGTGGATTTCCAACAAGTAGTTCTATAATGTTATTTGGTTTAAGGGGACCTTAACCCCAAATAGAGGGTTGATTTAGATGTGGTGTAACATTTAGGGTATTTTTATGTTATGTGTTAAGAGTGTGGTGACAATGATGGTTATAGGTGATGACATAGGAGTGCACAATAACTATCAAATGTGTTAGTTTAACTATTTAGTTAAGTCTTAATTAATTAGGTGTAAACTAGGTTAGTTAAGCTAATTAGTTGATCTCGAACTAGTTCATGTGTAAAAGGGGTTCGAGATATTTGTCATGGGATATAATCCCATCTTGTGTGACCTCAAATCAAATTTGGTGATTTGAGATTCTAGAACATAGTTTTTGCTTTGTAGTTTTTTTTTGTTATGGAAGTGTTTTGGTTTTCTATGTTTTGGGCTTGGATTCTTGAATTGTTGCAAGTGAGTCAATCTTTTGGTTTAGATGTGGTGTACCATTCAAGGTATTTTTATGTTGTGTGTTATGAGTGTGGTGACAACAATGATTATATGTGCCAACATAGGAATGCACGACACATATTTACAAACCTATGGAGATGTTGTTTACAATTAGAACTCTTAGAAAATTTGATTTTTGTGAGCAAAAATGGGCCAAGTGATCCTAGAGATGGATGTAAATTGCCCTCCAATTTTGCAGAGTTAATTCAAATAGATTTAGGTTTTGAAGAGGAGTTAGAAGAATTTGAAGGTTCATTTGAACAAGATGAAATAGTGAACATGTAAAATGTTGATTTTTTTTTTTAGTAATTTAACTTTTTTTGTGCAATTTTGTTATTTTTTAACATTAAAAATTAATTTTTGAGATAATAAAATTTGTAATAACCAGTATGCAAAAACTGGCTTTGAAAACCGACTTGGATCACATGTCTGAGAACTGGTGCCTTTAAACCCGGGTGAAATTATTTTTTGCAAATTTTTGAAACGCTGCCCAGGTCTTGAAAAGATGAAAATAAAATTTAAAAAAAGAACCAGGTCAGGTCTTTCAAAACAGTCTCATACCTGGACCCGACGGTTCTCATAAAAACTAGAGACCCGCCCAACATTGGTCTAGACTATCTCAGTATTAAGTTCTTGAACTTTAAGGTCTGAATAGTCAAATCTTGTAGACATTTAATTTTATAAAAAATTCGGCACAAGTAACAAATAATTTTTCAAAAATTCAGCAAAGCAAAAAAAAATTGTCCAAAGGATTTGCCCAAAGTCATTGTATTTCAAGGAAACAAAAGTTGAATTTTGCCATATTCAATGCAATGGCAGCTCTCCAATGGAAAGACCCTAAATGGCCCTAAACATGATTAATTACATATTTTCAAATGTAGTTGCAACTCTCCAATGGAAAGAGACCCTAAGTGACCTTAAACCACAAAGGCTTCTTAATAAGGTTGCGTACTCACAAATTCCTGTCAGTTGCACCAGCCAGTCAATACGAAGTGGCCCCAAACAACAAAGTCTTAATTGGTAGGCCACATTTTTCACAGTTTGGTGGAGTGTTGTGCGCATAAATGGTTTGTTTTTGTTGTTATAGCAATTTGGTTAGTGTATAATCTCCATTCACATCTTTGTAAATATACAAATTTGAACATGTAAAGTGCAAGTGTAAAACTGTGTGTAAGGCCATTTCATTCCATGCAGTGTTGAAGTGTTAAGTGTAATGTAAAACACACCCAAAAATAAGCCCCCCCCACCAAAACAAAAAAAAAAAACGCACACTTACATGGATTATGCAAATTTGGCTAAACTTGATTAAACTTGCATTGATAATGTTAAACAAAACATTTGCTAATTGGGATTTTTTGAGTGGGCCAAATTTGGATTGGCAAAGTCAAGAAAGTTTTTCCCAATCTGGAGTTTTTTGCCAATCCAAATTCTTGAGTGGCAAGCAAAAGGTCTTGTTGTGTTTACTATATGGATCTGGATTCTTGAGTGGCAAGCAAGAGGTCTTGTTGGTTTTACTAGCACGTGTGAAGGAAGATAGGCTTGGGTGCTATTTGAAGTCAAGGAGATAGGAAAGAGTTCTTCTTCATGCAGTTATATAGCAAGAATCATTTTTGAAGTGATTTTCAACTCTGTGAAAAATTATGGGATGGGAGGACTACAGTAGTTTTGCACCCTCGGGTTTTATTTCTTGGCATAATAATAATAACAAATTGTCAATGTGTTGTTTAACTAACCTACCATCAGCAGCTCTCTCTTAATGCATCATCATTGTTGTGAGTATATGATTCCAGTTGAAGTCTAGAGTGACAATTGCAAGCTGCAGCATGGGTGGGTGAACCTCTCTCAGTTAGTCACTTGTGAGTGAGCAGCTTGGCTGAAATTTCAGTTGTTGATCAGATTATCATCATCATCATCATCATCATGGCTTGCAGGCACAAGATGCAGGCACTTCTAGCTGCTACTGTGGTTGCAGGGCTTCTCTGTATGTTGGCATTACTCAACAGAGCTGAAGCCTCAGTGAGTCACTGCCAGCGACAAACAAAAGTTGCAGGAAATAAATTGATAGATACCCATGAGCTCCATATGAATGAATTCTTGTTTGTTGGACTGATTTGTACAGATGAGTAGCTAAATTGTAGGGGGATGTGTATATTGATTTCATGTGGCAGTATATCGAGTGTGGTGGATTCACAACATCTTGATAATATACCCATTCTCCATCTCGGGAAGTATCCTCTCAGCCAGCTGTGCAAACAATGGCAGAGCTTACCAGTCTACAAGTGTGGATCTCAATACCATCTAGGCAACAACAACGGGAACTTGGTGGAAAACTTTGGAGAACACTACATCAAGACATGCTCTCCACAAGGATTTGAGCTCTTTGGATCATCCTTCTTCATTTTTGCTATTTGCACACAGCGGAGTGGCAACATAATTAGCACCTTCTATGACATGAACAACAATTTTTTGAACAACAACAGGATTCTGACTTGGAACTGTTAATAATATTTGCTTCCTCGCTTGAATACATTGCAGGAACTCATCACTAGCTGTGGCCAGCAGGAAGGGATTAAGTTGCTCAATCCATTGATATTCAGAGTTCTTCAATGAGGAAAGGAATCTAGAGCTCAGATGGTAGTATGCTCATGCAGGTATTCATATTATAGTGACTGCAAATTATAGCTTTTGTGCAACATTCTTCCTGAAGAAATTGGAGCCTGGCCCGAGTGCACTGGACCCAAAGTGTGCAATTTAGATTTGTATGTTATGTGCAAATTAGTGAGGAGTAGGGTGGGTGCGTAGGTCAATTCTCAGTTACTAATTCTGAGCAATCTGTAGCCATGTTTTTGGAAATTTTGTATTTATGCAATTGGATTTAAGTAATAATCTTGCAGGTTTCCAGCAAAATCACAGGTTCAGTGGACGATATATGAAGGGACTAATATGTTCTTAACATCATAATATGTTCCACCACCATATTCATGAGTGAATTTTCAATACCCTCTCCACCAATTTGCAACTTCAATTGAATTTGAGAAAAATGAATTTCCAAGCTATTCAACACCTTCAGATTTTGTGGCCTACAATTTTCAATATATATTGCTCCAATTGTGTTTGTAGACATGTTCCAAAAGTATCATCACCTTGAAAAGGAACTTGCTCAAATTCAACATCAATGCCTACATTTTGTTGTTCATCCACTCCTCCTTATACCTTGCCCTACCTAATTTGCAACTTCCAATTGGGCCATTATTGACTCTATATCCTCATCCTTTTTCCATCTAGAATTACATTATGTAGCATGTAGGAATACACAACAACATCAAGTAGAGAAAGCATGTTTTGATTGAATGCATACTAATTGTCTTTTTTCATTGAATGCTTGCTAATTGTTTGTTTTGATTGCGTGCCTACAAGTTGTATGGTGATTGTCACCTAACTAATCTCTTCACCTTGAACCACAATTTCATGAGTGACATGAGTCAATAGAAAATGTGTGCAATTTGTTATTAGATTTAATGAGAAAAAATTTCAGCTCCATAGTTTCATTATATGGAAATTCTATTACAACACGCCAACTAGTAGGCCCAATTCTAGTGATAATGATTCAAGGTGAAACAAAAGTTAAAAGTTGAATTTCTTGGGATAATAGATCTTACACTTTGAATAGTTTCTATGAGCCATTTGAGAATCACATTTGTGGGATAGGCTTTCAAGTAGTGTTCAATAGTGGTGAGGAAAGATTGGAACAAGATTGTTCATAATTTTTGAAATTACAAGATTGGAAGCTTTGTATGGGTGATAATGATAAATCCAATTCATTTTAGTCTACCGTGACTTGCAATTGTATGTATTTATACATGTAATTGCTTCAATGCAACCTAGATTTAGGAATGTTGGCAAATAGTGGGTAAAATGTGAGAACTTGAATGCAAGGTAGTAGTTGGTCCCATCATCGAGCATGCTAGTGACAAGGATAGTTGAATGCAACAACTCATGTTGTAGGCTTACATGGGTAGAGATGAACAAAGTTGTCATTCTATTGCATGGGACATATGGAAATTATTTTTTTGTCCTCAATGAACATAGAGAACCTTCAAGCCTCCATGGCAAAAATTATGTCCACAATGGCAAAAAGATCATTAACCCATTAGATAGCCATGTTAGGCTCTTACAACTTGGTGTAAATATTTGTTGTTTGGAGCACCTTGGACCTATGTAAAATTTCAAGTTTGATGAACATGGTCTAAAATTGGAAGACATTCAATGCACGAATAGACAAAATTGGGCTAGTGTTCAGCAAATGTACCAACAAAAAGTACACAATTATCTACAAGTTATGTGTGAGAAAGAAATGCACCAAAATCTTACATTGTGCACAAAGACATACTTGTTAATATGTGCTAATTACATTGACATTTTCTTTATTACCTACCTTGGACCTTTGCAACAAAATTGTATTAACTACAAAGGTGATTTTTTTCCTTCACTTGTGAAGGTTATATATCAAGTATGGGAATCATTTTCTTGGTGGAACACAAATAACTTATCACTAATAGAGTCTTCCACTAATAACTAATGCTTCATAGATGTGACAATGTCTTGTCATTTTGTCATTCTACTAATTGTCATTTTTCATGAAAAGTACATACATTTGAGTGTATATTTCATCTAATGGGTTCATATTCTTTTGAACTATTCTTTTTAAAGGTGGGAGGCATGGTTGGCATGGAGAAAGCCTTTGATTTCTAAGAGCTTGTCAATTGTGCAAATTCATTTAACCATCTTTTGGCCATTGAGAATGGTAAAAATGAGATGGTTTTTGGGCATGCACATAACAAAATGTGCAATATCTAGGCAAAGTTGCACCCTTTGTAAGAGGGGGAATCCAATCCTAATCTAAGGGACTACATCTTTGTCCAAAAATGTTTGCAAGGTGAAAAAAAAAATCAAGTAGACTACTTTTGAAAGTAATGATTTTCACATCTAAACATATAAATAATTCAAGAATTCCTCCTATCATAATGCAAAACTATGAAACCTTAATTGACATCATAAGAATGTAAATTCCATAAAAATGAAAAGCAATTGCATCATAAAAGCTTGTAAATAATGCATTTGAAAATTAAAAAATTGAATGTCTTAAACTTGTTTCATTTCCAAAAGTCAAATATAACATTTTAAAATCACATGTTTTCACAAAATCTATGGTATACTTTAAGGCTTCCATTTTTATTTTTTTTGTTTGGACTTTTTTTAAATCTACTTACACCTACTTTTATGAAATAGGTGCAAGTAGATTAAGTTAATTGACAACAACAATAATGGTGATCTTAAATTGTTTCTTAAAATCAAGAGGGGATTTTAAATTCAAATATGATGTTACCAATACCAAATGGATAGATGTAGATTTCATCAATAGTTCAATCACTATGACTTTTGATAGATCTCAACATGTTTATATCTTGAATGTTGCTAAAGTTGAAGCTTTAAATGAATTTGTTTCAAATAATTCATAAAGTGTATAAACTTCTAGAAAAATATTTTTATTTCTATGTTAATATATAATGCCAAATATTTTATGATTATCATCAATTTTTTTAAAAATAACCTACCAAATAATTTTTCATATTACAAAATTAAGTAATTATAGGGTCAATGAATTTTTTTAATAACCATACAAAAGTACATGTTTACACATGGAGTGACCTCCTCATTACCCTAAATTAAATTTACTACATATATACATGCATAGATTGGTTCTGTCTACTTTGAAAAAATAAATCCACATCCACATATGCACAAGGGGGGGTCACTATTTTTTGTATTAGAATACTATGTGAATAAAACTATAGGGTGTCATATATTAATTGTTGGGTAAAAATTATGATTCAATTAGTTCTATAATAATATTTTTTTATTCTCAAATTTTAAATATAACTAATATAGGCATTAATAATAGGGATTAGAAAAAAATAGAAAAAATATAGCATATTTACAAGATATTTATAATAAATATTAGTTGCTATAACTAATTAGTATAATTGTATATTTACTATTATAATTAGTAATATAGTTGTCAAATATTAATTAGTTGACAATATCTCCTACACCTTATGTTAAAAAATTTACAAAATCACCTCCATTAAATCTTATTCCTTGAGGGCTTTCCAACAACACCAATAACACACCCCACCATTTTGAACCCGAGTTTGAAATCCAATTTTCATTTTCATTAAAATTTGAGTTTTCATCACATGTTATTGAATTTCTAATGACAAAAAAACCCAAAATCCAATATTTCTTGCACTTTAAGTCCAAATAACCTTCATTAATTTACCTATTCACTGAGGGTTTTCCAAAAACACCACCAACTTTTTAAATTTCTGAAATTCAATTTTCATGTGTTGTTGAATTTCCAATAACAAAAACTACTCAAAATTCAAATATCTCCCACACCTTATGTCAAAAAATCAACAAACCAACCTCATTAAATTCTATTCATTGAAGGCTTTCCAACAACACCAAGAGAGTTCCACAACTTGATTTAGCCCACTTAGTCTAAATTCCGTTTTCCGTTTTCATTCAAATGCGGTTTTCATTTGTCACTAAATTTCTATTAACAAAAATAATTCAAAATTCAATATCACTTGCACTTTAGGTCATAAAATTATGGAATCACCTCCATTAACTCCTATTCATTGAAGTCTTTCCAACAATATTAAAAGTGCACACCAATTGTTTTGAAATTTTTAGATTTTATTTTCTTGAATTTTAATCTCAATGATAAAATTGTTTTAATATTCATAACTTATGCACCATGTAGGTCAAAAAATTTGGTGCACACTTAGTAGTCAAGAGGTTTCTAACAGTACTAAAAGCATGGTGGGAGGTGTTATGCTTTGAGAGATATCAATGTGATAAAACAAATAAATTACTTTATTTAATAGTAAGATGGTTATAAAAAGAAATTAAAAACATGATAAATTCTTTAAATTTTCATTTTGTCTAGTAATTCAAATTTTAAAATAAGCATACAACACATTTTTCAATTTTAATATTTACACATCATCAAAAACTAACATTGTATAGTTAAAATATTGCATCAATATGTGGATGACTAAATTCAATCACATTACTTAAATTGGACAACTTGTGTTTACATCATGTAAGCATCATGTTTGCCATGTGTATAGTTCAACATCCAATTTGATTAGATAACTTGTTATTTTTGTCAAAATGAAAATAATTATTTTTTATGTTAGTCAAATTGAATAGAATTAATCATTTAAAAGTACTAACCTCACACCACTGAAGTTTGTCTCTCATGACTACATGATTATGTAGTCAAATAAGACACATCACATAGGACATTTAATTATGTAGTCACAAACATGGATATGAGTATGAGTTTTTTAACTATTAGAAATGAAGGATGTCAAGATTAAACAATTTTGGTCATTGGATCAAATGGGATATGGAACAAAAAAAATTCAACTCATGTTGTTAGCAATTTCAAATGTGTTCACAAGATGTCACATGTTTACCCTAGCTTAAGGCTATGTACCATATGTGGCATTTAGGCTAGGCTTAGGACTAGGTAGCTTACATGACACCTAGCCTAGGTGGCTTAAGTATCCTAACATAGGTTGCAAGTACAAGGACTTGAACTCCTCATTTCCATGACAAGAAGTCATGTCCTTAACTAATGAACCACACCTTCATAAGGTGTGGTCTATTGTGAACATATAGTATATAAATGTTTTGAAAACTTTTGCAAGTCTACTTACATAGGTGGAAGGGTAAGAAATATGTAAGTAGGTAAGAAACTAGGAAATTCATAGGTACCTAAGGTAGCCTATGTAACCTATGTAGATAGGTAGCCTAGCCTAAATATATAGGTGACCTAGGTTAGCCTAGGTAATAGCCTATGGACATAGGTAGCTTAGGCTAGGTAGGTAGGTAGCTTAGATTAGATATGTAGCCTAGCCTACCTAGCCTAGTTTGCTAGGTATATATAGATTAACATATAATCATGTAGTCATGTAGTTGCATACTCATGTAATAATGTAGTCACAACAATGACTAAAGGGATTATAACTAAGGGCGTATGACTACATGACTAGAACTAAGACATAATCAATAAATGTCCTAATGATAAAAGACACATTTCAACATTGTGCCTTGACTTTATAACCATCTTGGTTATGATGTTACTAGCGTAAAATCCATATTTTTGTTGTCGTGTGGTATTTTTTTCCTATGTCATAGGCTTCAACTACATTAAACATTGCACAAATTCTTTGTTAACATGAGAATCAATCAAGCAATGGTCATCATACACCATCATCAAGAAATGGGAGTACTAGGTGCTACATCTCAGCTTAACCCAATCACTAAGCTCCCTATTCCTTAAGAGTTCATAGACAAAGGAAATCTAAAATTAATGAAGAATCAAAACATTGTGATTGTTTTGAAAAAAAATCATACATCTTTTGAAGATGTAATGTGGAATTAAACCACCTCATGGCCATGCATGATCAAATTTTGCACTTGCAAAACCAACTACAATAATTGCATGGGGGAGAAGAATGAACTTCAACCGACACATTTCAACCATAAGACTTGCAACAAATTCCAAGTTGGAAATGTAGCAAATGATTCAAAACAATTGAAAACTCAATAGACTCAAGGTACCTAAAGACTAGCAAAGCAAAATCAACTTGAAGGATATAGAAGAACACAATGAGAAAGTTGAAAGCACACAATCACACATACACAATGATGATGAAGTTTTTGGTCATGAAACTTGAGTGATGATGCATAATAGATAAAAACTAAGGACAATAGGTAGGGCTTATGATTTTGAGGTCACCATGAAAAACGGTATTTAATCTAGTTATTATAAGTTACTTAACCTAATTAAGTGTGATATGTGTGAAGAAGGATAGTGAATGATTGATTTATTAAATTTTTGAAATGAATTAATGATGTGTCAAGTAAATTAGTGAGTTGCCTAATTTTCTCTCTAATTATCATTTTGGGTCGTTTTTGGTAGATTATTAGCAAGTCTGAATTAACCCTTACAAGTTTCTTTACTCCTATAATCATGCTTTTAATATTAACCTCTCAAGTTCTCCTATTCACAAATCTGCCATTTTGTGCAAAGATCCATACATAAAATTCTCCAAGTCACATTGAACAAGTGGTCTTCATTAATCATTCCTTCAATCTAGATATATAGTTGTTCTTTCAAAGCTCCGTGGGTGATTACACTTCCAATTGCTTGGACCATGTTTTGAAACTAGTTGATTTTTTCTTACTAAAGATATCTAGTGGCACTACACACAAACAATGTAAAAAAGTGTCACACTTTTGTGCATAAATTAGTTAGAAATGCAATTGAGTAAGAGATCCTTGAAAATGATCAGAACATTAGGTTCATATCCACAAACTTATGAATTATATGATGTTTGCATGTGGAATACAAATAATGGGTCTTTGAAAAATAGCATGTAAAGGTTTGAATGTATTAATGAGAATTATTTCATTTTATATAATTTCTTAATAATACAATAGATTTTTGTGATTGCATGAAATCAACTTTTTTTTCACAAATCAAAATCTATTGCCAAATAATAATAATGAAAAAATAGTTGATTTCATGCAATCACAAAATACAATTGCTTAAGAATAGGTTGAGACCATTGCTATAATAATTTTGAAAACATTTCAATTATGGATAGCCTATATGAATAATCACCAAAAAATCTCCAAGAACTAATAGGTGGTAGTAGTGGATGAAATTGAAGCTAATAGGTTTGTGTAGAAATTGAAGCTTTGGATAAAATGATAAGAGTCCTATAACTAGTACTCATGTTAGTTCCACAAAATTTGTGAATTTCACTTAATGTTGTCTTTCACTAGACCTTTTATTGGATTTTAAATATTTTGTATGTTAGTAATCAATGTTTACTACAAAGTGCAATGATATTATTTTCAATTTTTTGATGTTGTGTCATTGGGTTTGCATCCCAAGAGACACTTAGCATTAAATTGTGAACTTGTTTAAATAGTAAAAAAAAAACTAGTAAAAAAAAAAAAAAAAAAAAATTTTTAAATTAAAATTAAGTTTAAATTTTATTAATTTTTATTTATTTTATTTTAAAAATTTTAAATTTTTTTTTAAAAAAATTTTTTTTTTTTTTA
>Ga0116227_10003652_pt1 | contig 34068 bp, 27 predicted proteins | sample S1TSphgellanicum_FD_89693 | JGI IMG/M metagenome (GOLD analysis project Ga0116227, IMG submission 89693) | Host-associated microbial communities from peat moss isolated from Minnesota, USA - S1T2_Fb - Sphagnum magellanicum MG | ecosystem: Host-associated > Plants > Peat moss > Unclassified... | reverse complement strand
GTGCTCGCGTCGACCTGCCCGATCGTGCTGATCAAACATCTCGGACGCCCCGAACGCTTCTTGCACATGCTGCGCATCTTCAAAACGAAGTCCGTCATGTCGATGGGCGTTTGGGGGCTGATCGGATTCTCGGCACCGGCCACGGCCGCGGCCGTCGGACAGCTCGCAAGCGACGGTCTCCTGCCGCGCGAATTGGGCTTTCTCCGCAACATCGCCCCGCGCGTACTCGCGAACCCGGCGTTGCTCGTGCTCGGCGCGTTCATCTCCGGCTACACGGGCGTGCTGGTCAGCGCCACGGCGAATCCGCTTTGGGCGACCGGCAAACGGCACATTCCCGCGATGTCCGTGTGCTCGGGACTCGCGGGCGCCTGCGCTGCAAACGGCGCGTTGCTCGCACTCTTCGGCGGCAACGCCGCGACGCAGCGCAAACTCGATCGTCTCGAAGCCGTTGCGGGCCTCGCCGAACTCGCGATCATCCTGTCGTTCCGCTCGCACGCGGGTCCGATCGGCAAGCCGATGTTCGCAGGCCGTCGCGGCGCAAAGTTGCGAACGATGACGCTGACGTGCGGCATCGTCGTCCCGACGCTCCTCAACCTCGTGCCGCTGCACGCGCGCTGGAAGACCGTGCTCGCGTCGGCGCTTACGCTCGCGGGCGGCTACGTGTTGCGCGAGACCATCATCGAGTCCGGCAAAGAATCGGCGGACGATCCGCGCGTCAGCTCGCGGCAGCCCGAATGACCGGCGACGGGGAACGGCCGGGCCCAACGGTCGAGGCGCGCGTCACGACGATCGACGGCGGCGCGGCGACGCCGCGCTTCGATCGCCTCGCGACCGAAGAACCCCTCGAGATCCGGCTGCGCGCGGGCGGCGCATCGCGCACGGTCGCGATCACGATGCGCACGCCCGGCAACGACTTCGAATTGGCCGCCGGTTTCCTGCACAACGAGGGAATCCTGAACTCGTACGACGCGCTGCGCGGCATCTCGTTCTGCATCGACCGCGACGTCGACGCAGAACAGCGCTACAACATCGTCAACGTCGATCTTGCCGCGCGCAGCCTGCCCGATCTCCAAACGCTGGACCGGCATTTCACGACGACGAGCGCGTGCGGCGTCTGCGGCAAGGCGAATCTCGAGGCGCTCGAGCAGCGCGGCCTCGCGCCCGTCGACGCCGGCCTGCGCGTCGACGCGGAGACGATCGTCGCGCTGCCCGACCGTTTGCGCGCGGCCCAGAGCGTGTTCGCGCAAACCGGCGGCCTGCATGCGGCCGCGCTCTTCGACCCCGCCGGCGGCCTGATCGCCTTACGTGAAGACGTCGGCCGCCACAACGCGCTCGACAAACTCGTCGGCTGGGCGCTGCTCGGACGCCGCCTGCCGCTCGATCGCGCGATCGTGCTCGTGAGCGGCCGATCCAGTTACGAGATCGTACAGAAAGCCGTGGCCGCGCGGGTTCCCGTCGTCTGCGCCGTGTCGGCGCCGAGCAGTCTCGCCGTCGACCTCGCGCGCAGGTTCGGCGTCACGCTGATCGGTTTCTTACGCGGGTCGCGCTTCAACGTCTACGCGCATGCAGAGCGCGTGCGCGTGCGAGCGACCGTGTGATTCGAACGCGAACGGACGCAATCGCGTTCGAAGATGCGGTGCGCGCGATTCTGGACGCCTGCGCGCCGCTCGCCGCCGAGACGGTCGCCCTCGGCGCGGCGGCGGGACGGGTCCTCGCGCGGACGTTGATCGCGGACGACGACCTCGTCCCCTACGCGCGCTCCGCGATGGACGGGTATGCCGTGGCCGCCGCAGAGACGCGAACCGCACCGCGCACGTTCGTGGTGCGCGAACGCGCGTATGCCGAGCGCGGCCCCGAACGCCGTCACGTAGCCGGAACCGCGACCGCCGTCGCGACGGGGGCGCCGATTCCCGCGGGCGCGGACGCGGTGCTGCCGTTCGAGGACGTCGTGGTGCGCGACGGCGCGATCGTCTGCGCGCACGGCGTCGCGGCGGGCACGCACGTTTTTCCGCCGGGCGAGGACGCGCGCCGGGGCGACGTGCTCGCGCGCGTGGGCGACGTGCTCGGGCCGGCCGCACTCGGACTGCTCGCGGCCGCGGGGCGCGCCGCGCTCGAGGTCGTGCGCCGGCCGCGCGTCGCAATCGTAACGTCGGGCGAAGAGATCGTGCCGGTCGCCGCTTCGCCCGCGTACGGCGAGATTCGCAACAGTAACGCAACGTCGGTAGCTGCCGGGCTCGCGTCGTTCGGCGCGGACGTCGTGCGAATCGTCCACGTCCGCGACGACCGCGCGTTGCTGCGCGCGGCCTTGCTCGCGGCCGGCGGCGCGGCGGATCTCGTGGTCACGACGGGTGGCGCGTCCGTCGGCGAACGCGACTTCGTGAAACCGGTGCTCGACGAACTCGGCGCCGCGTTCGCGTTCCGCTCCGTCGCGATGCGCCCGGCCCGGCCGACGGCCTTCGCACGCCTCGGGGACGCACACGTTGCGGCCCTCTCGGGCAATCCGGCCGCCGCGTCCGTCGCGCTGCACGAACTCGTGCGGCCCGCCGTTCACGCACTCGCCGGACAGCGCCGCACACGCCTGCCGCGCGTCGCCGCACGCCTGCGCGGAGAACTGCACGGAAAGGGCGAGCGCACCTATTTCGCTTTCGTCGCGTTGCACGTCGACGCGGACGGGCGGCTCGAAGCGACGCCGCTGGCCAATCAATGTTCCGCGCTCACACGCACGTCCGTCGATGCGAGCGCCTTCGCGGTCGTCGTTCCCGGTCGCGGCGACGTACGCGGCGGCGAAACGATCGAGGTCGACGTCTTCGATTGGAGCGGCGTCCGCGCCGCCGCCGTCACAACGGCAACGCACACGTAAGGCACGCCGTCCGCTTCTCCGTGGCTACAATGAAAACGCCTTCGTAACGCCGTCCGCTTCGAGCCAACGCTCGAGATGCGTCACGTACTCCGGCCCAAACGTATCGAGCAGACACCGGACGTACGCGGAATACACGTCCTTCTGCCCCGTCGCGACGTAGTGTTCGAGGACGCGCCGATGGATCGCCATGTAGCCCTCGCGCAGCCGAAGTCCGCCGTGCACGAGCGACACGAGGAGTTCGCTCGACGAGCGCTCCGGATGCCGCTCCAACCGCTCGTCGAACCAACGATCGAGTGCCTGGGGCAACCGCATCGAGCGCGTCGGCCCCATCGTCCCCGAGCCCTTGACGCGTGCCATCAATCGTGCGCGCGCTCCGGGTCTCCGTCGTGACTGTGCACCTTGCCGTCGTGTTCGTGATGCTCGTGGTCGTGGTCGTGATCGGCGTGCTCGTGCGCGTGGGCGTGGTGCGTCCCATCGGCGTGCTCGTGCTCGTGCTCGTGCGTGTCCTCGTGCAGGCGATCCATCCGGCGGCATTCGGCCCCCGGCGGACGAATACCGTCCGATCATGAGCCCGACGATCGTCTTCTGGGCCCTCCTTGCGATCGCAATTTTCGGCATCCTCGCGCGCATTTCGCGCGTACCCTACCCGATCGTCATGGTGCTCGGCGGAGCGCTCGTCGCGCTCGTTCCGGGCCTGCCGCCGGTGCGGCTGCCGCCCGATTTCGTGTTCCTCGTCATGCTTCCGCCGCTGCTCTTCGCAGGCGGCTGGACCACGGACGTCCGCAACTTCAAACGCTTTCTCGAGCCGATCCTGTTGCTCGCGTTCGCACTGGTCATCTTCACGACGGTCGCCGTCGCCTATTTCGCGCACGCCTTCTTCGGGTTGCCGCTCGCAGCGGCGTTCGTCCTCGGCGCCATCCTCTCACCGCCCGACGCGATCGCGACGGAGGCCATCGGTGAGAGCGTTCCGTTTCCGCTCGCGATCGCCACGATCCTGAGCGGCGAGAGTCTCGTCAACGACGCGACCGCGCTCGTGATCTATCGTTTCGCCGTGGCCGCCGTCGTGACGGGCGCGTTCTCGCTCGCGACCGCGGCCTGGCAACTGGTCTACGTCAGCATCGGCGGCGTGGCGATCGGACTCGCGATCGCGGAGGTGGCCGCGCGCGTGCAAATCGGCCTGCGCCGCAGAGGTCTCGTCGACGACGTGACCGCGACGATCGTCTCGCTCGCGACGCCCTTCGTCGCGTACCTGCCGGCCGAGGCGGCCCACGCATCGGGCGTCCTCGCCGCCGTCGCCGCGGGTATGTCGCTGAGCCGCCGCAGCGACGAGATGTTCGACGGCGAGATGCGCGTGACGCTCGGCGGCGCATGGGGCGTCGCCATCTTCATCCTTAACGGCATCGCCTTTCTCGCGATCGGATTGCAGCTGCCCTCGCTCTTAGGAGGTCTCTCGGCGTACCGGCCCGCGACGCTCGCCACGTACGCCGCGATCACGTGCGGCATCGTGATCGGGTCGCGCTTCGTTTGGATCTTCGGTGCCGTGTCCGTACGCAGAGCGCTCGGACGTCTGCGGAGTTTCCGCGAAGCGCGGCTCACGTGGCGCGGGATGTTCGTGATGTCGTGGGCGGGCATGCGCGGCATCGTCACGCTCGCGGCCGCGCTCGCGCTCCCGACCGCCATCGGCGACGGCACGCCTTTTCCGGACCGCGACCTGATTCTGTTTCTCGCGTTCGTAACGATCGTCGTGACCCTCGTCGGGCAAGGACTGACGCTGCCCTTCATCATGCGCAGACTCGACGTGATCGACGACCAGAACGACGGCACGGACGTGGCGCGGGGACGCGTCGGTGCGGCGGTCGCGGCACGCGAACGTCTGCGCGAACTCGAAGCGAATTTCGAAACGGTCGAGGAGTGGACCATCGCGGGACGGCTGATCGCCGAACTCGACCAACGCATCGATCACTTCGGCAGAGATGCCGGCGCCGCGCTCGACGGCGGCGCGGTGCACGAACGCGACCTGCAACTTCGGCGCGAACTCTACGGCGCCGAACGCGCCGCACTCACGAAGATGCGGCGCAGCGGCGAAATCACCGACCGCGCCTATCGCGACCTCGCCTGGGAAATCGATCTCGCCGAAGCACGACTCGGCGCCTAGCAAACGTCTCGCCGCCGTGCTAAACGCGGTCGTTGCAGCTTTCGTTACGGTTTAGCGCATCGCGCATCGCGTCGTGAATCGCGCCGTTGGTGGCGAGGAACGAGCCGCCGTCGACGGCGTAGGCGGAGCCGTCGATCGCGCTGACGGTGCCGCCGGCCTCGCGTACGATCAGGCCGCCCGCGGCTACGTCCCACGCTTTGAGATCGAATTCCCAGAAAGCGTCGAAGGTGCCGCAGGCTACGAATGCGGCGTCGAGCGCCGCCGAACCGTCGCGCCGCACCGCTTGCGCCAAATGCGAGAGTCGCGCGAAGTTTGCGCCGTTGCGTTCGTAACGCGCGGGAACGAAGCCGGTGCAAACGAGCGCGTCGTCGAGCGCGCCCGCGGCCGAGACCCGAATCGGCACGCCGTTGCGCGTCGCACCGCGCCCTTTGGCCGCCGCAAAGAGTTCGCCGAGTCGCGGAGCATAGACGACGCCGGCGAGGACCTCACCCGCGCGTTCGTAGGCGATCGAGACGCAATACATCGGATAGCCGTGCGCGTAGTTCGTGGTGCCGTCGAGCGGATCGACGATCCAGCGTTCGTCGCTCGTGCCGGCGTGCGCGCCGCTTTCCTCCCCGAGGATCGCGCTCTTGGGGAAACCCGCGAGCAGTCGCTCGACGATCAGCGTTTCGCTCGCCCGGTCTGCAACAGTTACGAGATCCCCGCGCGCGCCCTTTTGCTGCGTCTCGAGCGGCCCATCCGCGCGCTCGAGGAGAAGCGCTCCCGCTTCGCGGGCGGTTTCGATTGCCAGGTGCAGCGGGTCCACAGAACTCCAAAGCGAGAAGACGCGAGCATGTTCGAACGAATCGTTACCGCGGTCGAAGCCGCGGTCCTCGCGCTATGGGCCGGAGCGATGGCCGGCTTCGCCTTCGTATTCGCCCCGATCGCGATTCGCATCGTGCCGGAGATGGGCACGTTCGCGACACTGATCGGCGCAGTCATCCGTGGCCTCTCGTCGTTCGGAAGCGTCTGCGGCGCGATCGCGATCGTCGCCTCCGTCGTCCGCTCTTCGCGGTCCGAGGCGCGGAAGCTCGCGTTCGGACGGATCGCGCTCGTCGCCGTCGCCCTCGTCGCGTCGGCCTACGAGACGCAGGCGATCATCCCGCGCATGGAGGCGACGGCGGCGCAGATCCCCGGTGCGATCGATTCCGTGCCGAAGGACGACCCGCGTCGCGCGGCCTACGACGAGGAGCACCATCAGTCGACCCGCGTGTACGGGCTCGCGTTCCTGTGCGTCCTCGCCGCGGTGGTCCTGGTTCCGTTCGGCCGCCGAAAGGACGTCTGGTAGCCGCTTGCGGCTTGACCCTGCCGAAGCGCCCCCCGTATACTCGGAGTCAAGGACATCTCGATAGGCGAGGCGTCTGCGAGACACATATGCCGCTGCCCAGAAACGTCGAAAGACGCCAATTGGGTAGAACAGGCTCCGCCGACTCAAGGCGGCGCTCAAAGCGGCTGACGGAAACGTCTACGGTGCGCAGTGCCAAAGCTCGAAGCGACGGAGATGTGGCGCGAGGCTCGACGAGCCGCGTGCTTCGTGCCGGTCGCGATGGCGTCCGGTTTTTGTTTGCATACGAAGCAATTTGCGGAAAGGGGGGCCGGCATGGCGTTTCGGGACGGCTACCTTTCCGAGTTGATCGGTCGTCAAGCGGTCCTCGACGGGCCGGGCGACGTCGCGGTCGGCAAGGTCGTCGACGTCTACGTCGGCAAGCCCGACGACACGTTTCCGCGGATCGACGGCATCGTGATGAGCACGCGCGGCGGCCAGATGCAGAGTCCGATTCACGACGTGATCGACGTCGATCGCGCCGGAACGATCGTGCTGCGCATCCCGCCCACCGAGCGCCCGCTGCCCGACGATCGCGCCCTCTTTCTCGTCAAGGACCTCTTCGACAAGCAGATCGTCGACGTGGACGGGCGCAAGCTCGTGCGCATCAACGACATCGAGATCGCGAACACGGGCGGAACGCTGCGCGTGGTCGCCGCGGAAATCGGCGTGGCCGGACTCCTGCGCCGCCTGGGCGCCCGCCGGCTCGCGCCGGGACTGCTCGACCGCGTGCCGCGCACGTTGATCGCTTGGGACAACGTGGCGCCGATCTCCGACTTGAACCCGTCGCAGGTGCGGCTCTCGGTCTCCGAATCCCGGCTATCGCGCCTGCATCCCTCCGAACTCGCCGAAATCATCGGCGATCTCTCGGCGAAAGATGCGGCGCGCATCGTCGGCTCGCTCGACGACGAGACCGCGGCCGACGCATTCGAACATCTCGAAGCGGACGTCCAGCAGTCGATCATCGCCGATCTCGGCGAGGAACGGGCCGCGGACATCATCGAGGAGATGGACGCCGACGACGCGGCCGACCTTCTCGGCGAACTCGACGAAGTCCAGCGCGCGGCCCTGCTCGCGAAGATCGAGGACCGCGCCTACGCGGACGAACTCGAGGATCTCGTCGAGTACGAGCCCGACAGCGCGGGCGGCCTGATGACGACGGACTACGTGTGGATCTATCCGCACCGGACGACGGCCGCCACGATCGCGAAGATCCGCGAGCTCGCGCCCGAATCGGAATTCATCTACTACCTCTACGTCACGGACGATCGCCGCAAGCTGCTCGGCACGATCTCGCTGCGCACGCTCTTGCTCGCGCTGCCGACGGCATTCATTCACAAGTTGATGGATTCCGATCTCGTGAGCGTCGCGGCGGACACGAGCGCGGAAGACGTCGCCTCGACGATCGCCCGTTACGACCTGCTCGCCGTCCCCGTCCTCGACGACGACGGCCGGATGCTCGGCATCGTGACCGTCGACGATGCGATCGACGCGATCATCCCCGAAAAGATTGCGCATTCGCTACCGCGCTTCGTCCGGCATCACGGACGCCGCCCTTCGACAGGCTCGGGGTGACGCGGTGACGGCGGCGCGGCCGTTCCGGTGGCGTAGTTTGCTGATGTTTCTTTCGGTCGTCGGACCGGGGATCATCACGGCTAATGCCGACAACGACGTTGGCGGGGTCCTGACCTATTCGCAGGCGGGCGCGCAGTTCGGATACTCGCTGCTCTGGTTGTTGATTCCGGTTACGCTCGCGCTCGTCGTGACGCAGGAGATGTGCGCGCGGATGGGTGTGGTGACGGGCAAGGGCTTGGCCGACCTCATTCGCGAGAACTTCGGCGTCAAGGTCACGTTCTGGGTGCTCCTGCTCTTCGTGATCTGCGATCTCGGAAATACGGCGACGGAGTTTGCCGGCATCGCGTCGGTCGCGCCGATCTTCGGCGGATTCATCGGGATCGCGAACGCCGGCCTCTGCAAGACCGTGCTGGTCGTGGCTTGCGCGATCCTGGTCTTCTTCGTCGTGACCCGCGCGAACCGCGACGTCGTCGAACGCATCTTCTTCGTGCTCTGCACCGTCTACTTATCCTACGTCGTGAGCGCCGTCATCGTCCATCCGGATTGGAAAGACGTGGGTCACCAGATGCTCTTCCCGCACTTCGCGTCGTCGAAGGCGTACGTGCTGATGATCATCGCGATCATCGGAACCACGATCTCGCCGTGGATGCAATTCTACATCCAGGCGGCGATCGTCGAGAAGGGCGTGCGCGAAAGCCAGTACGGGGCGTCGCGGGTCGACGTGATCTCGGGCGCGCTCGTCACCGACATCATCGCGTTTTTCATCGTGGTCTCGTGCGCGGCCACGATCTACGTGCACAACGTCGCCTTACCCGCCGGCCATCAGATTCAAGTGAACGACGTAAGCGACGTCGCCGTCGCCTTGCAGCCGCTCGCCGGTCGCTTCGCCGCCCTGCTGTTCGCGATCGGCTTGCTCAACGCCGCGCTCTTCACGGCATCCATCCTGCCGCTCTCGACCGCGTACTACGTGTGCGAGGCGTTCGGCTTCGAGCGCGGCATCGACCGGCGCCTCGGCGATGCGAAGGTCTTCTACGCGCTCTATCTGTCGTTCATCGTCATCGGCGCGGGCGTCGTGATCGTGCCGAACGCGCCGCTTCTCGGGATCATCTTCTACTCGCAGGTCCTCAACGGCGTGTTGCTGCCCGTCGTGCTCGTACTGATGTTGCTGCTCATCAACAATAAACGGCTCATGGGCACCTGGACCAACGGCGTTGCCTTCAACGTGATCGCCTGGACGACGGTCGTCATCGTCAGCGTCCTAACCGCCATCTCAACGGCCCAGCTCGTCTTCCCGCAGATCGGGAGCTGAGCCTCGCTTTGGCTCAGGGTGACGCGATCGGGGCAGCACGACGCGGTCAAGGGAGGCCGTTATCCCGATAGATGCTTCTGCAACGCGTCCAGCACGGGGCCGTCACCGAGATCTCGTGCGGACGGGTGGGCATCGAAGATCATCTCGCGCCCGGTTCCGGGATCGTATGGAGGCCACGTTGCGGCACCCGGACAGACGGGCGTCCCCGTGCGCGCGAAGGCTACCCAACAGCCGTGCATCGATGCCTCCACGGAACGATCGGCAGCGGAGAACCAGGGCGCGGGAAACGTATTGAAAACGAACGGAACCTCCGAGCCGTGCGTCGCGGCGCTGCGCCGGCTTGCGAGGATGCTCGCGATGTAATCGAAGCGGTAAAGATATGCCGGCACTCCGGCCCGGACGGTTCGCGCCGCAAACCAGCGCGCCGGGGCGGCGAAGGCACCGTCACGGAAAAGCGTGCGCGCGATCTCCGTTTCGTCCGTGACTCCGCTTTGCCGATAGGCCCCGGTCACGAAAGCGAAGTCGTCCGGCGGTAGCGCCGGAAAAATCGACTTTGGATCCGACAAATCGCCGAGGATGGAACCGTCGCCGTCGTTCGTGCCGATCACGATCGGCACGCGGCTGCCCCGTGCGAGCATCGTTTGCGGCGCGACCGCGATCAAGCGGCCGTCGACGATCGGCCCGAATCGCTCCGCGGCGCCGGCGCGCTCGAGCGCATCCGCGTCGACCGCGCGCAATCGTGCGAGCGTGGCGTCGCTCCTGAGTCCGAGCGCGCTCGCCACCCGCGTGCCTTGCGCCTCGGCTTCCGCAAGCGTCGGCCACCGAGCCCACAAATCACTCGCCGATTCCGCAATCGCGCGGCGGAACAGACCCTCGGCCGCCGCGGACGACGACGCGAGCGTGACCGTGTCTTCGCCGCCGGCGGATTCTCCGAAGAGCGTCACGTCGTGCGGATCGCCGCCGAACGCGGCGATGTTTGCCCGCACCCAACGTAACGCCGCGATCTGGTCGAGCAAACCGAAATTCGCACCTTCGCCGCCCGCGGCCACCGCCGTCAGCGCGGGATGTGCGAAAAAGCCGAAGATCCCGAGGCGATAATTCAGCGTCACCAGCACGATGCCGTCCTCGGCGAACGACGTGCCGTCGTAAAACGGGACCGAGCCCGAGCCGCTCCGATTCCCGCCGCCGTGCAGCCAGACCATGACGGGCAACTTCGCCGAACGCGTGACGGGCGTCCACACGTTGAGCGTGAGACAGTCCTCGTTCATCGTCGCGGCGCGACTCGACGCCGAAACGAAGCGAGGGAGTTCCGCTTGCAAGCACGTCGCGCCGTAGTCCGCGGCGTTACGAACGCCGCTCCACGGAATAACGGGTGCCGGCGCATGCCAACGTAGATTTCCGATCGGTGCAGCCGCGTAGGGGATGCCTTTGTATGCGACGACGCCGTGGTCGACGACGCCCGCCAGCTCACCGCCCGTGACGTCGGCGATGGCCGTCGCCGCCGCTTCGCCGCGCACGGCGCTCGCGACGCTCGCGACGCTCGCAATCGATACCGCCGCCGTCGCAACTCGCATAACGATCCGTTGCAGCCGCCGTTTCACGATCTTCACGTTCGGAAAATCGACACGCCGTTCTTTCCGCCCTTCGATAGCTCAGGGTGACGTAGAAGTGCGCCTTCACGGGGTTCGCCGCATAGGGGCGCCGGCGGCCGCCCATCGACAGGCTCCGGGTGACGCAGACGCGTCGATCGGGTGAGGTGCGGGGGGCTGCTGCCGGACGCTCGAAGCGCTCGTGCATGAGAGCTGCCTTGACTGCCGCGTTGCTTACCGCGTCCGGATTCTTCGCGTCGTGTGCCGCGACCGCGTTCGCCGACACCCCGCCGTCGAAGGTTGCGTCGCCCGCCCCCGCGCCGAGCGTCACCGATTACGATAAGTTCGTCAAAGAAGCGGAAAAACAACCCGGTCTGTTCCCGCTCTACCGTTCCGGCGGGAAGACGTACATTGAGGTGCGCGACGATCAACTCGAGACCGATTTTCTCGAGCACATCGTTCCGGCGAACGGGCTCGGCGGTTACGGCATTCACAGCGGCGACCAGTTCGCCCAGAACGGCCGGATCGTGCGCTTTCACGACCTGGGCAAGAGCGTCGCGCTCGTCTGGCCGCACACGCGTTTCGTCGCCGAGCCGGCCACGGCGCTCGCCACCGCCGTGCGCGAATCGACGGCCGATTCGGTCGAGGCCGTCCTGCCCGTGGTCGCCGAGAACAAAGCGCTCAAGACGCGCATCCTCGACGCGTCGCCGCTCCTGGGCGACTTGCTCGATCTTGGGAACGCGCTCAGCGACGCAATCGGCGCGGACGAAAAGCCGGCGTCCGCCTACCATCTCGACCCCGCCCGAACGTACTTCGGCTCGGCCAAAGCCTTCCCGGAAAACGTGATCGTGGAGGCCGACCAGACGTTCAGCACGAGCAAGGGCGACGACGGCGTCGACACGGTGCCCGATGCGCGCTTCGTACAAATGCGCGTGAAGTACAACTTCTCCCGGATCCTCAGTACGCCGGGCTATAAGCCGCGCCTGTACGACGAGCGCGTCGGCTATTGGGAAGATCCGCACGCCGGGTTCGACCGCGATGCGGAACTCGACAATCTCCGCTGGTACATCTTGCGCTGGAACCTCGAGCCGAGCGATCCGGCCAAACCGCTCTCACCCGCGAAAAAACCGATCGTGTTCTATCTGGATCGCTCGATTCCGCAAGAGTATCGCGGGGCCGTGCGCGACGGCATCCTGGAATGGAACAAGGCTTTCGCACGCATCGGCATTTCGAATGCGGTCAGCGTCCTCGATCCGCCGGACGACCCCGCCTGGGATCCCGACGACATCCGCTACAGCGTCGTGCGCTGGGTAACGGACGAGCCCTCGGAATTCGGCGCCGAAGCCCAGATCGTGTGGGACCCGCGCACGGGTGAAATTTTCCGCGGCGGGGTGCTGCTCGATAGCAATCTCGGTCGCACGGCGAAGTTCTCGGAGCGCATTCTCCTGGGGGCGCTCTCGTTTCCGGCCGACGGCGACGCGGCGCCGCGCGCGGCAGCCCGAAACGCCTACCTGCCCACACTCGACGAGTCGTCCTTCGGCATCGGCGAAGCGGCGCAGAGCGCCTTCGGTATCACGGCACTCGAACTCATGGGCGAAAGCGGCAACCTCGACACGTACGTGTACCAGCGGATCAAAGCGGTCACCATGCACGAAGTCGGACACGATTTCGGTCTGAGCCACAACTTCATCGCCCATAACGCGTTTACCGCGAACGAACTCAAGAGCGCCGCGTTCACCAGCGCCAACGGTACGTCGGCGTCCGTCATGGATTACTGGCCCGTCAATATCTGGCCGAAGGGAACCTCGCACGGCACCTATTCGCCGATCGCGCTCGGGCCGTACGACTATCACGTCATCCACTGGGGATACGCGCCGATTCCCGGCGCGACGACGCCGCAGGACGAAGGGCCCACGCTCGCGCGCTGGGCGGCCGCTTCCCAAGATCCGAAGTATGCGTTTGCCGGCGACGAGGACGGCTCGTTCCAGGACGGGCACGCGATCGATCCACGCGCCGCACCGTTCTTGCTTTCGAATCGGCCGCTGGACTGGTGTACGACGCAGCTCGATCTCACCAAGAGTCTCTTCGCAACGCTCGACCGGCACTTTCCGCAGCGGCAGCAGCCATGGTCCGACGAACGGACCGCGTTCCTCTCGCTGCTCCTGCGCTACGACCGCTGCACCGCATCGCTCACGCACTACATTGCGGGCGAGTATCTCACGCGCAACCGCATCGGCGATCCCGGCGTGCGAACGGCGCTCGCCCCCGTGTCGCGCGGTGAGGAGCGGCGCGCGTTCTCGCTCCTGAATACGTATCTCTTCGCCGATGCCAACTGGCATTTCTCCCCGACGACCCTCGAACGGCTGGTCTACACCGAATACATTCCGTTCGCGAACTTCGGATACGATCCGAAACCCCGTCACGACTTACCGGTCGTCGAACTGGTCGGTGCGATGCAGAGCCACGCGCTCGCGGCGATGTTCGCACCGCTCGTGCTGCAGCGGCTGGCGGATTTACCGACGAAGGCCCGCGCGGGCTCCACGATGACGCTCGCGGACCTCTTCACTTGGACGCAGTCGGCCGTGTTCGACGATCTCGGTAGCGAACGCGATGCCACGCAGATCCGGCGCAATCTTCAGCGCACCTACGCGCGCATGCTGGCCCACCTGGCGACGACACCCCAAGCCGGGACGCCGCTCGACGCGCAGGCCCTCGCGCGCGTGGAACTCACCGACGTCGCGGCCAAGACCAAACGCGCGCTCTCGCGTCGCGGACTCGATCTGCAAACGCGCGCGCACCTGGCCGCGCTCGACGTCGAGACCGAACGCGCGCTCGACGCGAAAATCGCGCTTCCGGTGACGGCGCTGTGAGCCTCGCGCTCGGCGCGTTCGTCGCGACGGCGGCGAGCGTCCGGGCGCAGCCGGACACCGCGTCCTCGCCGCAACCGGCCGCATCGGCGCAAGCCGCGGCATCGCCCGCTCCGTCGCCAACGGCGCGCGCACGCGGCTTCCGCACCATTACCGACGCGGCCGCAACCTACATCGATCAATCGACGAACGGCCCCGGGCGCAGCCCCCCGGAAGCGGCCGGCTTCGTCGCGGGCTCGCCGCTCGCGCCGAACACGCCGTACGATCTGTTCTCGAGCGCGCCCGACGTGCCGGGAATCGCAGGCATCGGCGCGTGGAACACGACGGCGATCTATGGATTCGAGAAATTCGATGCGAGCCTCACCGGCGGGTTCGGTTACGCGAACGGCAGCGTGACGAACGCCTCGTACTGGGGCGAATCGCTCTTTCCGGCGCTCAACCCGCATCTGGGCGCGCAGGCGTTGCCGTATCGCATCGCCTTCCCGCTCCACGCCGGCGGAGACGACGGCACCGCGTTTCGCGCATCGATCGAAAGCGGAGCGCTCGCGACGGCCGACGGCGCGCTCCGCGTCCGCGGCGGTTATTTCGATCTCGCGCAGACCGACCGGTTCGTCTTCGCGCAACCGGCGCTCACGAACGTCAATCCGGCGATCGGTCTCGCACCCGCCGAATCGCTGACGAACGGCCTGCCGTCGCTCGGCGACTGGGCGCCGGACGCGACGCAATTGCCGCTCGACGGTATCGACGCCGTCGCGCATCGCGACGCTGCGACGCTCGAACTTACGAACGCCGCACTCCCCTCGCTGCCGGGCGAATCGGCGCGCCTGACGCTGGGCTCGCTCGTCTTCGATCGCGGTGAAGGCACGCGCTTCTCGGCGGAAGTCGCGCATGTGGCAACGGGCGGCCTGCCGTTTCTCACGACGGTTCCGTTCGGTGCGAACCCGGCGTACCTCACGACCCCCGAAGGCGTCCTCCCGACGAGCACGCTCGACGGACAGCGCGAAACGGTCGCGGGAATTCGCGGTGCCTTTCACGTCTCGACCGCAGCCGCACTCGACGGCATCGTCGAGATCGGCCGCGCGTGGTACGACGCAACCGACGCGGCCCTGCCGGGCACGTCGCGCCCCGGCGGTTTTTACCACGCGGGACTCACGCAGACGCACGGCCGCGCGACCGCGTCGCTCGACGTTTACCGGATGGAGCCGCGCTACGCGACGATCATCTTGCCCTACGGCGTGCCGGAAAATCAATGGAGCGCCGCGCTCGCGTGGCCGGGACAGTGGCTCAAGTCGAACTATCAGATGATCGACAACACGGTCCTTGGCGTAAACCGCCAGGGCTATCGGTTCCGCTATTACGTCGACAAGGGCCCGCTCGAAGCGCACGCGGAGTACACCGACCTCCGTCAGATCGCGCCCGAGACCACGGTGACGGCCGAAGAGACGGGCTTCGTCGACGGGTACTACCTCCCGGAGTTGCCGTCGCAGGCGACCTTCGGCCGGCAGAAGCGTTACGCGTTCTGGGCCGCGTGGCACCCGGCATTCGGCGATCTCACATTCGACGTCGTCGACGATACGCTGTACCGCCCAGCGGCTGCCGGCGCTCCGCTCGACGGCGTCTCCTACGAGGTGCCGCAGGCGGTCCTGACCTTCGACCGGCGCCTTTCGCAAAACGTCGTCGCGTCGCTTGCCGTCGGCCGCTACGCGATGGACGGCCGCTTTTCGGAGCCGATCGATTTTGCCGAACGCATCTATCTCGCGGGCGTCGAACTCAAAGAAACGCCGAAATCGTCGCTTCTGCTCAGCTTCCGGCGCACCACGTTTGCAGGCGTTTCCACCGCGCCGCTCGCCGGCACCTCACCCGATTTTACGGGTTCGCTGCTCGTCATCGAACAACGCCTGCATCTCTAACGCCTGCCCCTGTCACCCCGAGCTCGTCGAAGGGCGCCCGACGCGGTCGCCGCTATCGAGGTCGCTGCCGAACACCCTTCGACAAGCTCAAGGTGACAAGAGCGGAAGCCGAACGGCTCCTAGAGGCGTCACCTCGGGCCGCAGGATTATCCTCGCACCGCTTGCATCCCGAGGCTGAATACGATAGCGAAGATCACAAACCCGAGCGCGTAGACGCCGATTACGAGCGGACGAGGCCTGCCTCGGCGGGCGAAGACGGTGCCCATGGCATATGTCCCTCCATTGAGAATGGCGAGAATCCAGTGCGGGGCCGGCGGAGCGATCTTCGTCACCCCCCACAGGGCGGCGCCGACGACGATCTGGAGGACGAGCACATAAAGCACGAAGCGACGCGCGGGTTCCCAAATGACGGCGGCCAGGGACATCAGCACGATGAGAAAACCGATGGCATAATGCACGTGGAGCAAGATCATATCCGCGGGTCCTTCGCGTGATCGATAGCGCCGTCATGTCGAACGACGACCTGGTCGACTTCGCCGAAGGTCTCGCCCGGGTGGCGAGCACCGGCGGCGGACCCAAGGCCCTCGCCGCGCACCTCGCGACGCTGCTCGATGCCGCCGTGTTGGTCGAAGACGCCGAATGGCGCCACGTCGCGCTCGCCGGCGCCGCGAAACGCTCCGTTCCCCCGTCGAGCCGCGACCTGATCTCCGCGGCGCCGAAGGACGGCGACGGTGCGATCTCGCTCCAGACGCCGGGCGACGCGACGGGCGGCCTCGCGGTCCGGATTCGGGGCGGCGACTCGCCGCTCGGGTGGCTCTCGGTGTTTCCCAACGCCGCGCCGGCGGAGGGCCGCGTCGGTGCCGTGCGGCTCGCGGCGGCGGCGATCGCCGTCGAACTCTCGCGCGACGCGGGCGGCGGCCGCAATCGCCGCAAGTCGTTCTGGGACCGGCTGATCTCGCGCGCGTACGACGATCCGATCGAGGCGAAGGACGACGCGACGGCGCGCGGCATCGCGCTCGCGGCCGGCTATGTGGCGGTTGCAATCGAGGCCGAAGGGCTCGAAGAAGCGGTCGCGGCGACCAAGATGGGTGACCTGCGGCGCATCTGCCTCGAGACGCTGCGTTCGGGCGCCGGCGACATCGTCGTCCTCGAACGGGGCGGCGGCTTCGTCTTCCTGTGCCCCGCGCCGATGGAAGTCGACGCGGCCAACGCCCGCACGGCCGCGACGCTGATCGCGCGGACCGCGACGAAGAATCACTTCGGTGCCAAGATCGTGGGCGGCGTGGGACGGCCCGCCGAAGCGATCTTCGCGCACCGGACGGTCGAAGAGGCGCGCGAGTCGATGTTCATCGCGCGCCGGCTCTTCGGCGGCTCGCGCGTGATGCCGTACGACGACCTGGGCGTGTACCCGCTGCTGCTGCGCGGCGGCGCGACCTCGGCCGAATTGCGCGAGTTCTCCGATCGCATCCTCGCGCCGCTGCGCGCCTACGACGAAAAACACCAAACCGAATTGATCCGCACGCTGCGGCTGTATTTCGACGTCGGTCAAAACGTGAAGACGGCCGCGGCCGAACTTTCCGTGCATCGGCACACCGTCTTCTACCGGTTGCGCCAGATCGCCGAGATCAGCGGCCACGATCTCGACTCGGCTCACGATCAACTCACTCTGCGAACGGCGATGGCGATCGATGCACTCAACTCACACGAACGGTAAAGCCGTCAGCAAACGCGACGTCTTGCGGCTGGCCAAGGAGCGCGACGTCCGGTTCGTCCGGCTCGCTTTCGTCGACATCCTCGGGATCAGCAAGAGCGTCGCGATCCCCGTCGGCGAACTCGAGCGCGCGATCGAAGGCCGCGTCACCTTCGACGGCGGCTCGATCGACGGATTCGTGCGCGGCGAAGAAGCCGACATGCGGCTGCTGCCCGATCTTGCGACCTTCGCCGTCTATCCGTGGACCAGCGGCGGCCACAACGAAGCGCGGCTGATCTGCAACATCGCGACGCCCGACGGCGAACCGTTCGAAGGCTGTCCGCGAACGGCGCTCATGCGCGCGATCGACGACGCCTCCGACGTGGCCACGGACGTGCTCTGCGGCTTGGAAGTCGAATTCTATCTCTTCGACGTCGGCCCCGACGGCGTGCCGACCACCGATTCGAACGACGTCGGGTCGTACTTCGACATCAACGAGAGCGACCGCGGCGAACTCGCGCGCATCGAAATCGTGACGGCCCTGGAATCGATGGGCATCGGTATCGCGAGCGCCCATCACGAACACGGCGCGGGTCAGCACGAGATCGACATCAAGGAAACGGGGCTGCTTGCGGCCGCGGACGCGCTGATCACGATTCGTACGGTCGCGAAGCATATCGCGACGCGCCACGGCCTGCACGCGACCTTCATGCCGAAACCGGCCGAACATCTCGCCGGCAGCGGCGTGCACGTCTACTTTTCGTTCGCCCGCGACGCGTCGGACGACGCGAGCGGCGACCCGGACGACCTCGCGGAGAACGCGCTCTTCGCGATCGGCGGCCTGCTCGAACACGCGCCCGCCTTCACGGCGATCTGCAACCCGACGGTCAATTCCTACAAACGTTTGGTGGCCGCCTGGGACGCGCCGATCTACACGGTGTGGTCGTACCGTAGCGCGAATTCGCTCGTTCGGGTGCCTTCACCCGAGGACGCGCGTTCGCGCGTGGAGGTTCGCAGCGCCGATCCGGCGTGCAACCCGTATCTCGCAACGGCCGTGCTGCTCGCGAGCGCGGCAAACGGTATCCGGTCGCATACGCTGCCGGGCGACCCGCTGACCGGTTCGACGTACGAACTCAACGAACGCGAACGCGACCGCCGCCGTATCCGCACGCTCCCGAAGTCGCTCCGGCAAGCGCTGGTCGAACTCGATAAAGACGTCGTCGTGCGCGGCGCGCTCGGCGATCACGTGTTCCACGCTTTTCGCGACGCGAAGGTCGCGGAATACGAGAGCTACCGCCGCGCAGTCCATCCGTGGGAGCGCGAAGCGTACCTGCGCGTCTATTGACGGCGTAGTTGCGCCTCCTCGTTGCAGGCGGCACGGGCCTCGTCGGTGCCGCGATCGTGCGCGCGCTCGCCTCGTCGGATGTCGTGCGCGAGATCGTCGTCACGTCGCGTTCGGAAGCGCGCCTCGCCGCACTTCTTCTCGATCTCGGGCCGCTCGCCGCCGTGGTGATTCCGCTCGTCGTCGAGGCCGGCGCCAGCGGAGACGGCACGGCGCTTCGCGCGGCGATCGAACGAAAGGTACCGAACGTCGACGCCGCGATTGCGTCGCTCGGCGCCGGAGAACCGGACGGTAGGCGCCTCGTCGATCTTTCTCGTGCAACGTTCGACACGATGATGGCGGAGTTACTCGGGGCGCACGTCGCCTTTGCAACCGCGGCGCTGCCGCTCCTGACGGAAACCGGCACGTATCTCGGCATCGGCGGCGGCGCCGCGTACGCGCCGATGCCGGGGGGCGGTGCGATCTCGATTGCCGCCGCGGCACAGGTGATGATGACGCGCGTTCTCGCCGCAGAAAACGACCGCCCCGGCCTCCGCATCCGCGAACTCGTCATCGACGCGCCGGTCGTGCGACGCGAGGAGGCGGGGGGCCGCGGGGCGATCGCACCGGACGAGGTCGGCACGGTCGTGGAAGAACTCCTCCGGACTGGGTCGACGACGCGGTCCGGCATCGAGACGAACGGGTCGATCGTCCGTATGCGGCCGATCACGGTCGACCCAAGCTAACGCCCCTCCCGTTTGCCTCCTCGACGAGCGAGCTGAAGTGGGTATAGCCCGCACTATGCGACCGAAGATCACCCCTGCCCGAACTTCACCACTGCGAAAACCGGCACGTTTCGCCGGCACCGTTTCGGCAACGGTAGCGGCGCTCGTTCTCATGGGAGCGGCTTCCAGCCCCGCCCCGGACCGTGCGTCCGCGACGCCCCAACCAATCGCGTCAGCCGCGCCGCCCCCGGCGCTCGAGGCGTTCGCGCGCGCTTGGGACGGCGTCACGGCATACCGCGCAAAGGTCTCGGTATTTGCCGTAAAGGGAGCAGCGGTCCAGAACGTCGTTTTCAACTACACCTTTCGTAAGCCGTCGAGCTTTGTCGTGCGCGTCATCGAAGGTCCGAATGCCGGAGTTACGTTGACCTGGGACGGCGGGCCCACCGTGACGGCGACCCGCGGCGGAGGACTCTTTGCGGCGCTATTCAAGCGAACCATTCCCCTGCACGATCCGCTGGTGACGACGATTCGCGGCTCGTCGATCGATCAGTTGAGCTATGGCGCCATCCTCGCGCACGCCGAGCAGACCCCGGGAACGCTCGCGCAGAGCCCCGGAGAGCCGATCGCAGGCACCGCCACCCAAGCGCTGTCACTCGTACCGGCCGATCCGGCGGCCGACGCCGGACTCAGTCGTGAGGTCATCGAGATTTCGCCCGCGACGCAGCTTCCGATACGTATCGAGGGCTACGAAGGTACGACGCTCGTGCGCAAAATCGACTTCTCGGATGTTCGGCCCGAGAAGTGACGGTAACAAAACGCTGAGCGGTTCTCAGAATCCGTTACGGAGCAGCGGGAACCGGGCAAGGCGCGCTCATGAAGATTGCGATTTTAGCCGCTGGACTGATCCTTGCGAGCGCCGCACCGACGCTAGCCGACGACCACCACGGCAATAACAGACACAACAACGGCAGAATGATGACGCAGCGCCGGCCGATGCCGCAGCGCGACCCGCATCGCTTCCGTCAAGGCCAAGTGTGGCACGGCCATCACCTCGTCTACCGCGGCGGATATTGGGGCTACCAGCAGCCGAGCGGCGTCTTCCTCCATATCAACCTCTAATCGAACGCGGCCCGCCCGCCGCCGCATAGATGCGGCCGTTCGGGTGGAGCGGCGCGCGAAGCGCCCTCGTCAGGCGGCCGAAGCGGCTAGGTGACGGGACAAATGCCGACGATCTCGTGGATGTAGATGGTCGAGCCTTCGTGCTCGCCGCGCCGCAGAAAAACGGAGATCGACTTGTCGGAGAGGAGCTCCGTGCGCAGTTCGCCCTCGTGCTCGGAGGCATCGTCGAGCCGCACGCGCACCCGGCGCCCGGCATACGCCCGTAGCGCCGCAACGTCCATGGATCGATCCGCCGGCCTCGTCATCACGCAAGTCGGACGACCGTCCGCAGGCCCCGGTTCCGAGAATTGTCGGTGCAGGCAGCCAAAGCCGGCAGTCCGGCGCCGATTCGAGGCCGCCTAGCACGTTTTGGGAGGGCGTTCGCACCACGATTCAGTGGGCGTACGACTTCCCTAAGATCCCGTCCGCAATGACAAAGAGCAGGCACATGGCCGTCAGTGCGAAGCCCCAGTTGCGCCAGGCATTTTGTACGGCGATGAATTGTTCGATGCTCGAAAAACGCCGACCGTCATACGCCAAGTCGTTCGCCCGAAAGCCCAAGTAAATTCCGAAGCCCAATCCGACGAGCGGAATCCAGCATATCAGGAGGTGTACGCAGGCTAGAGCGAACTTGCGGTGGTTCAGTAGCCACAGCCATTGGAAGAAGAACGCGCCCCAGTTCCACTTACCGGAATAGACGGGGTTCCTGGTACCTCCTTGGCGGCCGGATCCGTCTGCGAACGCATCGCTCTGAACGAACGAGGAAATGTCGGTCGTCATGAGTACCTCTACGCCTTCGGACCTGGGCCTTCGATGATTCGCACGAAGTCGGTCGGGCGGATCCATTTGTCGACGGCGGCTCGAACGTGGGCGTTGGTGACGCCGATCTCGCCGCGAGCATCGATCGTGGCTTGGTCGAGCGGGAGCCCGAGTTCGGAATATCCGATGAGTTGCGTTGCGATGCCGTCGAAACTGGCCGCTCGCATCGGTATGCGCGAGACGAGTTCGACCCGTCCGCGCACGAGATCGTTCTGCCCGAGCCCGTTCGTCGCCAAATTCTTGAGGTCGCTCATGATGAGCGCTTGCGCCGCGAGGATCTTGTCGGGATCGCAGGCATACTCGATCGCGAACGTCGAGCGACGTTTGCCGATGGTCGCACGACTGAACACGCTGTAGACGAGTCCGTGCACGTCGCGGACGTCGTGGAACAGAATCGCACTGCCGCTACCGCCAAACGAGGCGTTCGCAACGGCGAGCGCCGCATAATCGGGATCGGTTCGCGTGATCGGCGAGACTTCCACGAGCTGCACGTTCGACTGAACCTTTTGCGGATCGGGAACGATGACCGAACTACTCGTATTCGCCGGCACCGCCGGCAGGTCGACATCCGGCTTCGGGCCCGTGGCGACCCAGCCGCCGAATTCTTTTTCGAACACGGCCTTGGCGCGTGCGGGATCGACGTTGCCCACCACGACGATCGTCGTGAGGTCCGGCCGGTAGACCGAACCGTAATACGCCTTCACGTCTGCGAGCGAAATCTTGGCGACGGTTGCGGGCGATGCGAACCGTTGGATCGGGTCCGTTGCCGGATAGAGCGCCGCGTTGAGTGCCACCTGCGTTGCGTGATCGGGTGAGGCGACGATGCCCGCAACGGAGCCGGCTTCTTGCGCCTTGATCGCATCGAACGCCGCGGCGGGGAATGCCGGGTGCAACTCTTCGTCGGCGAGCAACGCGACGCCACGCTCGAAATCTTGCGAGCGCGCCGTGAGCGAGAACGTCGTGCCGGCCACGACCTCCGCAGCGATCTTATCGAGCTCGGCGCGCAACCCGAGCCGATCGTACGTGGCGGTGCCGAACGGCAAGAGGTTCGCCGTGATATCGGCGACGCCGTCGAGCCCCGCGGGCGCTTGAATCGCTTCGTTCGAATCGATCGAACCGTGGACGACCACCGTCTGCGAGACTTTTTGTGGAACGACGATCAGGCGGATCCCGTTCGAGAGCGTCGTGTCGACGGGCACGTAGGCGGGCGACGGGACGGCGACGTTCGCGAACGCGGTAATGGCCCACGCCGGGAGCGGGTCGTGATGCAGGAGGGTCGGGTTGTTCTCCGATCCGGCGCTCGCGGACCCGCCGGAGCTGTTGGCGCCCGGAGCTACGCCCGGTTTCGGCGCGGCGATTCCGACGATTTCGTGTTGCGGATCGACGTATTCGCGCAAGACGCGATCGACGTCGTCGACGGTGACGCGTTCGGTAGCGCTCAAGATGTCGTCGGGCGAAGATTCGCCTTGGACGGCGACGGCCTGACTCCATTGAAACGCCAGGTCCTCGACGGAATTCGCCTTGTACTCCGCCGCAGCGATGGCCCGTCGCTTTTCCGCTTCGACGAGTTCCGGCGGAACGCCGGTCGCGCGGTAGTTGTCGAGGACGCCGCGAAGCAGCGCGATCGCGTCGTCCGGTTTCGTCGTGACCGGAACGACCACGTATCCGACCGCCGAGCCGGCCTTGGGATGCGTATCGAAATCGGAGAAGACCGCTTGCAGCGCTTTGCCCTGCGCCACGAGCGAGTACAGATCCGAACGCTGACTCGAAAGAACGGCTTCCAAGATTTGACCGGCGGCATAGTCCTTGTCGTCGTAGCCCGGGAAGCGGTACGTGAGGCTCGCGATCGTGAACGGTTGATCGCTATCGACGGAAAAACGCTGCGATGCGAGCGGGGTGATGTTCGCCGGATGACGCGACGGTAACGGCGCGGCGGGAATTTTGCCGAAATACTTTCTTACCGCGCCGATCGTGGACTTGGGATCGACGTCGCCGACGATAACGTAGATCGCGTTGTTGGGATGATAATACGCATTGTAGAGCGCCCGGAGTTGCGGCGCGTTGATCTGCTTGTCGAACGATTCCAGCGTGCCGAGACCGTCGTTACTGTAAGGTGATCCGGCGAAGACGTGCTCGTCGATGTTGCGGAAGAGCTTTTGCGTGGGCTGACTGTCGTCTTGCGTGACCTCGTTCTTGATCGCGCCGCGCTCGATCGCCCAATCCTTTTGGGCGAGCGTCAGGTGCTGGGCCCGCGATGCTTCCATCCGCAGCAGCAGATCGAGATACTTGGAAGGAGCCGTGAAAAAGTACTGCGTGACTTCGGACTGCGTATCCGCATCCCAATTCCCGCCGAGGAGCTCCGCGACGTCGGCGAGTTGGGATTGCGAGAGGGTCGAGCTACCGCGGAACATCATGTGTTCGAGCGCGTGCGCCTGTCCTTTGACGCTCTGATCGTTCGAGCCGACTTCGTAATTGAGCATCGCGGTCACCACGGGCGCGAGCGGGTCGCGAACCACGATCACCTTGAGCCCGTTCGATAACGTCGCGCGCACGACGCTCAAATCGCTCGGGACGTCCGCCGCGCGGGACGCTCCGCAGAACGCGATCAGAATACACAACGTCAGACTGCTACGAAGCAAGGCTCTCATGCTAGGCGCGGTTCGGAGGGATCGGTTGCCGACCCTTGTGTTCACAAGCGGGCCGTCGCTTCGGCGAGCGCCGTCGCCGATCGTGCGGCATCGGGATTTTTCGGGATAGGCATCGGCGCAAGAGGCTGCTAGGCTCGCGTAAATGCGGAACGTTTTCGGGCCACGTCAGCGAACTAGCGCAAACGGTTTCGCCGTATGCTTCCTCGTAATCGTGACGGCTGCGAGTTGCGCTTCCCACGCGCCGGCGCCGAGCGGTCCGCCGCCGATCAGCGTGGCGACGGCGAAGGTGACCCGCGGCAACATCTCCACGTACGTCTCGTTCGACGGTCAGATTTCGCCGAATTTCCAGACGACGCTCAGTACCGCCGAAGCGGGGACGATCGCGTCCGTCGACGTCACCGAGGGGCAGTTCGTGAGCCGGGGCGAGGTCCTCGCGACCCTCGATACCTCGCAACTGCAGGCAGAGCTCAAAGCCAACGCGGCGACCGTCCGCCAAAACCAAGCCGAACTCGTGCACAGCGATGTGGCCGCGCCGGTCGCCTCGCAACAGTACGATTCCGCGATTTCGACCGCGCGACAAAACCTCGAAGCGGCGCTCAATAGCGTCCATTCGTCCGAGTCCCTGCTCGTGAGCGACGAGCTCACGCAGGCTGCGGATCGTACGCTCGAGAGCGAAGGCTACGTTTCGACCTCGACCTACGAGCAAGCGCAAGCGGCGTACGTCGCGCAGCGCGCGGCGGTGCACGACGCTTCGCAAGCGGTCACAGCGGCACAGGCATCGCTAAAGACGGCGCTCGTCGATACGAACCAACGCCAAGAAGATCAGGCGACGATCGCCGCGAGTCAGGCGACCCTTGCGGCCGGTGAGGCGAATGTCGAACTGCTGCAGGCCGAGATCGCACAATCCTCGATCGTCGCACCGTTCGACGGCCAGGTCACGGAGCGACTGCTCGATCCGGGCGCGTTCGCGGGCGCGAACACCGCGATCCTCGAGATCGCGCAGAGCTCGACCGTGTACGTCGTCGCAAACGTACCCGATATCGATCTCCCCTACGTCAAGGTCGGCAAAGCCGTTACCTTCACGAGTTCCAGTCTGCCCGGACGCACGTTTGCAGGAAACGTCTTCGACGTCAACACCACGCCGACGTCGGGGACGCTGAGCTATCGCGTGCGGCTCGCGCAACCGAATCCGGGGCTCGTGTTGCGCGGGGGAATGCTCGTCGAGCTAACGACCGTCGTCGCCCGTCACACGCACACGCTCCTCGTGCCGAGCGCGGCCGTGGTGGCGGGCGCGGGCGGCGCTCACGTCTTCACGATCGAGAATGGAAAGGCGAAGAGCCTGCCCGTGCGCGTCGACCTGCAAACCGATACGCTGGTCGAGGTACACGGGAAAGGAATCGCAGCCGGAGAGAAGGTCATCACGTCGCAGCCGACCGGTTTGCAAGACGGCTCGACCATCGCCGGTCCCCCGCCGGCGGCGCCCGGCAAACACACGGTGGCCGTCTCGAAATAACCATGCCGTTCGCGCGACGACTTCACGTTCTATCCCGGGAATTCACGATACCGCGCCGCGGCGCATCCTGGTATTCTTCCCAAACCTAAAGGTGCCGGGGTACCCATTTGTTTCTCCGATTGTTCGTCGAGCGTCCGATTCTTTCGGCCGTGATCGCGGCGCTGATTTTACTCGCGGGCGCGGCGTCGATTCCAACGTTGCCGATCGCCGAGTTTCCGCAGATCACGCCGCCGCAAGTCGTCGTCACGAGTACCTACATCGGCGCGGATGCCGGCACGGTCGAGGCCGCAGTCACCAATCCCCTCGAAGAACAGATCAACGGCGTCCAGGGCTTGGAATACATGTCCTCGACGTCGTCCAATGCGGGCGTCTCGACCATCACGATGACCTTCGACCCATCGCGCGACGTGGATCTCGCCGCGGTCGACGTGCAGAATCGCGTCCAGGACGCCTCGGGCGAGCTCCCGACCGCCGTCAACCAGACGGGCGTGCAGATTACGAAGTCGACCGGCCAGTTCATCATGGCGATCGCCTTCAAATCGAGCGACCCGAGCGTGACGCCGCTCATTCTGAGCAATTATCTGGATCGGAGCATCAGGGATCCGCTGCTGCGCATCAACGGCGTGAGCGCGGCAGTCGTCTTCGGCGAGCGCCTGTACGCGATGCGTATCTGGCTCGATCCGCGTAAGCTGCAGTTCTACGGTCTCGGCGCGAGCGATATCACGACGGCCGTCGCAAATCAAAACGTCCAGGTTCCCGCCGGAGCGATCGGCGAGGAACCAGCGCCCCCGAACCAAGCCGAGACGATCAACGTGCACGTTCCGGGACAACTCGCCGATCCCGTTGCCTTCGGAAACATCATCGTTAAGAACGGCACGAGCGGCTCGATCGTGCGCCTCTCGCAGGTCGCCCGCGTCGAACTCGGCGCGCAAGACTACGCGTCGAATCTGCGCTTCGATCGTAAGCCGGCCCTCGGGATCGGCATTCAAATCAACAGCAACGCGAACGCCCTTGCCGTCGCGCAAAACATACGCAAGACGCTCGACGCGCTCAAGCCGACCTTCCCTACCGGCGTCACGTACGAAGTTCCGTACGACACCACGCTCTTCGTGAGCGAATCGCTGCATGAAGTGCTCGTCACGCTCGCCATCGCCATCGCACTCGTGGTCGCAACGATCTACCTCTTCCTGCAGAACTGGCGTACGACGCTCATCCCGGTGATCACCATCCCGATCTCGCTGATCGGTACCTTCGCCTTCGTCAACATTTTTGGGTTTTCGATCAACACGCTCGTGCTCTTTGGGATCACGCTCGCCACGGGGCTCGTCGTGGACGACGCGATCGTCGTGATCGAGAACATCTCGCGCGTCATCCGCGATGCCGGCAGCGAAACGCGTCGCGAATCGACGATCAAGGGACTGGGCGAAATCGTCGGCGCGGTGATCGCGACCTCGCTCGTGCTGCTCGCCGTCTTCATCCCCACGGCCGTAATCTCCGGAACGACCGGCGCCATCTACAAGCAGTTCGCCCTCACGATTGCTTTCGCCATCGCGATTTCGATGGTGCTCGCGCTGACGCTGACGCCCGCGCTCGCCGGGGTCTTGATGGAAAAGGAGAAGCCGCCGCGGTTCTTCCTGTTCCGCATCTTCAACGCGGGGCTCGCGCGCGTGACGGCACTGTACGCCCGCGCATTGGAAGGGATCGTGCGCTTTCGCTATCTCGTGGCGGCCGGCCTCGCTGCCCTGCTGGTACTCACCGGTCTGCTCTTCGTCGCGGCGCCGAGCGGCTTTCTCCCGGACGAAGATCAGGGCGTCATCTTCGCGACGGTTCAAGCCCCCGACGGTGCGTCGCTCAACGTCACGGGCGCTGCAGGGCGACGGCTCGAAGAGGCTGCCTATCGCAATCCGAACGTGACCGACGTCTTCGACGTTTCGGGGTACTCGTTCGGCGGCGAGGCGACGAACCAAGGCATTATCTTCATCATTCTCAAACCGTGGAACAAGCGCACGACGACCGCGGCTTCGGCTCAGGGCGTGATCGCGGACCTCGCCCCCGCGGCCGCGAGCATTCCGCAAGCCTCCGTCTTTCTCTTCAACCCGCCGTCGATTCCGGGGCTCGGTACGACCGGCGGATTCGATTTCGAACTCGAAGACTATCAATCGGGGCCGCTCGCGGAACTCGGCGCGGCGTCTGGGAAACTGATCGGCGCCGCCAATCAAAATCCCGGTCTATCGCGCGTGTTCACGACGTTTCGGGCGTCGGGGCCCGAGCTCGACGCGACCGTCAGACGGACGGCCGTCGCGCAACTCGGCGCGACGTTACCCGACGTGTTCAACGACATTTCGACGGCGCTGGGAAGTACCTACGTGAATAACTTTACCTATCAGGACCGGACCTATCGCGTGTACGTGCAAAACGACGGGCAGTTTCGCAAAGACGCGCTCGACGTCTCGCGCATCGCCGTGCCCAACGCGTCGGCAAGCGTGGCGAACGTTGCGACGTCCGCGACGAATCCGACCACCGGAACGACGGGTACCACGTCGATCGGCTCGGGGGTCGCAACCGTAGCGCTCGGGAGCGTCGTGGACGTCACGCGTGGCACGGGGGCACCGTCGATCACCCACTACGATCTCTACCGCTCCGTCGAAATTCAAGGCAATTCGGCGCCGGGCCACAGTTCCGGTCAAGCGATCACGGCGATGCAAGACCTCACGAAGAGCCTGCTCTCGACACGGTATCACTATCAGTGGACGGGCATCTCCCTCGACGAAACCCAATCCGGTTCGACGACGCTGATCGTCTTCGCACTCGGACTGACCGTCGTGTATCTCGTGCTCGCGGCGCTTTACGAGAGCGTGGGCAATCCGCTCGTGATCCTCTTCTCGGTGCCGGCCGCGCTGCTCGGCGCCGTCGGCGCGCTGCTGCTACGGCACGTCACGAGCGACGTGTACGCGCAAGTCGGCTACGTGATGCTCATCGGGCTCGCCGCGAAAAACGCGATTCTGATCGTGGAGTTCTCGATTCAAGAACGGGCCGCGGGAAAGTCGGCGCGGGACGCCGTCGTGGCGGCGGCCGAGACCCGCTTACGCCCGATTCTCATGACGTCGATCGCCTTCATCGCGGGTTTGCTGCCACTCGTCTTCGCGAGTGGCGCGGGCGCCGCGAGCCGCCATTCGCTCGGCACGGCGGTCGTCGGCGGCATGATCGTTTCGACGGCCGTGAATCTGATCGTCGTACCTGCGATGTATCTCATCGTCGACGACATCGGCGCGCGAGCCGGCCGGCTCGTCGGCCGCAAGCCCGCCGCCGTCGTACCCGCGGGAGCGACGACCGTATGAGCGACCGGCGCCGTTTTCTCGGTTCGCTCGGTGCGGCCGCGTTACTCCCAATCGCCGCGGAGGCCGCGGTCGATCGCTTGGCCCGGGACCCGACGTCTATCTCGCGCGCGCTCATCCTCAGCGGCGGCGGGGCGCGCGGCGCCTACGAAGCCGGCATCGTAACGGGGCTCGCGCGAAGCGGCGGGATCGCCGACGGTCAGATCCTCGCGCCCTACGGGCTCGTGTGCGGGACGTCGATCGGGGCGCTCAACGCGTGGTTCGTCGCGACGGGCCAGTACGGCGCCCTGACGCGCGCGTGGCGGACCATCGGCGCGGCGAACATCATCCAATTGAAATCGAAATACGTCACACTCGAGCACCCGCATGCCTTCATCGGCGTGCGCATCCGCGCGGCACTGCGGCTCGCAAGCGGCCTGGCAAAGAGCGATATGGGCATCGCGCAGAGCGAACCCGTCCTCGCTTGGATGAAGCAGCACGTCGATCCGTCGGTGCCTTTACTGATGCCGATGGTCTGGGCCGTAACGAACCTCACGACCCAGTCCTCCGAGTATTTCTATCGCCTGCCGCCCTCGTTTTCGGGCGTGATGCCCCCGAAATTAGCGCAAGCGATTCAGTTGACGCTCGGCGAAGGCGCAGTCGTGCGGCCGGCCCCGGACGAAATCTTACACGAAGCCCTCTTGGCGACGTCCTCAACGCCGATCATCTTCGATCCCGTCACCTTGAAGATGACGAACGGTGAGGACGGTCTCTACGTCGATGGAGGCATCGCGAGCAATTCGAGCATTGCGATCGCGCGCACCATCGCGCGTTCGATCGACGTCGTCCTGGTCGACCCGCGCAGTCGCGACGTGAAATACGCGAACGCCGTCGATATCGTGATGGGCAGTTACGAGACGATGCAGCGCAAGATTTTGGAGAGCGAAATGCGCGACGTCTATTTCGAGTCGCTCGCCGAAAGCGCGGCGAAGCACCTCGATCCGAAGGTATTGGGAGAGTTCGATCGCGGCTCGCCCGAACTCACGACGTTCTATCGCGACCTGCCGCCGACCAAACTCGCGTACGTGCGCCCCAAGGCGCCGCTGCCGGCCGGATTCGCTTCGTTCGACGAACAAGCCAAAATCGACGCGACGTTCGCACGCGGCGAAGTGGACATCGAGCGCGGGTTCACGCCCTACACGTGGAAAGGGTTCCGCCTTTAAGGCGATCTACCGAGGAGCTACGCATGGATTGCACTATCCGCAAATCGTTCGGCGTGCGTTTCGCGCTCGCTGCGTTCGTGGTCGCCGCGCTCTACGGTTGTAGCGCGGGATCGTCGGCCCCGCCGTCGGGCGCGGGCGGCGCGCTCACCCAGTCGGTCGCGCAGACGTCGGGCGCGGTTCCTGCGGTCAAGTCGACCCCGGGCATTCGCGATCTTCACGTGTCCGGCAATGCGATCGTCGATAGCGCCGGCCGCGTCGTCGTGCCGCACGGCGTCGATCGCTCCGGGACCGAGTACGCCTGCATCCAAAACTGGGGGATCTTCGACGGGCCGAACGATCAAACGTCGGTCGCGGCGATCGCGGCGTGGCACACGAACGCGGTTCGCGTTCCGCTCAACGAGGATTGCTGGCTCGCGATCAACGGCGTTCCCCCGGCCTATTCGGGCACGGCCTATCGGAGCGCGATCGCCGCCTTCGTGCAGCTGCTCAACAGCAACGGATTACTCGCGATCCTCGACCTCCATTGGAACGCACCCGGAACGCAGATGGCGACGGGTCAGGAGCCGATGGCCGACGCCGATCACGCGCCCGCGTTCTGGTCGTCCGTCGCCGGCCGTTTCAAGGGCAACAAATCCGTGATCTTCGACCTCTACAACGAGCCGTACGGGATCCCGTGGTCCTGCTGGCGCGACGGCGGATCCGCGTCGGCGTGTGGGACGAGCTTCAGCATCGCCGGGATGAACTCGCTGATCGCTGCCGTCCGCGGGGCCGGCGCGAAGAACGTCGTCATGGCAGGCGGTCTCTCCTATTCGAACGACCTCTCGCAGTGGCTCGCCTACGAACCGACCGATCCCAGCGGGAATCTGGCCGCGAGTTGGCACGTCTACAATTTCAACGCCTGCGATACGACGAGCTGCTACGACAGCATCGTCGCGCCCGTCGCTGCGAAGGTTCCCCTCGTGGCGGGCGAAATCGGTGAATCGGACTGCGCGCACACCTTCATCGATCCGCTCATGGCGTGGCTGGACGCGCACAAGGGCGGCTACCTCGGATGGGCCTGGAACGCGGACTTTGCCTGCGGCAGCGGACCGTCCCTGATCACGAACTACGACGGAACGCCGACCGCGTTCGGCGTCGGCCTGCAAAGCCACCTGGCCGGACTCTAACGCGCTTCGCCTCCGTCACCCTGAGCTTGTCGAAGGGTTGTCGAAGGGTTGTCGAAGGGTCGAAGGGCGTCCGGCAGCGAGCGCCGTGCGACCGCCATGCGACCGGAGTCACCGCCGCGGCAGCGAAGAACGCGTTAGAATGACGAGAGCAGCCGTCTGGAGGCAGACCGATGAAGTATAGAACGTACCCGAAAACGGACATCTCCGTGAGCGAGGTCGGGTTTGGCCTCTGGACGACGTCGACCGGCTGGTGGGGCGAGATGACGGACGACGGCGCCGTCGAGTTGCTCCGCGAAGCGCTCGACCTCGGCGTAACGCTTTTCGACGCCGCCGACACCTACGGCAACGGGCGCAGCGAGGAGCAGTTGGCGAAAGCCTTCTCCGACCGTCGCGACCGCGTGGTCTACTCGACGAAATTCGGCTACGACTTCTACACCTACGCCGGCGAGCGCAAGGGTCAGCAAGAGATCCCCCACGACTTCTCGCCGGCATTCGTTCGTTACGCCCTCGAGCAGTCGCTGCGCCGCCTCCAAACCGACGTGATCGACATCTACTCGATCCATAACGCGCATCTCAGCGAGATCGAGAACGACGAACTCTTCGCGTTGCTCGAGTCGTTCAAGACCGAGGGCAAGATCCGCAGCTACGGAACCGCGCTCGGACCCGCGATCGGGTGGCTGGTCGAAGGCTGCGAGTCGTCCAAGCGCCGCAACGTCACGAACGTTCAGATGATCTACAACGCGCTCGAACAGTTCCCCGGCAACGCGATGATCCGCGCCGCGAACGAGGCCGGAGCCGATACCGGATTTCAGATTCGCGTGCCGCATTCGAGCGGCATGCTCGAGGGCCGCTACACGGTCGACACCACGTTCCCCGCGGGCGACCATCGCAACCATCGTCCCCGGCAATGGCTAATCAACGGCGTGAAAAAAGTCGAGACGCTGCGCTTCCTCGAAGAACCGGGCCGGACGATGGGGCAGGCAGCGATTCAATGGCTGCTCGCCGAGCCGCGCGTGATGTCGGTGCTCCCGAATATTTACGACCGCGAGCAACTCGTCGAATTCGCGACCGCCTCGGATACGCCGCGCCTCTCCGAGCACGAACTCGCGCGCGTCGCCGAACTTTTCGCGAACAACTTCGGCGTCGACGAGGAGCCCGGGAAGTACAAGGGGACCATGTCCTACGACGACGTCGTGAAGACGCGCGCGACCGCCTCCGTCTGACCGGCCGCGTCGCTACGTGCTCGAAAAGATCCTGACCGCAAACGCGCCCGCGCCGATCGGCCCCTACAATCAGGCAATCCGCGCGGGCGACTTCATCTTCTGCAGCGGCCAGATCCCGCTCGATCCGGCGACGGGCGAACTCGTGCCGGGCGACATCTCCGCGCAAACCCACCAAGTGATGAAGAACGTCGGCGCCGTCCTCGCCGCTGCGACGGCGACCTTCGCGAACGTCGTCAAGACCACGATCTTCTTGCTCGACATGAACGACTTCGCCGCGGTCAATGCGGTCTACGGCGGCTATTTCGCCGATATCGCCCCCGCCCGCTCGACCGTCGCCGTCGCGGGGCTGCCGAAGGGTGCCCGCGTGGAGATCGAGGTCCTCGCGCACCTCTAAGACGAGTGACAATACCCCGATTCTCGAACGGGCCGGCGCGACGGTGTCGAGCGCGACGATCCGGCGGGCTGAACGGGATTAGCGGGATCGCGGATCCTTAGCGCAGCGGGCGGAAGAAGGCCGCGACGTCGGCGGCGAGCACTTCTGGTTGTTCGAGGGCGGCGAAGTGGCCGCCGCGGTCCATGACCGTGTAGCGGTCGACGCGGAATACGCGCTCCATCAGCGAGCGCGGGGGCGTCGAGAGTTCTTTGGAAAACGCTGCCAGTGCGAAGGGCACCGGAGGCCGTGTTGTTGGGGCGTATGCCGGCGCGCGCTGCCGTTCCCAATAGAGGTGCATCGACGAGCCGATCGTCTGCGTGAACCAGTAAATCGCGATGTTCGTCAGGAGCGTGTCCTTTGAGAACACCGTCTCAACCGCGCCGTCGCAATCGCTCCACGTGCGAAATTTCTCGAGGATGTACGCAGCGAGCCCGCTCGGAGAATCCGTTAGCGCGTACGCGAGCGTCTGGGGTTTCGTGGCTTGGAGATGCGAATAGCCGCCTTCGGCGGCGTACCAGCGGTCGAGGAGCGCAAAATAGGCCTCCTCATCGGGTTCGACCGTTGCGCCGAGGTCGCGACGCGACGGAAGATAAGCGCGCATCAGAAAGTTGAGATGGACGCCGATGACGCGTTCGGCATGGTCGATGCCGAGATGCGTCGAGACGCCGGAACCCCAATCGCCGCCTTGAGCACCGAAGCGTTCGTAGCCCAGAGCCGTCATCAGCGCGACCCAATCGCGCGCGATCGCTTGCGGCGTCGTGCCGGGGTGCGCGGGCCGCGCCGAGAAGCCGTAACCCGGCAGCGACGGAACGACCACGTCGAACGCATCGGCCGGGTCTCCGCCGAATTGCCCGGGATCGGTTAGGCGCGGAATGAGATCGAGCATCTCGACGAACGAGCCGGGCCAGCCGTGCGTGACGATGAGCGGAACCGGGTTCTTCCCCTTACCGCGCACGTGTATGAAGTGGACGTCGCGTGCTCCGATGCGCGCTATGAATTGCGGAAACGCGTTCAGCCGGGCTTCTTGCGCTCGCCAGTCATAGCCGTCGCGCCAATAGGTCACGAATTCGCGGAGATAGCCGAGGTCCGTGCCGTCGGACCAATCCGTTACGATCGCTGCGGGCCAGCGCGTCGCCGTGAGGCGTTGCCGGAGGTCGACGAGGTCGGCCTCGGGGATGTCGATCTCGAACGGTTTGATGATTACGAC